>Ga0129309_1000733_pt1 | contig 22276 bp, 16 predicted proteins | sample L1105metagenome_FD_94439 | JGI IMG/M metagenome (GOLD analysis project Ga0129309, IMG submission 94439) | Ring-tailed lemur group fecal microbial communities from Wisconsin, USA - L1105 metagenome | ecosystem: Host-associated > Mammals > Digestive system > Large intestine > Fecal | place: USA...
AATACGAGCGGGAGCAATGAGATTCTGCTTGACCTTCAGCGCACCGGGCGGGACAGCAACCCCAACGATGTGATCGAGATGATCCGCAATGTCGAGGGGGTCCTCTTCGTAGAGGATATCTGAGCTTTTCTTCTTTTCCTCAAGGGACTCCGCGGGCGGGCACCGGCGGGGTCCCTCTCCATATTCAGGGAGCGTTGACACCCTTTTGCCCGCCATGATAGAATCAAAAGGAAGGGATGGGATGGATTTGGAAAAGCGTTTTATTCTCGCGCTCGACCAGGGCACGACCAGCTCGCGGGCAATCCTTTTCGACAGCGGGCAGCGGATCGTGTCGGTGGCCCAGCGTGATTTTGCCCAGCACTATCCGCGCGAGGGATGGGTAGAGCACGACCCAATGGAGATTTATTCGACGCAGGCGGGGATGATGGCCGAGGCCGTGACGAAAAGCGGAATCGACCCGCGGGAGATTGCGGCGATCGGCGTGACCAATCAGCGTGAAACGGCCATCGTCTGGGAGCGCTCGACCGGACGCCCCATTTATCCGGCCATCGTCTGGCAGTGCCGGCGTACCGCGGCTATCTGCGACCGGCTGAAGGCGGAGGGCGCGGGGGAGATGATCCGAAAAAAGACGGGCCTTCTGATCGACGCCTATTTTTCGGCGACGAAAATCCGCTGGATTCTCGACGAAGTTCCCGGCGCGCAGCAGAGGGCCGAGCGGGGGGAGCTGCTCTTCGGCACCGTTGACAGCTGGCTGATCTGGAAGCTGACCGGAGGGGAGGCGCATGTCACCGATCCGACCAATGCCTCCCGCACGATGCTCTACAATATCCATACCCACGACTGGGATCAGGAGCTGCTCGACCTGCTTTCGATTCCGCGCGCCATGCTGCCCGAGGTCAGGTCCTCGAGTGAAATTTACGGATACGCCGATCTCTGCGGCGCGCGTGTGCCAATCGCAGGCATCGCCGGAGACCAGCAGGCTGCGCTCTTTGGGCAGTGCTGCTTCGAGAGGGGCGAGGCCAAAAACACCTACGGCACCGGCTGCTTTCTGCTGATGAATATGGGGGAAACGCCCTGCGAGAGTCGCAACGGCCTGATCACCACCGTCGCCGTTTCGCGCGGCGGAAGAACCCAGTACGCCCTCGAGGGCAGTGTTTTTGTCGGCGGAGCGGTGGTACAGTGGCTGCGCGATGAGCTGCACATGATTTCCGACAGCGCGGAAATCGGTCCGCTGTCGCGCACGGTGGAGGATACCGGCGGAGTCTACCTCGTTCCGGCCTTCACCGGGCTGGGCGCCCCCCACTGGGATATGTACGCCCGCGGCTGCGTCATGGGACTGACCCGCGGAACCACCCGCGCCCACCTCGCCCGCGCCGCCGAGGAGTCGATCGCCTATCAGGTGGCAGAGCTGGTGGGCGCGATGGAACGGGACACCGGGGTGGCACTGAAAACTCTGAATGCGGACGGCGGAGCTTCCCGCGACGGATTTTTAATGCAGTTTCAGGCGGATATCCTCGGCCGACCGGTGCGCCGTCCGGCTATTCTGGAGACGACGGCGCTCGGCGCAGCGCTGCTTGCCGGGCTGGCCGTCGGGGTCTGGGACAGTACAGAGCAAATCCGGCGCGGGCGTGAGCAGGGCGCTTTGTTTTCCCCGGAGATGCCGCCGCAGCAGCGCGAACGCCTGCTTGCGGGCTGGTCCCGCGCGGTGGGGCACAGCAGGGGATGGGCCGGGCCTCAGGCTTGACGGAGATGATGCGGGGAAGGATTTCTTCCCCGCGTTGCCGTATAAAAACGGGCGAGGGGTCGTCCGCCGGATTTTGATTAAACTTTCATTTGTTAAATCTGATTTGTTGTATTGACTTTAATAAAATTATAGTTTATATTAATTTTGTTAAAAGGGGGCGGGAACGATGCCGATTCAGAACATCCCGGACTGGATGTCCGGCCTTGAGGAGGAGGACCTCGTGTTCATCAGACGGTTTCTCCTCGCCTCCGGCTCGCTCAAGGAGGTGGCGGGGCAGTACGCGGTCAGCTATCCTACTGTTCGGCTGCGGCTTGACCGTCTGATCCAGAAGATTAAGATCAGCGAGGAAGCCGCCGGGGAGCCGTATATCGCGCTGATCAGGCGGCTGGCGGTCGGGGAAAAGATCGAGGTGGATGCGGCCCGGCAGCTGATCGCCGAATACCGCAGGCTCAGAAAGGAGGAATCTTGATGGCAATTGCGACCGGAATGATCTGGGCGGTGTTGCTCTTTCTGCTGGCCGCGGCGGCTGGCATACTTGTATTGCAGGTGTTCCTTTCCCGGAGGGAAAGCGGATGGCTGGGGTTGCTGCTGCCGGCCGTCTCCTTCGTTGGTGCCCTTCTGCCGGCGCTGGGTATGCTGTTCTTCGGCGTTGCCGGGGCCAATGGCGCGCGTGTCTGGATTGGCGGTACTGAGATTTGGACGGCGGCGGGGACCCGTTTCCTGTTGTTCAATCTGCCCACCGTCGTTCTGCTGGCGATTTACTTTGCCTGCCGCAGGGGACGCCGCAGCAGCGAAGAACTGGAGAGGATGCACGCACAGGAACTTGAATAACGCGCATTTCCGGCGGAGGAACGGCCCGGCCGGTACAAGGGCAGGCCGCCCGCTTGAATCATGCGCACTCCGGATGCGAGAATGGGCTGGGTGGAGATTCCCGCCAAACTAAACAGGTTTCGTGGGGGCATTCCGCAGGGGAGAATCTTTGAGGGAGAACAGGCTGCGGAGCAGTGCCCGGAGGTGAAAAATTGGCCGGGGCGGACAAAATTTTTGCCCGCCCCGGCGGCTCCTTTTAAAAGGATGAAAATCTGTAAACAATTTATGAAAGCCCTTGACAAACCGCACGGAGAATGGTAAAGTACACTTAGCACTCAAGATATTAGAGTGCTAACGAAGAAATTCAGCGTACCAGATGCCATCGTACAAGGCGAGGGTTCCCGGCGCGAAGGAGGTCTTTGGTCATGGCACTGGATGGCAGAAAAGCGCCGATCCTGAAAATAGTGGTCGAACGGTTTATTCAGACCGGGGAACCGGTCGGCTCCAAGTATGTCGCACAGGCAATGGGAAATTCGGTTTCCTCGGCTACGATCCGCAACGAGATGTCCGCGCTTGAGGAGGCCGGCCTGCTCGAGCAGCCCCACACCTCTTCGGGGCGGGTTCCGACCCACATGGGCTACCGGGTCTATCTCGATGAAATGATGGAGCAGGAGCCGCTGACTGCCCGCGAACGCGGCGAAATCGATGCCCTTTTCAATGTGCGCAACGCCGATCCCGATCAGCTTTTGCGGGATGCCGCCGCGTCGCTCGCGGAACTGACCCGTCTGGCGGCTGTTTCGACGACCATGATTCCGCATACCGTCACTGTTAAGCGGGTGGAAATTATCCCCGCCGGAAGGCGCACGGTGGTCATTCTGCTGGTGGCCTCCTCGGGGGTCATCAAGAACAAGGTCTGCCGGGTTGATTTTGAGCTGACCGAGGCGGTGATCCGTTTCTTTGTCGAGTTCGCCAACAAGCAGCTTGTCGGGCGAAGCCTAGAGGAAATTACGAGCAGCTACCTCAATTCGGTGAGCGTTTCGCTCGGGGAATACGCCCGGCTTTTCATGCCTGTGTTCGCCGCCCTTTTCGATTTGGTGCGGGAGATCAACGACGGACAGTATTTCGCACGCGGCACCACCAACCTGCTCAGCTATCAGGAGCTGGCCGAAACGGCCTATGATCTGTTGAGCTTTATCGAGCAGCCGCAGGAAATGCATGAGCTGATCTCGGGCCATTCGGCGCCGATTCAGGTATTGATCGGGCGGGAAGCGTCGGTCGCGCAGCTTGCCGACAGTTCGGTGCTGATCGCGCGGTACAACATCGGGGAAAACGCCGCGGGTGCCATTGGAATCGTCGGGCCGGTGCGGATGAATTATGCGCGGCTGCTGCCGCATCTGGAATATTTCGCATCCACCTTAGGCAAGCTTTTGAGCGAGACCTATACAGAACAATAAGGCCGCAGCTGCGGCGCGCGAAGGGAGAATCCCGAATGGAGGACAACATGAAAAACAGCGCCGAGGAGATCGAGCGCGAGGAACAAACTCCGCCCGCCGGGGCGGAAGAGGCCGCGCCGCCTGAGGAGGAGGCGGAAACGGAAGACAAAAAGGAAGAAAAGAAGGGCTGGCGGGAAAAGCTCAAGAAGGAAGATCCCAGAGAGGCGGAGCTGAAAAAGCTTCAGGAGGACTATACCGCCCTCAATGACAAGTATCTGAGGCTGATGGCCGAGTATGACAACTTCCGCAAGCGTTCACAGCGTGAGCGGGATGCGCTCTATCCTGAGGCGACGGCGGCGGCGGTGAGCGGCTTCCTGACGGTGGTGGATAACTTCGAGCGGGCGCTCGCCGCGGAGTGCAGCGATCCCGAATATAAAAAGGGCACCGAGTTGACCTACAAGTCCCTGCTTGAAGCACTGGGCAGGCTCAAGGTCGAGGCGTTCGGGGAACCGGGCGAATCCTTTGACCCCAACTGTCACAACGCGGTCATGCATATTGAGGATGAGAGCCTTGAACCCGGCACCATTGCGGAGGTTTTCCAGCGCGGCTACCGGCTGGGAGAACGGGTGATCCGCCACGCGATGGTCAAGGTGGCAAACTGAAGAAAAGGTTCCCTGCGGCGGACTCTGCCGCGTACAAATAAAAATATACTGATTTGATGATATTGGGAGGAATTTATTATGGGAAAAATTATCGGCATTGACCTTGGCACCACTAATTCCTGCGTCGCCGTCATGGAGGGCGGCGAGCCTGTCGTAATCCCGAACCCCGAAGGCGCGCGGACGACCCCTTCGGTTGTCGCCTTCTCCAAGACCGGCGAGCGGATGGTCGGACAGGTTGCAAAGCGCCAGGCGATCACCAACCCGGACCGCACCATCAGCTCGATCAAGAGAAAGATGGGTTCCGATTACCACGTGGAGATCGACAGCAAGAAGTATACCCCGCAGGAGATCTCGGCCATGGTCCTGCAGAAGCTCAAGTCCGATGCCGAGGCCTATCTCGGCCAGCCGGTTTCCGAGGCGGTTATCACCGTCCCGGCCTACTTCACCGATGCACAGCGCCAGGCGACCAAGGACGCCGGCCGCATCGCGGGCCTTGACGTCAAACGGATCATCAACGAGCCGACCGCCGCGGCGCTGGCCTACGGCGTTGATAAGGAAGCCGATCAAAAGGTAATGGTCTACGATCTGGGCGGCGGCACCTTCGATGTTTCGATCATCGAGATGGGCGACGGTGTGCAGGAGGTTCTCGCCACCGCCGGCAATAACCGCCTAGGCGGCGACGACTTCGACGACCGCCTGATCAAGTATATGGTTTCCGAGTTCAAGCGTGAGAGCGGCGTAGACCTCTCGGGCGACAAGATGGCGATGCAGCGCCTCAAGGAGGCTGCTGAAAAGGCGAAGATTGAGCTTTCCGGCATGACCACCGCGCAGGTCAACCTGCCCTTTATCACCGCCGACGCCAACGGCCCGAAGCACCTCGATATGACCATCACCCGCGCCAAGTTCAACGAACTGACCGCCGACCTCGTGCAGGCCACAATGGGTCCGGTGCGTCAGGCGCTCTCCGATTCCGGCCTCTCGGTGGGCCAGATCGACAAGGTTCTGATGGTCGGCGGTTCCTCGCGGATTCCCGCGGTCCTTGACGCGGTCAAGGGCTTCATCGGCAAGGACCCCTTCAAGGGCATCAACCCCGATGAATGTGTCGCAGTCGGCGCGGCCATCCAGGGCGGCGTCCTCGGCGGCGACGTCAAGGGGCTGCTGTTGCTCGACGTCACCCCCTTGTCCCTCGGCATCGAAACGATGGGCGGCGTCTTTACCAAGATCATCGACCGCAACACCACCATCCCGACCAAGAAGAGCCAGATCTTCTCGACCGCCGCGGATAACCAGACCTCAGTGGAGGTCCATGTTCTGCAGGGCGAGCGCGAGATGGCGGCTGACAACAAGACGCTGGGCGTTTTCCGCCTCGACGGCATTCTGCCCGCCCGCCGCGGCGTACCGCAGATCGAGGTGACCTTCGACATCGACGCGAACGGCATTGTGCACGTCTATGCGAAGGATAAGGGCACCGGCAAGGAGCAGAATATCACCATCTCCTCCTCCACGAATATGTCCAAGGAGGATATCGAGAAGGCGGTCAAGGACGCGGAGCAGTTTGCCGAGGCGGATAAGAAGCGCCGCGAGGAAGTGGATGTCCGCAACAACGCCGATCAGCTTGTCTATCAGACCGAGCAGGCCATCAGCGAGCTGGGCGACAAGATGGGAGCCAGCGAGAAGGGCGAGATCGAATCGAAGCTGAACGCCCTCAAGGAAGCTCTCAAGGGCACCGACATCGAGCTGATCAAGACCGGCGCCGACGCCTTGCAGAAGAAATTCGCCGAGATTTCGGAGAAGGTTTACCGCGAGGCGGCCGCACAGCAGCAGGCCCAGCAGCCCGGCCCGGATGCGGGTGCACAGGGTGCGCAGGGGGGCAGCACCGGCGGCTCGGATTATGTCGACGCCGACTTCAAGGATGCCGACTAACAAGGATTGCGAATTTGTGGCAAAGGCTCCTGACAAAGCGGTCGGGGGCCTTGCCCTCTGTATAATCCTGTGATATGATGAACACTTGCAGGCCCGCCACGGGCCTTGGAGCCTGTTGGATCTCCGTCCCCGGCCGAGAGGGCCGGACACGGAGCGTTTCAGACGGCTCCCAGAAGGGAGATGATGCGATTTGGCCGAGAAGAGAGATTACTACGAGGTGCTGGGCGTACCCAAAACCGCCTCGGATGATGAAATCAAAAAAGCCTACCGCAAACTCGCGAAAAAATACCATCCCGATATGAACCCGGGCGATAAAGAGGCTGAGGCGAAGTTCAAGGAAGTTGGCGAAGCGTACGAAATCCTCTCCGACCGGGAGAAGCGCGCGCGCTATGACCAGTTCGGCTTCGCGGGAGTCGATCCCAGCTATGGGGCAGGCGCGGGCGCGGGAGGCTATGCATCCGGCTTCGACGATATCGATCTGGGCGACCTGTTTGGCAGCTTCTTCGGCGGCTTCGGCGGCTCAACCCGGGCCCGCAACCCCAACGGACCGATTCGGGGCCGGGATATCAACATGAACATGACCCTCGCCTTTGAAGAGGCTGCGCTCGGGTGCAAAAAGGATGTTGTAATCCCCCACCTCGAGACCTGCGAAAGCTGCCATGGCAGCGGTGCGGCGGCGGGGTCCAGCCCTGAAACCTGTCCGACCTGCGGCGGTTCGGGCACAATCCGCACCACCGAGCGGACAATGCTGGGCACCATGCAGGTGCAGAAGACCTGCCCGCGGTGCGGCGGCAAAGGAAAGATCATCGGCAGCCCGTGCACCAGCTGCGGCGGGCAGGGCCGGGTGCGCAGGCAGAAGAAGCTGACCGTCACGGTGCCGGCGGGCATCAACGACGGCCAGACCTTCACCCTGCGCGGCCAGGGCGATGCCGGCCAGAACGGCGGTCCCGCGGGCGACGCGAATATCACCGTGACGGTGCGGCCCGATCCGACCTACGAGCGGGACGGCTACGACATTTGGTGCGATATCCCGGTGACCTTCTCGCAGGCGGCGCTCGGTGACGAAATCACCGTCCCGACGCTCGAGGGCAAGGTGAAGTACAATATTCCCGAGGGCACCCAGTCGGGCACCGTGTTCCGCCTCAAAGGGCGCGGCGTGCCTTACATCAACGGGCGCGGCAAGGGGGATCAGTTCGTCCGGGTTAATGTTGAGGTGCCGAAATCGCTCAACGCCAGGCAGAAGCAGGCGCTGCGCGACTTTGAAGGAACCCTCGGTGCCAAGAACTATGAGAAGCGCAAAGGCTTCTTTGAACGGATCAAGGAATCCATGAAGGGCGAGGACGCATAAAAGCACCGTCCTGAATCATAACCGCCGGCGGTGCCGGGGGATTGGCTAGGCTCCTTCGTGGACTATTGCCGGCAGAGCCATAAGCTCATCCGTATTCTTTCTACGCAAAAGGGCGGCCTGCGGGCCGCCCTTTTCCTATCTCCGTCTGCCCGATGATGCGCGGCACGCCCTTCCCGCTGTCCGGCAGGGATTTCCTGCGGGCAGAACCCGGGACATAGGCCCCGCAAGCGGTTTGCCTGTGAATCCGGCTCCCCCGGATGGAGCGCAGCGAAGCGGCCAACCGCCGGAAAGGCGGAGGACAGCCAAAGAGAAATCCCCGCTTCAGCAGTCGAAGCGGGGACAACGCGGGCCGGGCTGCTCACCCCTGAGGAGGGCGGCGGGAGGTCCGCCCTTTTGGGGCAGGCGCATGGGGGCGTTCCGGATGCGGCCTTTTACCGGAACAGGCGGAGATCCCCGGACTGGTTGAGGTTGCAGAGCAGCGAGAGAGTGATCGGCACTCCAAAAAGGCCGATGATTCCGAAAAGCTGTGCGCCGATGAACATTCCCGCGAGGGTGACGACCGGGTGCAGGCCGAGCTGCCCGCCGACAATCTTCGGTTCCAGAATATTGCGGATGACCGTAACCGCGAGGTAGACCACCGCCAGACCGACGCCCAGCGCGTACCGCCCCTGAAGCAGTGAAATAACCGTCCAGGGAATCATGATGCCGCCGGTGCCGAGAACCGGCAGAATATCAAAGAGAGCGATGCACAGTGCGGTGGGAATCGAATGCTCCACCCCGATCAGGGTCAGGCCGATCGAAAGCTCAAGAAAGGTGATGCTCATAATCAGGGCGTAGGAGCGGATGCAGATCAGAAGGGTCCCGACCAGATATTCCCGGATGTGCAGCAGCAGGGCGCGGCCCCGTTCCGGAAATTGGCGCAGGACGAATCCGGCCAGCGCGTCGTGATCCTTGGCGAGAAAAAAGGTCGAGATGATCATCAGGAGCAGCTTGACAAAGAATCCCGGCAGCGAGGAGGCCCAGCCCGAAACCGCGGCAATCGCTCTCATCGAGACGGTCGAAACCGAACTGCTCAGCGACTGAATCGCCTGAGAGAAGACCTCGTTTACCGTCTGAGCCGCCGAGGGGTCCATCCGGGTAAAGAATCCCTCAAGCCAGGCGGAGAAGGCAAAAAGCGCAGGCTCGATCTGGTTGGCATAAAGGCTGGGAAATCCGGTGACCAGCTGCTGGCCGAGCGCGACGAGCTTGACGCAGAGCAGCGCAACGAGCAGCCCGATGGTCGAGTAGAAGGCCAGCACCATGAGGACGGCACAGGACCCTTTTCTGATGCCGAAGCGGCCGGATACATAGCGGATTGGGCGCTGGAGCGCCGCCGAAATGACAAAGGCGGCGACAAAGGGCATGGTCATCGGCAGAACATAGCGGATTCCCGCAAATGCCAGAAAAGAGAGCGCCGCAAGATAAAAAAAATTAACGAGAAAACGTTTTCGGTGTTCAAGGTCCATGTTTAAATTTCCCTTTCTGCGCAGGCGGACAAGATGTGTTTGAAACAGTCTTTATGGTGCATTATATCCATAGGGCCGCGGCCGCGTCAAGATGGGGCGGCACAGCTTTGAGCGCTTTTTAACGGAAAAGCGGCCTTTTTAAGAAATAACTCTGAAAATTTTACCCCCAGTTCATGGTTTGGGGAAATCTGCGCTGGTCAAATCGTCATGTCTGTCGTATAATAACGAAAGTCAGATTTTTTCTGTGAAATGGAGAGAAACAGATGAAAATACGTATTTCTGCCCTGCTGCTGGCCGCCACCCTGCTGCTGGCCGCCTGCGGTTCTAATTCTTCCTCCGCTCCGGAGGCATCTTCCGGCAGCGAATCGGCCCCGTCACAGTCCTCCGCGCCAAACGGCGGGGTGTTCTCCCACCTGATCCGGGATGGAAAATTTGTTTTTACCCCGGTTGCGGATGCACATTTTACGATGGAATATGAGCCGCCTGCGACGGCGGTGACAGGCCAGCATATTGGGCTTGATTTCCTCAAAACGATGAACACCGACTGGCTCGGGGATCAGGACTTTGTCGCAAACTACACCCTTTACGATGGAAGCGACGCTGCGGGCAGCGAGAAGAAGCAGTATGGGACGGTTGCCATCACAACCGCACCGCCCGATCTCGCCGAATACTATGGCACCTCCGACCCGGCGGAACAGCTTGAACGGATGAAGGCCCATTACTTCCCGGCAGCCGACGTGTTTGCGGGACGGAAAAAAGCGGTGGTCGAGGATTTCGGCTATGATCTGGTCTTTGCAGAGCAGGCGACCTTCGAAGCGCTCGGCTGGGACGGCTTTTTCATCGAGTTCATCGACCCGGCGACCAACACGCGTTCGATGCGCTTCTTCCTCTGCAACGACGAGATGAATGAGAAGTATTATTCCTTCGCGGCCAATGTGGACCTGCCGGCTGACGACGAGGAGCTGGCCGACCGCTATCGCGCGACCCTCTTTTCTCTCAAAACAATAGGAGAATAGGAGAAAATCAAAAAGACTTATCCGCCGAAGAATGAAACCGCCTCTGCTTGTGCTGTCAGCACAAGCAGAGGCGGTTTCGGCTGTTTTGCCGCATCATGGCATTTTGCCGCTGTTCGTTTTTACGGGCTCGGCTCAGGGCGTTTTCCCTCATCAGGGGATATTTTATCACCGTCTGTTTTTGCCGGACCTGTGCACATTTCCGGCAGGCGTTTTCCTTTCGATGACGGGGGAGCTCAGGACGGAAGCTCCGAAAAGATCAGGGTGTACCGGTCAATTTCCTCCTGCTTGCTGCGCTCGTAAGCGGCGCGTGCATCCTGCGCAATTCCGTCATCCGCGCCGATGGCAGCGAGCGCGCCGGTCATCCGCATCAGGATGTCCGCAGCCTGCCGGTCGGCCTGATCGATCAATGTCTCAACCTGCGGCAGATAGCGCGCGGCAACCTCGGGCAGGGCGGCGGCCCGGGCGGAGGGATCGGCCGCGAGGTAGTCTCCGATCGCCTGATCGCCCAGCTCGCCGATCGCCCGCAGGGCGTTTTCCTTCAGCGCGAAAAGCTCTTTGACATATGGTTCGGCGACCTTGAGCTTCTGTTCCTCGGTGAGAACCGGCGGGACATATTCCTCCTGCGGCTCGGCCGGGCTGACCAGCGCATGGGCCGAGGGGTCGAGCGGATGCGGGATGGAAGGCTCCTGCTCCGCCTCGGGCGGCAGGCTGTATTCCGGAAGCGGCTCATCGAGGACAAAGCGGGGCGGGCGGCTTTCCGCCGGCGGCACTTCAGCTGTGGACAAAAGGGAGGCGCTGCTGCCGGAGGGGGCCTGCTGCTGCGGCAGAACGGGGACGTTCCGGGCATCCTCGCGCACTGTGACGGCGGGATCGGGGCGCAGTCCCAGCACCCGGACAAGCTGTTCGTCACGCCCCAAATGTGCGGCCGAGAGGGTGATGAGCAGAAAAGAGAAAAGCAGGATCATACAGCGGAGCATCGGCATCTTCCTTTCGGAAACAGGATTTCCCCTGAAGTCTGCCCATGCCGCCGCGCTGCTATGCAGAAAGATTCGGGGCGGAGAAGCAGTTTGCTCCTTTGCAAACACCTTTTCCGGCGGTGCATTTTTCTCTGGGGCGGGAAAAAGCCGGGGCATTTCTGCCCCGGCCCGCGGCACTTCTACTGAAAAATTCCGTCAAAATCCGCCATAATCTGGCCTGCGTGTTCAGCAATCCAATGGGCGTCCGTCGGCAGGCTGCGCTGGGCGATCGCCTCAAAGTCGGTGTTGGGCTGCTCGATATCTTTGCGGATGCTCATCAGGTTATTTTCTACCAGAATTTCCTGTCCCTCCCGCGAGAGGATAAAGTCGTAGAGCAGCTTTCCGTTTCGCTCGTTGGGACAGTTGGCGACCAGCCCCACCGGGCTGTAAATTGAGATAAGGTCCTTCGGGTAGAGGAAGACGAGCGGCTCGCCGGCATCCGCGAAGCTGGCCGCCACATAGTCGAGGCAGATGCCGACCGGAAAGTTTCCCTCGGCGACCTGGCGGTGAGTGGCGTTGGTTCCACTTTCCAGTTCACATCCGTTTGCATGAAGGCGGACAAAGTAGTCGGTTCCGTAGCGGTCATCGGCCATCAGTGCGCCGACAAAATACTTCACTGTTCCGGAGCTGCCGGGGTCGGTCATGATTACTTGTCCATTCCAGCGGGGATTTAACAGATCGTTCCAGCTTTTTGGGGCTTCGGCGGCGGTGATAAGATCGGTATTGTAGGCGATGCCGACATTCATCAGCCGTGCGCCGGTGAAATAGTAGTCGGGATCGATATAGGCGGGGTCAATCCGGATGCCCTGCGGCGAGATATAGGGGGAGAGGATGCCCGCGCTCTTCATATCGAGATAGTCGGAAGGGTCGCCCACCCAAATTACGTCGGCTGAGACATGGCCCGATTGGTTTTCGGTGGCGATTTTGGTCAGAACTTTGCCGGTGCCTCCGAAATAGTAGTCCATGGTGACGTTTGGATATTTGTTTTCAAAGCCCTCCTTGAGAGCAAGAATCTGATTTTCCTGCATCGAGGAGTAAAGCATCACCCGCCCGGTGTAGCTCGCAGGACTGTCTGCTTCGGGCGGCGGGGCAGCGGAGGATTCCGCGCCGCAGCCGGCCAGCAGGGCGCAGAGTGCTAAGATCAGGACTTGTTTGATCACCGGGAGAGGGCCTCCTTTCCTGAAAAGGTGGGGGATTCTTTCTTATTTTATGTGGTTTTTGCTCTATTGTAAAGGGATATTGAATCCATTGAACTGTTTTGATATACTATTTTTAAACTTTTCCGCTCCGGCATTCCTCTTTCTCAAGGGGATTCCGGCATTGATCAGGAGGAAGACGATGGAATCCCTCACTCCTTCGGCACACTTTCGTTCCCGCCTCAAGCAATACGGCATGCCCTGCCTGTGCGGCTGCGCGGGTTTTCTTGTGTTGCTTTCGATCATGGTGGGGGTGGTTTACCGGGCGTTTCAGGAGATCACCCTGCAATCGCTTGCCCAGCTCAACAGCGAGTTTTCGGTGCAGATGGATACGCTTTCCAGTCTGGTGCAGACTACGGTGCGCAGCTACGGCCTGCAGGTGTTTTACACCCCGGCGGTGACCCGGCTGCGGCAGGGCTACGGCCTTTCGAACGTCGAGAGGGTGTATGGCCTTCGGGAACTCAACACCTATGTCAGCAGCAGCGAGTTCGTTGACTCCATCAGCGTCTACAACCAGAATACCCACATGGTTTATACCACCGACACCAACTTTTTAAGCGCACCGATCGACGGATACGCCGACCGCAGCGCGGCTGAGCTTTTTCTCAACCGTAATGTGGAAACCAGGATGCGGCCGATCCGCCGTACTGTCGATGAACCGCTTTCCGGGCGCAAGCGGGAGTTTTACTCCTTCCTCTTTTTTGAAACGAGCCGCAAGGGGATTCCGCGCGGCAATGCGCTGATGATTAATCTGCGCAGCGAGTGGTACGAGGGGCAGCTGCTCGGCTTTGATCAGGAGGGAAGCTATATCCTGCTCGATGAAAGAGGGGGACTGATTGCAGCGCGGGAGGAGACCCTTCCCTCAAAGGCAGCCCTGTTCTGGAACGATATCGTCGCCGGCCGGTCGCAGGAGGAGCAGGACAGCTATCTGCTGCGAAAGATCGGCGGGGTGCAGACCGTCTGCCTCTATTCCAGAATGAGCTCGACCGGATGGTATTGCCTGCGGATTCTGCCGCTTGACCGCTGCCTCGCGGGTCTGCCCGGCCTGCGGAACCGGTTTGTGGCGGGATTCTCCTTTGGACTGACCCTGCTTGCTCTGCTCTGCGGGCTGATGTTGTTCTTCATCTATTTTCCGTTCCGGCGGATGAGGCTGGCCCTGCGCCGGATCGGCCCCGCGGCCCCTGAAGCACTTCCGCCCGATCAGCGGCTGACCGAGCTGGTCGAAAGCTCGCTTGAGCTGCGGCAGTCCCATCTGCTCGATAATCTGCTCGAAGGGAAGGAGACCGCGGGGGAGCAGCTTCCCGCTTTCCCGGCGGTGTTGCTTTTGGCTGAATCCATTTCACAGAACGGGCTGAGGCGCTTTTTGCAGGCCGAATTTCCGGAGGCGTTGGTGACCCATCAGAACGGGTACGGGGTAGCCCTGCTCCCGGGAATCGCTGAGATGGAGGCGCTTTCGCTCTGCGGCGGATTGGCCGCGCAGTTCGGATGCCGCTGTTACTACAGTATGCCGCGTCCGTCGCCATCGGAGCTGCCCGGCTGTTTTTCAGTGCTCAAGGAGCTGCAGCAGCTCCGCTTCTGGTATCCCGGCCAGCGGATACTTTCCGAAAAACGGCTCGGGAAGCGCAGCAGCGAGAGCGGGTTTTCAGAAAAGGATCTCAGTCAGCTTCTGGCCGCTTTGAGGGCGGGAGAGCTTGAACGGGCGCGCTCCTGCTGGAAGGCGGTTCTTGATTCGATCAGCGGCGGCCACTATCAGGACCAGCGGTTTGTGTTCAACCGGGCAGCGCAGCTTCTGCGGGAAATGCTTGCCGAGGCGGGATTGCCGTTTCGTGCGCAGGAGGTTCCGCTGGCAGAACATCTCGAGAAGCTCGAGGATATCGGCACCCTCAACGCGCGGTATGACGCGGTTTTCGTCAGCCTTGCCGCGCTCAATGCCGGCAAACGCCGGCAGCGTCTCGACAGCATTGCGGCGCAGGTGGCCCACCGGATTGAGGTGGGTTATGAAGACAGCGGATTGTCGGCTTCAAAAATTGCGGACGAAATGGGCCTGAGCAACGCCTATCTCAGCCGTATGTTTCGGGAGAGCTACCAGATGTCGATCAGCGAATACCTGAATCATACACGCGTCGAACGCGCCTGCGCTCTGCTTGAGAACGGAGCACTGAACGTTGAGGCGGTTGCGGCAAAAGTGGGCTTTGAAAATACCAAATATTTTTATGTCGTCTTTAAAAACCTGACCGGCCAAACTCCGCTGCAATACCGCAAGGCGAAGGGCTGAATAAGACAGCGCGCGGGAGGGGAGAAAGCAAATTTGCTTTCTCCCCTCCCGCGGCAATTTAAGGCGTTGGTGAGAGGAGGCTGTTTTTCCTCTTTCGGCAATTTAAGACGTGATCGAGAGGGCGGGCGATTCACTTTTCCTTCTGGGGACAACTCAAGGCGCAGGCGGAAGGACGGAGGATTTGCTTTTCTTCCGGGGTAATTCAAGGCGCAGGCGGAAGGACGGAGGATTTGCTTTTCTTCCGGGGTAATTCAAGGCGCAGGCGGAAGGATGGAGGATTTGCTTTTTCTCCCGTGGCAATTTGAGAGATGGGCGAGAGGGGGGTGACTCGTTTTCCCGGTCCTGCTTCTCTGTCCCGCTTTGGTTCCAAGATCAATTTGTGACGGCTGGACTTTTGCCGCGGCATTCCCGAAACAGCGGGCACAAACTGGCGGCTGATGTGCGGGACTGCTCCGTTTCCTTTTTCTCGGCTTGCCGGAGGCTCATTCCCTGTGTTCATGCAGATAACAGAGCAGAAATCCGCCCTGCTCGCGGTTGCGGTCGCCAAAGCCTGCGCCGCGCCGGGCGGGGCCGGGGGGAAGCGTCTCCTGAAATCCGTCAAAGCAGCCAGCCGCGATGGAGGCTCCGGTCGGGGTGACCAGCTCTCCGCAGGCGGCGCAGCTGCGGGTCGGAATCGAGAAGCGGCCGGTGATCTCCCGCACCGCCGGAACCGGGACCGGCAGCCTTCCGCGGCGGCAGAGGATGCTGCCCGTCCCATCGGTCAGCGGGGTTGAGAGAATCCGGTCGGGGGCGAGCCGGTAAAGGCAGAAGGAGGCGCCGACGAGATCGACCATCGTATCGACCGCGCCCCGCTCGTGAAAGCAGACCTCCGCGAGAGAAATTCTGTGGGCGGCCGCATTGGCTTCCGCCTGAATCCGGAGCAGACGTGCGGCCTTCTCAGCAACCGGATCGGGCAGCTGCGCGGCTTCGATCATGGCGAGCAGCTCGGGGAAGTACCGCTCCCGCCGGTTGTCGGGATGGGTGGGCAGAAGCGAAACGGAAATTTTGGTTCCGGAGATTCCGCAGCCTCCGGCGGGCGCGGCGGAAATCCGGTAACCGGTCAGCGGCAGGGTTCGGAGCGCCGCCTTCAGTTCATCAAAGGGAACTCCGAGATCGACCAGCGCCCCGAGGGTCATGTCGCCGCTGATGCCCCTGCCGCAGTCGAAAAACAGCTCCCGCATCAGCATTCCCCCGCTTTCGCCGCCGCCCGGTCCGGGCAGGCGCGCATGTAATGGAAGATCATCTGCTGCGCAATGCCCGCGCAGGGAGCGAGCGAGGGGGGAAGCCCTTCCGGCAGAAGCTCGGCGAGGGCGCGTCCGATCCAGACGTCGACCGGGAAGCAGTCCCCATGCCCGAAGCCAAAAAGCAAAGCGCAGTCGGCCACCTTTTTTCCAACGCCGACGATCTTCATCAGCTCGGCGCGGGCCTCCGCGGTCGGAAGGGCGGACAGGGCGGCGAGATCGACCGTTCCGCCGGTCACCTGCCGGGCGGCGTCGATCAGGTAACGCGCCCGAAAGCCGCTGCGCAGCGGTGCGAGATCCTCGGGAGAAAGACCCGCCAGACGTTCGGGCGGGGGAAAGGCGCAGAGCCCGCCGCCGATGGGGTTCCCGAACTGGCAGCAGAGACGCTCGATGATGCCGGTGATGCGCTTGATGTTGTTGTTTTGGCTGAGGATGAAGCTGGCGAGCGCCTCCCATCCGTCCTGCCGCAGAACCCGGATGCCGCCCGCGAAGCGGCAGGCGGGCTCGAGAGCCGGAATCGAGGCGACCATCCGCCGGATCGTCTCGTAGTCGGTGCGGCAGTCGAAATAGTTCTCCCAGAACGCCGGAGAGGCGTCCGATTCGATCAGAATTTCCTCCCCCTGCTGCCGGATGACCGCCCGGTGCGCTCCGGCAGCCCCCAAAAAGGAGCCGTCCTCCTGCTCACGCCAGCGGAAAGCCTGACCGCAGCAGAGGGTTTGGGCAAGGCTGAATCCGGGCAGGCGCAGCCGCAGCGGGGAAGGCGCGGAAAGCTGTTGCATCGTAAAAGTCCTCCAGACGGTATTTGAGGGATGAGCCGGGGGGCTCCGGCAACCGCGCAGCGGGTCGTTTCGGACCTTTGGGCGTGCGGAGGCTCCGGCGCATCCAGTATAACAGATTTTCGGTGAAATACGCAAGAAAATGACGGAAATCGACCACAATGACAAGGAGATTAAACTGTTTGTAACAAAAAAATTTTTTCCGCCATTTTTTTCACACTGATTTTACACCAACTTTTCCCCGGGCGCACGATTGGAAAAGGCGGAAAAACAGGGGGTTTTCCACGCTTTCAACGGAGTTTTCAACATCTTCTCCGCCGCTGTGGAAAATCAAGGTGAATACAAACGGTAAAAAAGGTGAAAATGTTGATGCAGGATTTCCCCGCTGCGTATATCACCCGGATGGATCTCCCACACTCATGAGGTCCCGGCGGAGCACGGACGGCAAAGAATCGGGAGACGGCGCTTGTTTTCAGCACGAAATATGCTATAATGACAATTAGTATGGCTTTCCGCGCCCTTTCGTCAGAAATTGCGCCCGGGCCAAATACGGCGGCGTGCCGCCCGACGGGAGAAACAGATGGAGAAGCAGAGAAGCACCGAATACCGCACCGCGCCGGACGCCCGGCAGGAGGATCAGGTTGTCGCAGGGCGCAACCCGGTCATCGAACTGCTCAGAAGCGGGCGGCCGGTCGATAAAATTTTGATTGTCCGACAGCAGGAGGGCGGCGGCAGCCTCGGCAGGATCGTCGCAATGGCCAAGCAGGCGGGAATCCCGGTGAAGGACGCCGCCCGCGAGAAGCTTGACGCCCTCTGCCCCGGAATCAACCACCAGGGAGTCGCCGCCTTTGCCGCGGCCTGTTCCTACTGCGAGGTGGAGGAACTGCTCGCACGTGCGGGGGAGGATCCGCCCTTCCTCGTCATTGCGGACGGCATCGAGGACCCGCACAATCTCGGGGCGATCATCCGCTCGGCCGACGCGGCCGGCGCTCATGGGATGATCATTCCCCGCCGCGGAGGTGCCGGACTGACCGCCGCGGTGATGAAGGCTTCCGCCGGGGCCGCGCAGCATCTGCCGGTGGCGCGGGTGGCAAACCTCGCCTCCACAGTGCAGGAGCTGCAAAAGAAAAACATCTGGGTTTATGCTGCGGATATGGACGGCGAGGACTGGTGCACCGTCGATTACGCGGGCGGGGTGGCGCTTGTCATCGGCTCGGAAGGGTCCGGGGTGTCCCGTCTGCTGCGGGAACGCAGCGACCGGATAGTGAGCCTGCCGATGTACGGCAGGGTGAATTCGCTCAACGCTTCGGTGGCGGCGGGCATCCTCCTTTACGAGGTCGCGCGCCAGCGCCGGGGGATCAAGGCTAGATAGAGCAGAGAGGCGGTAGAAGATGGCCGACAAATACAGTGTGGATGATATTCTCGCCGAGGTGAAGCAGCGCCGTCGGCAGGAGGAGGGAGCGCAGCTCCCACAGCCCCGCGCCGGGAGACGCGCCCCGGAGCGGACCTCCGCCGCGCCCGACGCGGCCCCTTTCCGGATGACGGGGATGACCGGCGAGTTTGAGCCTCCGGCGGGGCGGAAAAGTTCCCGCGCGGAGGAGGGGGTTCCCTCCGACCCGATGGCAACGCGGGTCGATCTTCCGGCGCAGCGTCCGGAGGGAAGACGGCCGGCGCAGCGCGCCCGGGATTTGGGCGCGACGCAGGTGATTCCGGCACAGCGCGCCGGAGGGGAGGACCGCTCTCTGGAGCAGCGGCGTCAGGAGAAGGTCCGTCAGTTTCTCGAGACGCCCCGGCCTGCTTTTGAGGAGGACGAGAGAGAGGACGAAGGAGAGGACGGGGAGGATGGCGCCATTGGGTCGCTCTCCCAGTTCTTCGGGGGACTGCGGCGGGTCGGCCCCGCAGCCGCGGTTGACCGCAAGGCTCCGGCCCCGCCCGAACGCGGCCGGAACCGTCCGGTTCCCCGCGGAGAAGAATCTCCCGCCCGTGAGCGTGCGCGGGAGGCCAAGGCCGGGCGGCGTCCGGCACAGGCGCAGGAGCGCGGAGAACGCCGCGCCGCCCCGGTGGAAGGGGAGTACCGTTCCCCGGCGCAGGCCCGGGAGGTGCGCGGACGGATTCTGCGGGATAAGCGCGCCTGCTCGATCCGCGTGATCCTGACCGGAGTGGGAACCGGACTGCTGCTCTATCTCTCGCTCTGCAACCTCTATCCGATTCCGCTGCTACACCCGGTCTGCCCCGAGGTGGATATGCGGATGTTCCTGCTGTCCCATCTGATCCTGCTGCTGGCTGTTGCGATCGCCTCCGCACCGGCCCTCGGAAACGGGATCATCGGCCTGTTTACCGGCAGGGCGAACCACGATACCCCCGCCGCCCTTTGTACCGTCGCGGTGATTGTGCACGGGATGGCGCTGATTCTCGCGGAGGACGGACTGCATACAGGGGAAGGCTCCTTTTACTTTGTGATTGCGGCGGCGGCGCTTTTTGCCAATGCAGCCGGCCGCCGTTCGGCGGCGGTGCGGATGGAACGCAACTTTGCGGTGGCTTCGGCCGATGCCGGCCACGTGGGGGATTATCTCCTCACCGGACGGTTTGCCGCCGAGCTGACCGAAGGACAGGGCTTTGAGGAGCCTGCAGTCGCTTATCCGGTTGCGGTTGATTTTCCGGATGATTTTATCCGCCTCTCCCGCTCGGACGACGCACCGGAGGGATTTTCCCGCTATCTGCCCTACTTTTTTCTTCTCTTTTCGGTGCTTCTCGGGGCTATCTCGGTCCTCTTCTTTGAACAGAGCGGGTTGGGCGGACTGACCATCGCCTGCGCCACCCTCTGCATGGCCTCTCCGCTGACCGCCCTGCTGGTCGAAAATACGCCGCTGCTGCGCGCCTCCAGGGCGCTGAGCAAGGCGGGGGCTTTTGTGGCGGGGATGGAATCGGTTGAAAAATTCCAGGAGGTCAACACCGTCGCGGTCGATGCGAACGGCCTTTACCCGGTTGGTTCGGTCGAGCTGCACAGCATCAAATCCTTTGCGCAGAGCCGGATCGACGAGGCGATCCTCGACGCGGCGAGCCTGATGGTCAGGGTGGACGGCCTGCTCAAGGATATTTTCCTCGAGATGATCGGCGGGAATACCCGCATTCTCAAGCAGGTGGATCAGGTCGCCTATTATGACCGGGCGGGCCTTTGCGCCGAGATTGACGGCAAGACGGTGCTGATTGGCAGCCGCACCCTGATGGAGCAGTTCAACATCTCGATGCCCTCGAAGGACTATGAAAAGAAGTTCGTCCGCGGCGACCGGGAGATTCTCTATCTCGCCAATTCGGGCGAGGTGACGGCGATGTTTGTTTTGAGCTACCGAACCAGTCCGGCCATCGAGCGCTGGCTCGACGTACTGGCGCGCCGGGAGATCAGCCTGGTGGTGCAGTCGACCGACCCGAACATCACCGAGGCGCGGATAGCCAAGGATTACGGCTACCCGGAGGAGTTTATCCGGATTATCCCCGCCAAGCTGCGCGACAAATACCTTGAGACGGTCGCGCCCCGCAAGCGCGGGCGGGCTTATGTGATGTCGATCGGCGGCTTTCCGGTGCGGATGCGGGCACTGGCCGCGCTGCTTACCCTGCGCCGCTCGATCATGACCGCGACGGCACTGCAGATTGCCGGGCTGATCCTCGGATATGCGCTGGTTGCCTTCCTCGCTTTCTCGGGGGCGGTTGCGTCCCTTGGCTTCGTACAGATTCTGATCTATCAGAGCTTCTGGGCGGCGGCGATCCTGATTGTTTCGGGCCTGAGCCGCTACTGAGCCGCATAAATCAAAAAACCGCTGCGATCGCAGCGGTTTTTTTTCGGAATTCATGCTCAAAATATCTCTTGGAGCGGGACAAAATGTGTGAGTTTTGCGGGAGCAGAAAAAAGAAACCAAAAATTTAATGTGATATTTGGAAAGGATGTATGGGAGAATTCTGCGCGGATTGATTGACAGGACGCAGGATATGGTGTAGAATTGTAAAGCTGAATACAATATATTGTGGAGGATAGAACGGTTATGATTCAACAGATCGTAAAACGGGACGGACGGGTGGTGCCGTTTGAGCTCGACAAGATTACCGAGGCGATCTATAAGGCGGCGCAGGCGCTGGGCGGACAGGACCGCTCGATGGCGGAGAAGCTTGCCACCGATGTCGTGGCCTATCTGGAGCAAAAGGGAAACGAAATCCCGTCGGTCGAGCAGATTCAGGATGCTGTTGAACATACCCTGATTGAAAACGGACATGCCCGCACGGCCAAGGAATTTATCCTTTACCGCTCCACCCGCACCCGGGTGCGGGAGATGAACACCAAGCTGATGAAGATCTACGAGGATCTGACCTTCCGCGAGGCCCATGAGAATGACGTCAAACGCGAAAACGCCAATATTGACGGCGATACCGCGATGGGCACGATGCTCAAGTATGGCTCGGAGGGCGCCAAGCAGTTTGACGAGATGTTTATCCTCAAGCCGGAGCATTCCAAGGCGCACCGTGAAGGGGATATCCACATTCACGACCTCGATTTTTACACCCTGACCACCACCTGCTGCCAGATCGATCTGACCCGCCTGTTTGAGGACGGTTTTTCGACTGGACATGGCTTCCTGCGGGAACCCAATTCGATTCAGAGCTACTCGGCGCTCGCCTGCATTGCGATTCAGGCCAACCAGAACGACCAGCACGGCGGGCAGAGCGTCCCGGCGTTTGATTTCGACATGGCGCGCGGCGTCGCCAAGAGTTACCGGACCCTTTACCGCGCGAATATGATCAAAGCCCTCGATCTCGAGGGAGTGGAAAACGCCGAGAAGCTGGTCCGGGACGCGGCGGAGAAGATCGAGGCGGAGAACGGAGGACTCTGGCCCGCGATGGATGCCCAGAACGGCTATACCGAGCTGGAATTCGCCCTGCTCGCTCCGGCGGCAGGGGAGGAGGCGGTCAAAAAGGCGCAGGCCTTTGCGCGGCGCTACGCTGACCACGAGATTGACCGCCACACCTATCAGGCGATGGAAGCTCTGGTGCATAACCTCAATACGATGCATTCCCGCGCCGGCGCGCAGATTCCTTTCTCGTCGCTCAACTACGGCACAGACACCTCTCCGGAGGGAAGGCTGGTCATCCGCAATCTGCTGCTTGCCACCGAAGCGGGTCTCGGCAACGGGGAAACCGCCATCTTCCCGATTCATATCTTTAAGGTGAAGGAGGGGGTCAACTTTAACCCCGGCGACCCCAACTATGACCTCTTTAAGCTGGCCTGCAAGGTTTCGGCCGAAC
>Ga0129309_1000743_pt1 | contig 22034 bp, 18 predicted proteins | sample L1105metagenome_FD_94439 | JGI IMG/M metagenome (GOLD analysis project Ga0129309, IMG submission 94439) | Ring-tailed lemur group fecal microbial communities from Wisconsin, USA - L1105 metagenome | ecosystem: Host-associated > Mammals > Digestive system > Large intestine > Fecal | place: USA...
AGCCTCCGACGGCATCTGCGGCACCACGCCGGAGCAGGCCATCCGCAACATGGGCCGTGTCAGCACTCCCGGCATGGTGGAGACCGACAAGACCATTTTGGACATCATGATGGAAAAGGACCAGAACGCCTGACCATTTCCCTAAAAACACATCCACCGGCATAGCCGGTGGATGTGTTTTTTTACAGGTATTTGCCCGGATGGGTGATCTTCCCCTCCAGGGCGGCTGCCGCCGCCGCGGCGGGGCTTGCCAGGAACGTCCTGGCCTGGGGACTGCCCATACGGCCGATGAAATTGCGGTTGTGGGTGCCGATGACCACCTCGCCGGCGCTGACCAGGCCGCCGCTGCGGCCCTGGCACAGGCCGCAGAAGGGATGGGTCACCATGGCTCCCGCCCGGATGAGGGTCTTCAAATATCCCAATTCCGCCGCCTGGCGGTACACCTCCCGGGAGGCCGGTGTCACGATAAACTTCACATAGGGGCTGATGCGGCGCCCCTCCAGCACTTTCGCGGCGGCGGCCAGGTCCTCCAGCCGTCCGTTGGTGCAGCTGCCCAAAAACACCTGGTCCACAGGGGTGCCCTCCACCTCCCGCAGGGGATGCACGTTGTCCACGGAGTAGGGGCAGGCCATGTAGGGCTCCAGCTCTCCGGCGTCGTAGGTCAGCACCCGTTCATATTGGGCGCCGTCGTCAAAGCGCAGCCAGGCGAACTCCGCCGGGTCCACGCCGCAGAAGGCGGCGGTCTTTTCGTCCGGCGCGAACAGCGCCGCCTTGGCGCCGCACTCCACCGCCATGTTGGCGATGGCCGCCCGGCCGGAGATGCTCAGGCCCGCGATGGCGGAGCCGGTGAACTCCAGGGATTTGTAAATGGCTCCGGCGGCGGTCAGGTCCCCCAAGACCCGGAGGATGATGTCCTTGGGGAACACCCCCTTGGGCAGCGTTCCGTTCACCACCACCTTGATGGCGGAGGGCACCCGGACCCACAGCTGGCCGCTGCCGATGATGGAGGCCATCTCCGTGTAGCCCACGCCGGTGGCAAAGGCGCCCACGGCGCCGTAGGTGGTGGTGTGGCTGTCGGTGCCGAACACCACCTTGCCCGGCTTGGCGATGCCCCGCTCCAGGGCCAGCTGGTGGCTGATGCCCTCGCCCACATACAGCCGCTTCACGCCGTATTCATCCTGAAAGCGGCGGCTGTACCGGAAGCAGCGGGGGTCGTCGTCGATGCAGGTGGGGTACAGGTGGTCCACCATGACGGAGACCTTGTCCGAATCGTACACCCGGTCAAAGCCCATGTCCCGGAACTGCTGGAAGATGTAGGGTGCATAGATGTCGTGGAGCACCGCCTCGTCCACCCGGACCGTCACCACGTCGCCGGGCTTCACCAAAGTGCCGGTGTTCTGGATGAGCAGCTGCTCCGCCAAAGTGTGTCCCGGCTGGTGGCGGTTGCGGAAGGGGTTTTCCGGCGCAGGCGCCCCCACGGCGGACTTGTCCATGGCCTTCATGCGGGCCACAAGGCCGCCGTGGCGCAGAATCTCCAGCACCGCCGGGCTGTACGCGGGGATGGGGTAGGTCCTGCCGTTGCAGCGGAGCTCCCGCCCCACCTCCACGGTGACGGTGTCTCCCTCCCGGCAGTTTTCATACAGCGCCCCGCACTCAATGAGCAGCAGGCCGTTGTTGATGGCGTTGCGGAAAAAGATCTTGGCAAAGCTCTTGGCGATGATGCAGCGGATGCCCGCCGTTTTCAGCACGGAGGCCGCCATCTCCCGGGAGGAGCCGCAGCCGAAGTTCTCTCCCGCCACGATGCAGTCCCCCGGCCGGAGCTTCGCCGCCAGGTCCGGCCGCAGGGGCTCGAACAGGTGGGGCACCATGTCCCGCAGAGAGGACTTGGCCAGGTATTTTGTCATGATGATGACATCGGTGTCGATGTGGTCCCCCAGGCGCCACACCCGGCTTTCAAACCGTTCGTCCATGGGATCACCTCCTCAGCTTTCATACAGGCTGCCGGTAAGGGCCGCCCAGGCGGCCCGCTCCACCGGCGCGGTGTAAATGCCGTCATGGCCCCGGCCCGCCCAGCCCGGGCAGTTGATAAAGCCCGTGGTCACAAAGACCTCGCCGCCGTCGCAGCGGCCCTGGCTCTGGGCCCAGCAGGCGGAGCAGCCCTGGTTCATCACCAACGCGCCGGCGTCCATGAATACCTCCACCAGCCCTTCCTCCAAGGCCTGGGCGTACACAGCGGCGGTGGCCGGCGCCACCAGCACCCGCACATAGGGATTCACCCGGCGGCCCCGCCAGATCGCAGCCGTCTGCCGCAGGGCCTCCAGCGTCCCGCCGGCGCAGCCGCCGATGAACACCTGGTTCACCCGCAGGCCATCCACCCGGGAGGCGGGGACGATCCTTTCAAAATCTCCCGGCAGCACCGCCATGGGCCTCACCGCCGCCAGCTCCACGGTCTCCGCTTCGTCCATGGGCTCCTCTGTGAAAAAGGCGGTGACGGCGCCGGATGCCGCCAGCAGGCCGCACACCGCCGCCCGCTGGCAAAAGTCCAGGCCTCCGCCGCCAAGGACGACGAGCTTTCCCCGGCACCGGGGCGCCAGATGCAGCGCCAGGTCCCAGGCTGTCACATACTGGTCCAGCGCTCCCGCCAGACGCAGGCAGCACACTTCCGCCTCCGGCAGGGAGACGGTGCCTGTCTCCAGGGCCGTTTTCAGCTCCTCCGGCGGCAGGGGCAGGCCCAAAACGCCTCCAGCCCCCAACACCGCGGCGTGCCGTCCGCAGCACACCGCCACGGAGCCGGGCTCCAGGCCGCCCTCCAGGGCCAGGTGATAGCCGATGCCCTGTCCGTACCGGAAGGGAAGGCCCTGGCCTCTGGCAAAATCCAGCAGCTTGCGCTGCTTCTCCGCCACCGCCACCGTGCCGGCGGGGGTATCGTGGTCCACGGCCACCAGCACCCGGGCCGGGTCCGGCACATGGGCGGCGGTCACCGCCTCCACGCCCGCGTCATCCAGGCTGTCCGTCACCAGGGCCAGGTCCCAGGAAAGAGACCCGCCAGCTTGCAGCCGTTCCAGTAAAGATGCCATTTGTTCTCCTCCCCTCAGTAGCCGGCCTTTTCCAGCTTGGCCAGGATGCCGGCGGCGGTCACCTGGCCCTGCCGGATCTCCGCCATGCGCTTCTTTTCCACCTGGACCCGGGCCTCGCACCGCTCCAGCACCAGCTCCAGGCAGTCCCGGGGCACCACCGTCACGCCGTTGCCGTCGGCCACGATGATGTCGCCAGGCAGCACCGGCACACCGCCGCAGCTGATGGGCCGGTTCAGCTGGCCGGGGCCTTCGCTGTCACCGGCGCTGGGCACCACGGCGGCGGCAAACACAGGATAGCCGTTTTGCCGCAGGTCCTCGATGTCCCGGACGGCGCCGTCAATGACCAGGCCGCCGATGCCCTTGCCGAAGGCGGCGGCGGACATCATGCCGCCGATGACCGCGTGGCGGTAGCTGCCGCCGGTGTCCAGCACCAGGATGTCTCCCGGCTGGGCAGCCTCTATGGCCTTGTGGAGCATCAGGTTGTCACCGGGCCGCAGGCGCACCGTCACAGCGCAGCCGCAGACGCACGCCTCCGTCCCCAGGGCGCGGATGCGGCTGTCCATGGCGTTGAAGCCCCGCATGGCGTCCCCGGCCACGCAGGCGCCGTAAGCCCGCAGCCGCTCCAGCGTTTCCCGGGGCACCCGGGGAATATCCGCTCCCACAAAAAATTCCCGCTCCGTCATCTGCGATTCCTCCTTGATTTGCAAAATTTCGTATGTTCATTGACTTCAGGCTATCACATTTTTTATAATAAGTAAAATATGGATTATCAATCGTTTCATTGATTTTATTTATGATTTAAAGGAGCTGGTCCCATGAAGCTCACACAGATGCGCTATTTTTCCGCCGCCTGCCATTTGGGCGGCATCACCCAGGCGGCGGAAGCCCTGCATATCTCCCAGCCGGCCATCACCTCCGCCATTCAGGCGCTGGAGCAGGAGGTGGGCGTGCTGCTGCTGAGCCGGGGCAAGCGGTCGGTGGCGCCCACGCCGGACGGGGAGCTGTTTTTGAAACGGTGCGACGCCATTTTGGCGGAGGTGGACAGCCTGTCCGCGGACTTTCAGGAGCTGAGCCAGCGGCACAACACCATCTCCGTGGGGCTTCCGCCCATGGTGGGCTATTTTCTCTTTCCCCAGATCTTCGCCGAGTTCACCTGCACCCATCCGGAGATCCACATGAAGCTGACGGAGGTAGGCTCCGAGACCGCCAAGGACCTGGTGAAGCGGGGAGAGCTGGAGCTGGCCATCATCGCCATGGGGGAGACGCCCCCCGCCTCCCTGGAGATCCAGCCCCTCATCCAGACCCCGATGATGTACTGCGTGGGGAAGGACAGCCCCCTGGCCGGACGGGAGGCCGTGACGTTGGAGGAGGTGGCCGGAGAGCCCCTCATCCTGTTCACCAGCGGCTATTACCACCAGGCGCTGCTGCAAAACCGCTTCCGAAGCGCCGGCCTGACGCCCAATGTGCTGTTCCACTCCAACCAGCTGCTGACCATCAAGAGCTTTCTGCGCAAGGGCCTGGCGGGCGCCTTTCTGCTGCCCCAGGTCCTGGAGCCCAACGAGCCCATCGCGGCCCTGCCGGTGCGGGAGCCGCTGCTTTTGAACATCGCCGTGGTGTGGCGCAAGGATGTGTTCATCACCCGGGAGGCCCGGCAGTTCATCCGCTTTATGAAGTCCCGTATCGAACAATCTGGTCCGATGGTCCCTTGATATCTCTTTGTTTTGCACAAATTTTCCAAGTTTATTTGTTCATGATTTGCATTTTTCAGAGAAATGCAGTTTTTTGCCTTGACATTCGTATTCAATGGTAGTATCTTTTCCCCAACAATTTCAAATGCGTCTTCGGTCTTTGGACCGAGACAATGGTAGAGGCGCAGCGTACAAAAGTACCCACCGTTTCCGGGGCAGGAACTCCGGGTGGGGAAAGGGTCCGCTGCCGAAGCAAGGAGGCGTTTCCTGCGGCGCGCTTTGCTGGGCCGTCAGAGAATATCTGGCGGACTGTCACAGTATGTGGAGCGCTATCATTGGCCGACAGCCTTCTTTCAGGAGGCCCTTTGTGTTTTTCAACGCCAGCCATGGATGTTCCGCAACATCCATGGCTGTTATTTTTTCCCCAAGCAGAGAAAGGAAGAGTTTTATGAACATGAGAAGAATTTTTGCCCTGTTGCTGACCCTGGCCATGGCACTGAGCCTGGCGGCCTGCGGCGCCAAGAAGGAAGAGGCTCCCGCTGAAGCAGCTCCCGCCCAGGAGGCCGCTCAGGAGGACTCCGGCGAGCGCCGCCAGATCCGCGTGGGCATGGAGTGCGCCTACGCCCCCAACAACTGGCAGGAAGACACCGCCACCGACCTGAACGTGCCCATTGAGAACCTGCCCGGCTTCTACGCCGACGGCAACGACGTGCAGATCGCCCGCCACATCGCCGACTATCTGGACGCCGATCTGGTGGTGGTGAAGCTGGCCTGGAGCGGCCTCATCGAGGCGCTGAACCAGGGCCAAATCGATATGATCATCGCCGGCATGGCCGACACCGAGGAGCGCCGCCAGTCCATCAACTTCAGCGAGCCCTACAAGACCACGGAGTACGGCCTCATGGTCAACGGTGATTCCGAGTACGCCGATGCCACCACCCTGGCGGACTTCGCCGGCGCCAGCGTGCTGGGCCAGAAGGACACCATGCTGGACACCGTCATCGACCAGATCGAGGGCGTCAACCACCTGCCCGCCGTGGACAGCGTGCCCAACCAGATCGCCCGTCTGGAGCAGCGCACCTGCGACGCCATCGTGGTGAACATGGAGAACACCCCGGGCTACCTCGCCACCAATCCCTCCTTCAAGGTCGTGGAGTTCGCCGACGGCGAGGGCTTCACCCTGGGCTTCCGGGGCTCCTGCGTGGGTCTGCGCAAGGATGACACCGAGCTTTTGGACCAGGTGAACGCCGCGCTGGCAGAGCTCAGCGAGGATGACCGGGCCGAAATGCTGGCCGCCGCCAACGAGCGCCAGCCCAAGTAATGGCCATGAACAATATCCTCTCCGCCCTGTGTGCCATCCCCGGCGATTCCGGGAGATGGCTCCGGGGCCGGGCGGCCGCCCTGTGGCGCTTCGCCGCGGCGGACCACCCCTATGTCTTTCTCTCCGGCAGTGCGCTGTCCCTGGCGGCGGCGCTGACATACGTTTTCTCCCAGCGGTACGGCTTCTTTTTGAGCCGGACCGCTTTGGTCTGGGCGGCCCTGGCCTTGTGCGGGGCGTTTTGCCTGGTGTCCCTGGCGGTCCTTGCCAGCAAGCTGCGGCTGAAGCGCCGCTACCGCGCGGAGTCCCGCTTCTGCGCGCCCGCCGCCCGCCGGGCGGCCCGGTACGGCTCCTATGTCATCTGGGCCGTGGCGGCGCTGGTCGTGGCGGACCGGCTCCATGTGCTGTGCCAGGTGGTCCGTGAGGTCATGGCCATGGACAGCAACCCAAGCCCCTTTTTCCAGGCCATGGTGTATATGTTCTACAACAGCCGCACTCTGTTCCTGCGGGGCCTTTGGACCACGCTGCGGCTGGCCTTCTTCGGCACCATCTTCGGCTTCCTTCTGGCGGTGGGCCTGGTGTTTCTGCGCATCCAGACCCCCACGAAGCGGGACCGGGACCACGTGAAGTTCATCAAGATCCTGTGCAGCCGGTTTGCCACGCTGTACGCCACGGTCATCCGGGGCACTCCCATGATGCTCCAGGCCTTCATCATCTACTACGCGGGCTTCGGCCTGTTCACGGACCACACGGACCTCACCATCACGGAGATCAACACCATCTGGAGCTTTTTCATCGCGGGCCTTACCACGGTCTCCCTGAACTCCGCCGCCTACTTGTCCGAGGTGCTGCGGGGCGGCGTGGAGTCCATCGACGCCGGCCAGACGGAGGCCGCCCGGTCCCTGGGCATGAGCTCCTGGATGACCATGATGAAGGTGGTGTTCCCCCAGGCGCTGAAAAACTCCATCCCCGCCATCGGCAACGAGATGATCATCAACATCAAGGATTCCTCCGTGCTCAACTGCATCGGCGTGGTGGAGCTGATGTACGCAGCCACCAGCGTTGCGGGTATTTACTACAAGAACCTGCCCAACTATGTCTCCGCCGCCATCATCTACCTCATCATGACCTGCTGCATCAGCGCGCTTTTGAACAAGCTCTCCGCCCGCCTCAGCCTGAACACCTACCGGGGTGTTCCCAGTTCCAACTAAGGAGGTCAGACTATGGAACCGATTCTCTCCATTCAGGGACTGGAAAAGTCCTTTGGCCCCCTGAAGGTCCTCAAGGGCATTGACCTGGACGTGCAGAAGGGCGAGGTGGTGTGCATCATCGGCGCCTCCGGCTCCGGCAAGTCCACGCTGCTTCGCTGCCTGAACCTGCTGGAGGAGCCTGACGGCGGCCACATCTGGTTCGGCGGCCAGGACCTGACGGACCTGTACGCCGACCTGGACGGCCTGCGCCAGCGCATCGGCATGGTGTTCCAGAGCTTCAACCTGTTCAACAACAAAAATGTGCTGGACAACTGCACCCTGGCCCCCATCTCCGTCAAGCACATCCCCCGCGCCCAGGCGGAGGAGACCGCTATCCGCCACCTGAATGCCGTTGGCCTGGGCGAATTTATCCACGCGGATTCCCGCCGCCTCTCCGGCGGCCAGAAGCAGCGGGTGGCCATTGCCCGGGCGCTGTGCATGGAGCCGGAGATCATGCTCTTTGACGAGCCCACCTCCGCCCTGGACCCGGAGATCGTGGGCGAGGTGCTGGACGTCATGAAGGCCCTGGCCAAGGAGGGCATGACCATGGTGGTCGTCACCCACGAGATGGCCTTCGCCAAGGAGGTCAGCGACCGGGTGGTGTTCATGGACCAGGGCGTCATTCTGGAGCAGGGCGCCCCGGCGGAAGTGTTCGGCAATCCCAAGGAAGCCCGCACCCGGGAATTCTTGAGCCGCTATCTGGAGGATAAAGGCGTATGAAAGACATTCTGGACTTTTTTGCCCACGAGGACGATTTTCCCGACTTGGACAGCGCCGGCGCCGCGGAGCGGCTGAGCCGGGCCATCCAGTGCCGCACCATCAATTGCGCGGACCACAGCCTTACCGACTTCGGCGAGTTCGACAAACTCCATGCCCTCATCCGGGAAAGCTATCCCCATGTCATGGCCGCCGGCACCTTTGAGGTCATCGGCCATCACAGCCTGCTCATCACCCTGCCCGGCAGCGACGCTTCCCTGCGGCCCTGCCTGTTCATGTCCCACCAGGACGTGGTGCCGGTGGTGGAGGGTACGGAGGACGACTGGACCCATCCGGCCTTTTCCGGCGCCATTGCCGACGGCTACATCTGGGGCCGGGGCACCCTGGACATCAAAAACCAGGTGTTCGGCTGCCTGGAGGCGGCGGAGTACCTGCTCGCCCACGGCGAGACGTTTGCCCGGACGGTGTACCTGTCCTTCGGCGATGACGAGGAGACGCTGAACCTGGGCGCCCGGGCCCTGGCGGAAACGCTGCAAAGCCGGGGCGTAACGCTGGAGTTCGTGCTGGACGAGGGCGGCGGCAAGATTGAAAACGGCGCCCCCTACGGCGCGCCGGACACATACCTCTCCCCCGTGGATTTGATGGAAAAGGGCTACGCGGATTTGGAGCTGTCCGTCAAAAGCCGGGGCGGCCACTCCAGCCGGCCCTTCGGCGGCACCTCCCTGGGCCACCTGAGCCAGGCCATCGCCCGCATCGTGGAAAACCCCTTCCCGGTGAAGCTGACGCCGGTGATGGTGGGCGCTTTCAAGGCCCTGGCTCCCTACATCACGGAGGAGCCCTTGAAATCCCTGGTGCGGGATGTGGAGGGCAACGCCGACGCCATCGCCCGTATCTGCGCCCAGCGGCGGGAGCTGTTCCCCTTCGTCACCACCACCATCGCCCCCACCGTCATCCGGGGCAGCAGCGCCGCCTGCAACGTCATGCCCCAGGACATGAGCGCCGTGGTGAACTTCCGCATCGCCGAGGGAGAGACCGTGGAGGACCTGCTCTCCCACGTCCGCACCGCCATCGGCGACGAGACCGTGTCCCTGCGGTTTTTGCAGGCCAACGACCCCTCCGCCACCGCCCGCACCGACGGCTACGGCTACGCCAGGCTGACGGAGGCCATGGGCCGGTATTTCCGGGATGTGGTGTTCGTGCCCTCCCTCACCGCCGGCGCCACCGACGCCCACCACTATGAGATCATCTGCGACACCTGTCTGCGGTGCAGCCCCTTCATGGCCTCGCCGGAGGATGTGGCCCGGGGCGTCCACGGCACGGATGAGCGCATTTCCCTGCGGTCCTACGCCCAGGGCATCCGGGTGCTCATCCACCTGATGGACACAGCCGCCATCCATCCCTGACCCTCTCTAAGTCCTCCGGAGCCTCGGCTCCGGGGGGCTTTTTTTCGACGGGGAAGGGCTCCGTTCCCGCCGGAAATGCATAAATTTTCAATTTCTATCAAAATCCAGGGACGCTCGACAGATTCCGGCAGAATCCCCCTTTTATTTTGTGTATGATAAATACATCGCATCCAACATCTTGTGCCACTTCAGAAAGGATGGGGGCCCCATATGCAAACGATCTCCAAAGAGTACACCCTGTTATTCAACGCTATGACCGATGCGGAGGAAACTTTGGCGCATTTGCGCCAAACCCTGATAGACGCCCAGCGCCGGGCGGAGGAGCTTTATCTGGAACAGGAGGGAGACGGCGCCATCCCCCAACAGGCCCGCTGATGACTGCCCGCCGGCTCTGCCGGCGGGCAAAGTTTTTCCCCGCCGCGTTGCATCCCGCCCGCCGGTGCGGTACAATAGAGGCAGCCGTCCCCCGCCTTTGCCGGGGACATCCGGGGAGGAGAGCGCCATGTCTGACCTGTTTCAAAATTCAGAGGACCTGCGGTCCTTTCTCGCCGATGCCGCCGACGGCGCGGCCATCTACGCGGCCGACCCGGGCTTTACCTCTCTGTGGGCGTCTGACTCCTTGGCGGAGCTGCTGGGCTTTTCCGGCCAGCCGGCGGAACGCTTTTTGACCCGGGAACGCATCCATCCCAACGACCTGCTCCGGGTGACCCGCGTTGTCCGTTCCGCCGCGGAGGCCCGGCGCTCCTTTTCCGTGGAGTTTCGCCTGCTCCGTGCCGACAGCCGGCCTCTCCGGGTAAAGGCCAGGGGCGTGCCCACCGGCGAGCTGTACCAGGGCCGCTGGCCGGTCTTCTGCCAGCTGTACACGGTTTTGCCCCAGGGAGAAGTGGTCCCGGAATCCACGGTGGAGCAGTACCGGCAGATCCAGGAGGTCTATGATGACCAGCCCTGCCCGCTGCTGTGGCTATCCCCGGGAAACGATTTGGAGATCCGCTACGTCAATCTGGCGGGCATCCGCCTGCTGGGCTATCCCGACCGGGACTGCTTTTTGCGGACCGCCAGCTTCCGTCTGGCGGATTACCTGCACCCGGAGGACCTGGCACAGGCCGTCAGTTCCCTGACAGGTCTGGCCCAGGAGGAAGACCAGGTGCTGTTTTCCTGCCGCATTCGGGACGCCGCCGGTGCCATCCGCTGGATGAGCGGGGCCGCCCAGCTGCGCCGGGCCCTGTCCGGCAAGCTGCTGATCCACTGTATTTTTTCCGACATCACCCGTCAAAAGCTGGCGGAGCTGGATACCCTCCGCCGCTATCAGACGGAGGTGGACTTTCTCTCCGCCACCCAGAGCGAGGCCCTGATGGGGAAGCTGTGGGCCAATATCTCCCGGGACACGCTGCTGGACGTGGCGGAGAGCCGGGACCTTTCCCCCCTGGAGCTCTCCGGCAGCTATACGGAGGTCCTCTGCCGCACCGCGGCCCTGTGCGCCTCCGGCGAGATGGCCGGGCAGCTGACACGGGCCTTCTCTCCCGCCGCCCTGCAGGTCCTGTTCGCCTCCGGCCAGACCAGCCGCACCATGGAATACCGCCGCCGCACGGCGGATGGCTCTATCCGCTGGGTGCGGACCTACGCCAAGCTGTACCGGGATGTGGAGAGCGGGGACACCATGGGCTTCGTCTACACCTACGACATCGACCAGGAGCGGACCTCCGCCGCCATCATCAACCGGCTGGTGGACATGGAATTCGGTTTTCTGGGCCTGCTGAACGTGAAGGACCGGAAGCTGACCTGCTACCGCAGCGGCCAGCTGGAAGCCCAGCTCCAGGTGGACCATGTGATAGACTACGAGGAGGAGTTGGAGCGCTTCATCCTCCGCTTCATCATAGATGAGCAGCGGGAGGCTGCCCGCCGGGCCTTCCGGCTGTCCGCCATCCGCAGGGGCCTGCGGACCGACGATTCCTACAACGTGTCCTTTTCCGTGCTGGAAAACGGCCAGCTCCGCCGGAAGCGGTGGCGGATGGCCTATCTGGACGACACCCACACCACCATCCTCTTTACCCGGTCGGATATCACCGGATTGTTTCGGGTGCAGGAGCGGCAAAAGCAGGTTTTGCAGACCGCCCTGGACCGGGCGGAGCAGGCCAGCGCCGCCAAAAGCGAGTTCCTCTCCCGCATGAGCCACGAGATCCGCACCCCCATGAACGCCATCATCGGCATGAACGCCCTGGCCGCCCAGAGTCTCCGGGACCCGGCGCAGGCAGCGGCGTGCATTGCCAAGGTGGATGACTCCGCCCGGTATCTGCTGTCCCTCATCAACGACATTCTGGACATGGGCCGCATCGAAAGCGGCAAGCTGGCCTTGAAGGAGGGCGACATCTATCTCAGCCGCTTCCTGCGGGACATCGACACCATCTGCCAGGAGCAGGCGGCGGAGCGGGGGGTGGATTACCGCTCAGAGCTGCCCCTGCTGCCGGACGGCCCCTACCGGGGCGACGGCATGAAGCTCCGCCAGGTTCTCATCAATTTGGTGGCAAACGCCATCAAATTCACGCCGCCCGGCGGCTCCGTCCGCCTGTCCGTCCGTCAGGAGCCCTCCCGGGGCGCCGTGCCCTGGATGCGCTTCACCGTCACCGACACCGGCATCGGCATCAGCCCGGAGTTCCAAAAGCGGATGTTCCGCCCCTTTGAGCAGGCGGACACCGGCACCACCAGCGCTTACGGCGGCACCGGACTGGGCCTCGCCATCAGCAAGAACCTGGTGGAGCTCATGGGCGGCCGCATCACGGCGGAATCCGCTCCCGGCAAAGGCTCCCGGTTCACGGTCCGGGTGCCGCTGCCCCTGCCGGAGGCGCCTGCGCCCGCCGCGGCAGCCCACCCCTTGTCCCCGTCCTCCGCTCCGGACCTGGCGGGGCGGCGGTGCCTGCTGGCGGAGGACCATCCCCTCAATGCCGAGATCGCCCGGCGGCTGCTGGAGGCCCGGGGCATGGCCGTGGACACCGCCGGCAACGGACAGGAGGCGCTGGATGCTTTTTCCCGCTCTCCCACGGGCTTCTACGACCTGGTCCTCATGGATATCCGTATGCCGGGGATGGACGGCCTGGCCGCCGCCAGGGCCATCCGCCGCCTGGAGCGGCCCGACGCGGCCTCGGTGCCCATTCTTGCCATGAGCGCCAACGCCTTTGAGGAGGACCGGAGACCTCCCGCGCCGCCGGCATGAACGCCCACCTGGCCAAGCCCATCGAGCCGGCGGAGCTGTACGACACCATTGGAGCTTTTATGAAATAAGGAGACTTCTTTATGCTGCACATCGGCTGCCACCTGTCCTCCTCCAAGGGCTTTCTGGCCATGGGCCGTCAAGCCCTGGAGTTGGGGGCGGACACCTTTCAATTTTTCACCCGGAACCCCCGGGGCAGCAGGGCCAAGGAGCTGGACAGCGCCGACGCGGCGGCCCTCATGGCCCTCATGGCGGAGCACGGCTTCGCCCCCATCATCGCCCACGCTCCCTACACCCTGAACCTGTGCGGCGCGGAGGAGAAAAACCGCGCCTTTGCCCGGGAGACCATGGCCGACGACCTCCGCCGCCTGGAGCATCTGCCGGGGCAGTATTATAACTTCCACCCCGGCAGTCATGTGGGCCAGGGGACGGAGGCCGGCATCGCCTTCATCGCCCAGGGCCTCAATGACATCCTGCGGCCGGGCCAGGCCACCACCGTTCTGCTGGAAACCATGGCGGGCAAGGGCAGCGAGGTGGGTGGCCGGTTCGAGGAGCTGCGGGAGATCTTGGACCGGGTGGAGCTGTCCGACAAAATGGGCGTGTGCCTGGACACCTGCCATGTCTCTGACGCCGGATATGACATCACCGGCGACCTGGACGGTGTGCTGACGGAATTTGACCGCTGCATCGGCCTGGAGCGGCTGAAGGCCGTCCACCTCAACGACAGCAAAAACCCCACCGGTGCCCGGAAGGACCGCCACGAGCGCATCGGCCACGGCTGCATCGGCCTGGAGGCTCTTTCCCGGGTGGTCCGCCATCCGGCCCTGCGGGATTTGCCCTTCTGCCTGGAGACCCCCAACGAGTTGCCGGGCTACGGGGAGGAGATCGCCCTGCTGCGGCAGCAGGCGGAGCTGTGAATGAAAAAGAGGACGCTTTCGCGTCCTCTTTTTTTGGTTCAATCGTAGCGCAGGGCGTCGATGGGGTTCAGGTTCGCCGCCTTTTTGGCGGGGAGGTAGCCGAACACCACGCCGATTCCGGTGGACACGCCGAAGGCCAGCAGCACGGCGCCCACGCTGGGCCGGACCGTCAGGGCCTCCTCCAGCACATTGGCAATGACCACCGTGGCCACGGAGGACAAGCCAAAGCCCGCCAGAATGCCCAGCACGCCGCCCAGGGCGGAGGTGGTGGCCGCCTCGATGACGAACTGGCGCATGATGGCCCCCTCCTTGGCCCCCAGGGCCTTGCGGATGCCGATCTCCCGGGTCCGCTCCGTGACGGACACCAGCATGATGTTCATGATGCCGATGCCGCCCACCACCAGGGAGATGGCGGCGATGGCCGCCAGAATATAGATGATGACGTTTACCATGGAATTCATGGTATCCAGCATCTCCGACATGCTGATGACGCTGTATGCGTCGTCATCCTCAAAAATGCTGTACAGCTGGCTTTCCACCAGGAGCTTCGCCTCGTCGATCCGGTCTTTGTCCCAGACCGTGACCACATAGCTGTTGATGGTGCCCATGGAGCTGACGCGGGAGGCGGTGGAGTAGGGGAGGTACACGCAGTCATCCGTGCCGCCCTCCTCTAAATCGTCCGTCTCCGCCGCCATGACGCCCACGATGGTGAAGGCGTTGGGGCCGATCCGCAGCGTCTGCCCCACGGCATTGCCGCCGTAGTAGGCCAGGTTCAGGTACTGGCCGATGACACAGACCTTTTCCCGGTTGGCGATGTCTGTGTACTGAAGGCCCCGGCCCTGGGCGATCTCATAGCCCTTCATGGAAAAGTAGTCCTCGCTGACGCCGGTGACGGTGGTGGAGGTGATGGTATCGCTGCCGATCTTCAGGGGAAAGCCCACCGTCACGCTGGGGGAGAGCTGCTTTAAAAGGTCTCCGTTGTCCTCCACCATCTGGTACATCTGCTCCTCGGACACACTGCGGGAGGAGCCGCGGCCCATAATCATCACCGTCAGGGAATCCGTGCCCAGCTGGTCGAAGCTGTCTTCAATGTAGCCCTGCATACCGTTGCCCAGGCCCACGATGACGATGACGGCGCACACGCCGATGATGATGCCCAGCATGGTGAGGAAGGTGCGCATCTTGCTGCCCCAGATATTTTTCAGGGAAAGTTGGAAAGTCTCCAAAAAGCTCATACGGCGGTGCCTCCGTTTCCGGCCAGGGTGGGCTGCACCACCGCCTCCGGGGCATGGGCGTCACCATCGTACACCACATGGCCGTCCTCCAGGCGAATGATGCGCTGGGCCTGCACGGCAATGGAGTTGTCATGGGTGATGAGGACCACGGTGTTGCCGGCGTCGTGGAGCTTCTGCAGCATGGCGAGGACCTCCCGGCTGGTGTGGGAGTCCAACGCGCCGGTGGGCTCATCCGCCAGGATGACGGCAGGCTCGCCCACCAGGGCCCGGGCAATGGACACCCGCTGCTGCTGGCCGCCGGAGAGCTGGCTGGGCTTGTTTTTCAACTTGTCGCCCAGACCCACCAGCTCCAGTGCCAGCTGCGCCCGCTCGTGGCGTTCCGCCTTGGGCACCCCCGCGTACATGAGGGGCACCTCCACGTTTTCCAGCAGCGTCAGCTTGGGCAGCAGGTTATACTGCTGGAAAATAAAGCCCAGCATCTTGTTGCGGATGGCCGCCAGCTCGTTTTTATCCATAGCGCCCACATCCTGGCCTCCCAGCAGATAGGTGCCGGAGGTGGGAACATCCAGGCAGCCGATGATGTTCATGCAGGTGGACTTGCCGGAGCCGGACTGGCCCACGATGGCCACGAATTCGCCCTTGTGGATCTGCATGGAGATGTGGTCCGCCGCCCGGACGACGGTATCGCCCATGTGGTACGTCTTACAGACATCCCGAAATTCGATCAGCGCGCTCATCCCATGGGCCCTCCGCCGCGGCCGCCGGACATGCCGCCTCCTCCGGGCATACCGCCACCGCCGGGCATACCGCCGGACATGCCGCCCGACATCCCGCCGGGCATTCCGCCCATCATCATGCCGCCGTCATCAGAGGAAATGCTCATCTGGATATAGGCGACGGTGTCGCCTTCCTGCAATCCGGAGGTGACCTCGGTGTAGCTGCTGTCACTGACGCCGGTCTCCACCTTCACGTAGACATACCCCTCCGGCGCCTCCTGGTCCAGGGCATTGACCGCGCTAGGAGAATCGGCGGTGATCAGAACGGTGTTCCCCCGGTTCAAAGCCATGCTGGGAATGGCCAGGGTATCCTGGCTTTCCTCCACGATGATCTCCGCGTCCACATTCATGCCGGGCAGCAGCCCTTCGGTCTCGTCGATGCGGACAGTGACGGGGTAGGAGGTGATGCCGCCGCTGGTGATGCCGGCCACGGAAACCTTGGTGACCACGCCGGTATACGTTTTATCCTCCACGGCGTCGGCGGTGATCTGGACCGTCTGGCCCACTGCCACATCGGAGATGTCCAGCTCGTCGATGCTCATGGTCATCTCCAGGTAGCTCAGGTCGTAAATGGTGCAGAGGGTGCCGGTGGAGCCGCCCTCGATCTTGTCGCCGGCCTTGGCGGTCTTGGTGACCACAGTGCCGGAGATGGGAGCGGTGATCTCATAATCACTGAGCCGGTCCTGGGCGTTTTCCAGAGAGCTCCCCGCGTTGCTGACGCTGATGCGGGCGTTTTCAATGGCATTGTCCACGCTGTCGCCGGTGATGGTGCAGACGCGGTCTCCTTCGGCGACCGTGTCGCCCGCCAGCAGGTTCAGGCCGGATACCTTGCCGGAGGTGGACGCCGTGATGGTGCTGGAGGCGCTGACCTTGATGGCGGCATTGCCGTAGCTGGAATAATTGCCGATGACAGCGCTGGCGGTATAGTCCTCCGTCACCAAGCCGGGGTTGGTCGCCGTCACCCGGACGGTGGTCAGGTCCCGGCCGCTGCCGGCGGCGTTGTTGGAGGCGGTGGAGGACTGGGAGATCTGCCGGACCGTACCCTGGATGGTACCGGCAAAGCCGTTGATGTAGATCGTGGCGCTCTGACCCACGTAAAAGTTGCTGCTGTCAGCGTAGGAAAACGCAAAATCCATGGTAAGGTTATTATCCCCCACGATTTTCAAAAGCGCCGTTCCCGCGTTGACCGTATCACCGTTTTTCACGTAAACCTCGCTGACGGTGCCGCTCATATCCGCGGCGGGATACTTGTTTTTCACCGCCTGGTCATAGTTGTTCTGGGCCTGGGTATAGCTGTTTTGGGACTGGGTCAGAGTACTGCTGGCATCGGAGGCGTCCAGGGTATAGAGCAGCTGGCCCTTTTCCACCAGGTCGCCCTCCTCAAAAGTGTCACCGAGGATCTCGGCGGACACCAGGGTGCTGACGGTGTAGGAATCCGCCGGCTCCAGCGTGCCGCTGGCGGTCAGGGACTTGGTGATGTTCCGTTTCTCCGCCGCGGTCTCCTGATATGTCACAACGGTCTCCGCACCCTTGTTTCCCAGCAGCTTCACCGCCGCGATTCCTCCCACCGCCGCCAATACCAATACCAGCAGCAGCCATTTTTTCTTTTTTCCAAGGCGCAGCCTGCGCGCCTTTTTCGGTGCCGGCGGGTTCTCCCGGCTCTCCTCCCGCATGATCTCTTCCATTGGCAGGTTTCCTTTCCCGGCCCTCTTTGGGCCTGCTTTACACCCAAGCATATGCGGCAAAGTTAAAAGCAACCTGAAAGGAACTCTCTGAAGCGGGTCACTTTTTCCAATTTCTGCGCATTTTACAAAAAACCGGTGAAATTCCGCTTTTTCTTGCAAAAAGATTCGGATTTTTGCTTTCTTTTGTAACCATTTTTCTGTCTTTTGCCTCTGTGCTTCCGGCTTTTTCAACAATTGAAAAAGCCGGGGAAGGATAAAATCCTCCCCCGGCTCTCACGGGTATCCTTTAAATTTCCTTCAGGTGCTCCATATTCTGGCGGACACCGTCACAGCAGGCATGGAACCGGGCCAGCTCCTCGTCGGTGAGGGGCAGCTCCACCACCTGCTCCACACCGTTTTTGCCGATGACGCAGGGCACGCCCACAAACAGGCCCGTCTCGCCGTACTCACCCCGCAGCTCCGCGCTGGCGGGCATGATGGCCTTCTCGTCGTGGAGGACGATGTGGACCATGCGGGCGGCGGTGGCGGCGATGCCGTACTCCGTACAGAACTTGCCGGCGAAGGTCACCCAGCCGCCGCCGATGGACTCCTTCTGCAGGGCCTCCCGGTCAAAGCGGAAGCGCTCGTCGGTCTTGGCCCACTGGTCCAGGGGCATCCCCCGGAAGCTGACGCAGGACCAGGGGGCGAACTGGTCGTTGCCGTGCTCGCCCATCATATAGCAGGTGATGGACTTGTGGTCCACGCCGGTCTGGCGGGCCAGGGCGGAGAGCAGGCGGGAGGTGTCCAGTCCGGTGCCGGTGCCGAATACCCGGCCCCGGGGCAGGCCCAGGCCCATGGCGATCTCCCGGGTGACGATGTCGCAGGGATTCGTGATGTTCACCACCACACCGTCAAAGCCGCTGGCCTTGATCTTGTCCACATAGCTGCGGACGGCGGGGATGGTAAAATCCATCTCCGTGACCCGGTTATGGACCTTCCGCAGCAGGTCGATCTTGCCCACGCTGTTGACGATGACGTCGCAGTCCCCCAGGTCGGAGAAGTCTCCGGCGTTCACCGTGACGCGGTGGGGCAGGTACGCGGCGGCGTCCCGCAGGTCCTGGACCTCACTGGACACCTTCTGCTCGTTCATGTCCACCAGCACCAGTTCATCCACGATGCCCTCCAGCGCCAGGGTATACGCCACATGGGCGCCCACATGGCCAATGCCGATGACGCCGACTTTTCTTGTTTTCATATTGATTGCCTCCTATTGAAAATATATCATAAACACAAATCCTTCCAGGGGGGACATTGTCCCCCCTGGAATCCGTTTACATACCGAAATTGGGGAACAGCACCAGAGTATACACCATGGCCAGCACCATGTACTCCGCCAGGAGGATGCCGAAGGCCACCAGGGTCCTGCGCATGACCTTGTTTTCGTTGCCCACCTCGCCCACGGTGGCGCAGGCGGCCACGGTGTTGTTGGGGCAGATGAGGTTGCCCAGGGAGCCGCCGGCGTTCTGGCCGGCAAACACGGTGATGGGGTTCATGCCCAGGGCCGCGGCCGCCTCCGTGTGCATACCGGCGAACATGATGTTGGAGCCCAGGCCCGTGCCGGTGATGAAGGAGCCCAAAGACCCGATGAGCACCGCGGCGGCGGGATACAGCGTACCGGCCAGGGCGGCGATGTCTCCGGCGATGAGGCTCATCATGCCGGTGGTGGCGGACTGCATGATATAGGCCATGACCAGCAGGCTGCCCATGGTGATGAGGACTGGCACCACGTTTTTGGCGGTCATGCGGAAGATCTCAAACAGCTCGTCCTTCTTCACACGAAGGGTGGCGGCGCCCAGCAGGCCGCAGAGCATGATGACGCAGTCCACCCAGAAGATGTAGCCGAAGGTGCACAGGAAGCCGAAGCCGGTCTCCGGCCAGATGGCGGGCACGCCGTAGCGGACGATGGGCAGCAGGAACAGCATGTAAATATAGGGGGACATGGCCCGGAAGGCGCTGTACCGCTGCTTGGCTCCCCGGGGCGCCGCATACTTGAACTCGTCCGGGGTGTTGATGGGCACCACCTTCACATACAGCACAGACAGCAGAATGGAGATGAGGCCGGTGCCCATGGACGTGACCTCGGGACCCACGAAATTGCTGAGGAAGAACATGACGGCGCCGGTGGTGACGCCGGCATAGCACAGGTAGGGGACAATGCCCTTGAAGCCCTTGCGGCCAAAGGCCAGAGCCACCATGATGAAGGGGATGATGAGCACGCCGAACATATGGATGCGGCCCACCATGGCGGAGTTGAGGGCGTTGGTGGAAATGCCGGCCTCCACCAGAGCCGCGCCGCCGTTGATGGTGGTCAATCCCGCGCCGCCCCAGGAGCAGGGCGTGGCGTCGCCCAGCAGGGCCACGGCGATGGCGGTGATGGGGTCAAAGCCCAGGGCCACCAGGAAGGGGGCGGCGATGGCGGCGGGGGCGCCGGCGCCGGCGGCGCCCTCCAGGAAGATGGGCACCATCATACCCACGACGATGAGCTGCACCCGGCGGTCCTGGCCGCTGACCCGGGCCACGGTGTTTTTCACATCCTCGATGGCGCCGGTGCGCTTGAGGGTGTTCAGGATGACAAAGGCGCCGAAGACCATGAACACGATTTTCAAGCCTTCCTTGATGCCCTTCCACAGCAGGGCGTCGATGACGGCCACATTCTCCTTGAAGGCCAGGCCGTCCACGTTGAAGTAGGTAAAGGCCAGGGCCATGGTCCACACCAGGGCCACAGGCGCCACTTTCATGGCGGGCTTTTTAAAAGCCAGGATGCCGGCCAGCACGATAATGATGGGGCTGACGGCCATGAAGAAATTTACGAATCCCATAAGTAAAATCCTCTCTCTTTCTTTGGTTTGCTTTATACAAAAAGAGAGGGTCCCGTCCAAAAGACGGGACCCTCTTCCTTCGTATCCGTTTCGTTACATCAGGCAGGGGGACGGGTCTTTCAGACGTGCGACGGCACCGCGCAAAGCCAGGCACAGCAGAGCCAGCAGGCCCAGCAGAGCCAGGCTCAAGGACAGGCACAGGATGCCCAGCAGGCTGATCAGGGCAACAAAAATGGACGCCAGCAGAGCGGCGTCCAGAGTCATGGCAATATTGGTACCGGCGCACTGGCGGGCAGTCTCTACGCAGGAGGAAACACCCACAGTGTCAGCTGCGGCGGCGGTATTCACGTTGCGGCGGCACATGGCAAACACGGCTGTCTCCTCCTTTGGAAAAGTCTGTATCCATAAAATACGAGCCTTGCGGACAAATGTCAACGAAAAATCGCGGTTTCAAAATTTTTTCGTGATGTTCGCAGATTTTTCGATGGCCGGCTATCGTTTTTTCTGTTTAAGACGCACAACAAAACAGACGGGCATCCGAAGATGCCCGCCTGGGGATCACCATGTGCTTTGGAGGGGCCGCAAGTCTCCCGAAGCGCCGGCGACCCTTATGCGCGGCGCTTCCGCCGCCGTTGTTTTTTACTGCCGCGCCTCCGCCCGGTAGCTGTCCTTGATGTCAAAGGCGTGGTCCATGGGACCGGCGCCGTGACCCAGGTCCAGCATGGCGCCCAGGGCGCCGGAGATGTACTCCTTGGCCTTTTCCACAGACTCCTCCAGGGTAAAGCCCTTGGCCAGGTTGGCGGCGATGGCGCTGGAGAGGGTGCAGCCGGTGCCGTGGGTGTTGGGGTTTTGGATGCGGCGGCCCCGGAACCAGCGGCTGCCGGCGGGGGTCCACAGCAGGTCGTTGGCGTCGTTGAGCTGGTGGCCGCCCTTGCAGAGGACGGCGCAGCCGTACCGCTCCCCGATGGAGCGGGCGGCGGCCTCCATGTCTTCGGCGCTTTCGATGGTCCGGCCATAGAGGATCTCCGCCTCCGGGATGTTGGGGGTCAGCACCTCCGCCAAGGGCAGCAGCCTCTCCTTCAGGACCTCAATGGCGTCATCCCGCAGGAGCTTTGCGCCGGAGGTGGCCACCATGACCGGGTCCACCACGACGTGGCGGGCGCCGTACTGGCGGAGCTTGTCCGCGATGACGGTGATGAGCTCCCCGGAGGAGACCATACCGATCTTCACCGCGTCGGGGAAAATGTCCGTGAACACCGCGTCCAGTTCCTTTTCCAAGAAGGCGGGCGTGGCTTCCAAAATATCTGTGACGCCGGTGGTGTTCTGGGCGGTCAGGGCCGTGATGGCGCTCATGGCGAATACGCCGTTCACCGTCATGGTCTTGATGTCAGCCTGGATACCGGCGCCTCCGCTGGAATCGCTTCCGGCGATCGTCAATGCTGTTTTCATTTGTCTGCTTCCTTTCTGCATTGAAGTTTTTTAACGCGGCGAAAGGTGGTGCCCCCGGTCCGCCGCGAATCAGGCGTTTTTCGGAACAGCCTTACGGCCGGGAGATCTGCCGGCTGAGCCGCAACATCTCCTCCGCCGCCGCCTTCACATCCGGCTGGGCGAACAGGGCGGAGACCACCGCCACGCCGTCCAGGCCGCAGCCGGCCAGCTCCAGGACGTTGTCATGGCTGATTCCGCCGATGGCCACCACCGGGATGTCCACGGCAGCGGTGACCGCGCGGATGGTGTCCCGGGAAATGGGCTTGGCATCGGTCTTGGTGCCGGTGACGAAGGCGGCGCCCACGCCCAGGTAGTCGGCGCCCGCCGCCTGGGCGGCCCTGGCCTCCTCCGCGTTGTGGGCGGACACGCCGATGATCTTGTCGGGCCCCAGCCGCTCCCGGGCGCGGCCGGCGGCCA
>Ga0129309_1000744_pt1 | contig 22024 bp, 16 predicted proteins | sample L1105metagenome_FD_94439 | JGI IMG/M metagenome (GOLD analysis project Ga0129309, IMG submission 94439) | Ring-tailed lemur group fecal microbial communities from Wisconsin, USA - L1105 metagenome | ecosystem: Host-associated > Mammals > Digestive system > Large intestine > Fecal | place: USA...
GGCATCTCTACCGCTAATATGACGCCAAGGGAGCGGTCTCCCTGAACACGAGACCGCTCCCTTGAGATAATTTGCTCTATTTGCACTACATCTGTCCGTTTACACAGAATTCGGGACGCTCCCATTTTATGTTGCGCTTTCTGATGCAAATCAGCGGAGGAGCCACACCGACATCCACAGTGGGACTCATGACGGTAGGCATCTTTTCCATGTAAAGCCGAAACAGTTCCCCTCTGATCCGCCGTTCTAAGTCAATATTTTTAAATGCCCAGCCATCTTTGCCGCACTCCTCATCGCTCAGATTGATCTGCCTGCATGAAAGCACTCTTTGCAGCTTTTGTTATAGCAAAGCAAGCGCGGACCTCAATGTGCGCATCCGGGCGGCAAGGGACGCACCTCGATACACAAGCCCTGCGCCATGCGGTTTATGTTGCTTCATTTTGGACAGAAAGCGGCTCCCCTTGCGCTGCTTTACAGCCCCCCCATATCACGAAAACCGGCATGACTTTCAAAGTCATGCCGGTTTTCCCGCTTTGCAGAGACTGCCCGTTTCAGAGCGTTGTTTTTCAGAAGGCCCATCCGGGCGGATTGCATTCGCCGCTGTCCCTTGTTTTCCGATTCCGGCGCCCCGCTGGGATGTTACTTTTCAGGAAAGGGGGCAATTACAGGGCGGCAAGCCGTTTGACGGCAATATCGATCCGGCGCAGGGTATCCTGCTTGCCGAGCGCGGCCGCAAGCTCAATGCCGCCGCCGGGGGTAAACTGCTTGCCCGAGACGGCGACCCGCAGCGGCCAGAGTATGATGCCGTTTTTGCAGCCGAGCGACTCGATGAGCGCGAAGAGGGCGGTGTGAATCGCCTCAACGGTGAAAGAATCCAGCCCTTCGAGCACAGGACGGATCTTTTGCAGAGAATCAAGGGCGACGGCGGGGTTGGTTTTCATCTTTTTGGAGGTGAAAAGCTCAAGGTCGTAGTCAGGCAGCACATCGATAAAGTCGAGCTGGGCGGGGATATCACCAAGCACCTCACAGCGCGGATGCAGTGCTTCTGCGAGGATCGAAAGATCGACATCCTCCCGCGTGACTGCCCGGCGGATCCAGGGGGTGGCGACCGACAAAAATTCTTCGGGTGACATCCTGCGGATATATTCGGCGTTGACGAAGTTGAGCTTCATCGGGTCGAAGATGGCGGGGGATTTGGAGATATCCTCGATCGCAAAGACCTTCTTCATCTCATCGAGGGTCATGATTTCCGCGCCGCCGCGGGGGCTCCACCCAAGCAGGGCGATATAGTTGAGCACCGCCTCCCGGAGATAGCCCCTGGCGACAAGGTCCTGATAAGAGGCGTCGCCGTTGCGCTTCGAAAGCTTCTGGGTGGCGTCCTTCATGACCGGCGGGCAGTGGAGGTACTTCGGAATTTCCCAGCCGAAGGCCTGATAGAGCAGGTTGTACTTCGGCGCGGAGGAAAGATATTCGGTGCCGCGCACCACGGTGGTGATGCCCATCAGGTGGTCATCGACGACATTGGCAAAGTTATAGGTCGGCATTCCGTCGGCCTTGACCAGCACCTGATCGTCGAGGGTGGCGCACTCGACGGTGATGTCTCCGCGGATTTCGTCGTGGAAGGTGACCGTTCCTTCATCGGGAATCCGCTGGCGGATGACATGCGGCACGCCGGCGGCGAGCTTTTCGGCAATTTCCTCTTTCGAGAGGCGCAGGCAATGTCGGTCGTACTTCGGCGCGATGCTGGAAGCGCGCTGCAGCGTCTTCATCTCGTCGAGCCGCTCCTTGTCGCAGAAGCAGTAGTAGGCGTCGCCCTGTTCAATGAGCTGGCGGGCGTATTTGGCATAGATTTCTCCGCGCTCCGACTGGATATAGGGGCCGACCGGGCCGCCGACATCGGGGCCTTCGTCCCAGTTGAGGCCGGTTTCCCGCAGGGTCTGGTAGATGACGTCCATCGCGCCTTCGACGAAGCGTTCCTGATCGGTGTCCTCGACGCGCAGGATGAAGGTGCCGTCCTGCCCGCCCGCCTTGGCGGCGAGATAGGCATAAAGGGCGGTGCGCAGATTGCCCACATGCATGTAGCCGGTGGGGCTCGGCGCAAATCGGGTGCGGGGATGGCTGTAATCAATCATTGATTTGTTCCTCCATGGCCGGTATTCCGGCGTAAATCTCCGGGGGTATCCGCCGGATGTGACAACCTTATATTAGGACAGACCGGAGGCATTGTCAAGAAATCCCGTAAAAACAGAACGGCAAATTCCGGCAGGCGGTGCCGCCGGAAACCGGGTGCATCCCCCGGAAATCCCAAATCCGCCGAAGGTCCTGCACAGAGGCGGAGATTCGACCGATTCCTCTCCGCGGTTGCGACAGCATTTTCAGCTGGGCAAGCCTACAATAGAATAACCAGATTTATCCAATTTTATGCAACCGCAAAGGGGACGTATTCAATGGACATGCCTACCGCGCAATCTCTGCGCCTGCCCCAGCGACTTTCCGCGCTGCGCGCCCCGCTGGAACAATTCCTTTCCGCCGCCGTCGGGTTTGTGATGAGCGGTGCCTCCATCCTTCTGGCCGCCGCCCCGTTCGGGGTGGCATGGGCGGGAGCTGCGCCGCCCGATTACGCTGTTTCCGCCACCCTTGGGGCGATGGGCGGATATCTGATGCTTTCCGCCGGCAGCGGCACGCTGCGCTATCTCGCGGCACTGGTTCTGCTGTTCGGGCTGCGCTGGGCGCTCGGTTTTATCCCAAAGAGCCGGATTCAGTTTTATACCCCGCTGCTTGCGGCGCTTGCCATTGCTGTGACCGGGCTGGCCGTGGCCCTCTCCGAATCCTCGACCGTCTACGCTTATGCGCTGGTCGGCTGCGAAGCGGCGATCACCGCGACGGCGGGGATGCTCTTCGTCAAGGCGAGCCGCTCTCTTCAGGAGGGCGCGCCGCTGACACGCGCCAACGGAGTTTGCACCGGCGTGGGGCTTGCGATCCTTTACATGGGATTCTCGGCGTTCCAGATCGGCGGGTTCTCCCCGGCGCGGATGCTGGCCTTTTACTGCCTGCTGCTCTGCGGATGCTGCCTTTCGACCGGGGCGGGCTGCGCCGCGGCCATTGCGGCCGGACTGGTGGCGGCGCTGGCCGGACAGCCGCAGCTTCTGGCCGTTTACTGTGCGTCCGGTCTGGCAGCCGGGGTTTTCGCTCCGCTGGGCCGGGTGGGGAGCTGTGTTTCCATGTCCGCCGGCGCGGTGCTGGCGCTGTTGGCCCAACGGCCGCAATCCCCCGCCGCCGTGCTGCTGGCCCTCGAATGCGCCGGCGCCGCGGCGCTCTTTCTCCTCACACCGGGCGAGACGGTGCGGAAGCTGGGCCTCATACGCAATGAGGGGATGGCCTCAGGGGAGATGCTGCGCCGGGTGGTGGTTGCCCGGCTTGCAAGGATGGGGGAGGCGCTTTCCGGCATTGGGTCTCTGACCGGGGAGATCGCCAAGCAGCTTGAGACGCTCAAAGGGGAAAACGGAGATGAGCTGCTCGGTTCCGCCTGCGCGGAGGTCTGCCGGAGCTGTGACGATTCCCCGCGCTGCTGGCAAAGCAGCTATCACGATACTGCTGATGCGATTGAGCACGCCTTTGCGGCGGTGCGAAGCGGGGGCGCTGCGAGTGCCGACGACCTGCCGGATCATTTTACCTGCCGGAGAAAGTCCCAGCTTTTGGAGGCGATCAACGCCCGGGGGGAGACGGTGCGGGCGCGCAGAGCGCAGCGCCGTCAGGCCGCTCAGCTGCGCAGCGTGACCTCCGACCAGTTTGACGGCATGAGCCTGCTGCTCTCCTCGCTGAGCGACCAGTTGGTGCGGTACGCCTGTGCGCCCGCCCAGGCCGGAGATTCGGCGGAGAGGATTCTGCGGGCCCGCTGCGGCGAGCTGGAGCATGTCTGCTGCTACCTCGACGGAGACGGAAGAATCGGAATTCTGGCGGAGCTTCCGGTCTACAAATCGGCCCGGCTGACCGGCCCGGAGATCGCCGCCGAGCTTTCGGAAGCAGTGGGTCAGGAGCTGGGTCCTCCCGAGGAGGATCAGCGCGCAGGGCTGACCCGGCTGACCTGGACGGCGCGCGCCCCCTTTGGGATTGAGACGGCCTTTCTCCAGCGGGCGGCCAACCGCAATCGCTTCTGCGGGGACAGCTGCCGGGCAATCGGAGAGGCGCACGGCCGGGCGGTGCTGCTGCTCTCCGACGGGATGGGGATCGGCAGTCCCGCCGCCGTCGATGCAACCCTCTGCACCGATTTGCTTGACCGCCTGCTGACGGCGGGCAGTGATTTTGGGGCGGCGCTGCGGCTGGTCAACGCGGCGCTGCTTTCAGGCGGCGGAGAGGAGCGCCTCTGCACCGTCGATGCGGCGGTTCTCGACCTTTTCACCTGCCGTCTGGACCTCTTTAAGGCGGGCGCGGCTCCCACCTATATTCTGCGTCAGGGCCGGGCGGCGGTGGTCGAAACTCCCTCGCTGCCCGCCGGAATCCTCGACGGCGCACAGGCGGAGCACACCGCTTTGACCCTAGCGGAGGGGGACCTCATTGTAATGGTGTCGGACGGCCTGACCGATTCCGGCGGCGGCTGGATTCCGTCACAGCTCGTTTCTCTGGCACAGCGGCCGCTGGAACAGCTCTGCGAAGAGCTGTTAAAAACCGCCGCCGACCGCAGGATCGACGGACATGAGGACGATATGACGGTGCTCGCGGCGCGGATTATCCGCACATAAATCGAAAGCTCCCCCTCTTGCGCCCGGTTCCGAAAAGTCGTATCATGTCAGCAGATTCTTTTGAAAACGGGAGAATTGCCATGCTGATTGCCGACCTGCACATTCACTCCAAATATTCCCTCGCCACCTCGAAGGACTGCGAACCGGAAACGCTTGATCTCTGGGCCCGGCGCAAGGGCATCGGCCTTGTGGGGACCGGGGATTTCACCCATCCCGCATGGCGCGCGGAGCTCAGGGAAAAGCTCGTCCCGGCGGAGGACGGGCTTTACCGTCTGCGCCCCGGAGCGGGAATCGAGGACCCTGCGGCCTCCGGGGAGGCGCCCCGTTTTGTGGTCACCGGAGAGATCAGCACCATCTACAAGAAAAACGGCAGGACCCGCAAGGTACACAGCCTGATTCTGCTGCCGGGGCTTGAAGCGGCGGAGGAGCTCGCCCACCGGCTTGAAGCAATCGGCAACATCCATTCGGACGGGCGGCCGATCCTCGGACTGGACTGCCGCGATCTGCTTGAAATTACCCTGGAGGCCTGCCCGGAAGCTGTCTTCATCCCGGCGCACATCTGGACCCCCCACTTCTCTTTGCTCGGGGCCTTTTCGGCCTTCGGTTCGATCGGGGAATGCTTTGAGGACCTGACTCCGCACATCCATGCGCTCGAGACGGGTCTTTCCTCCGACCCGCCGATGAACTGGCGGCTTTCGGCTCTCGACGGCTATCACCTGATCTCGAATTCCGATGCGCATTCCCCGGCCAAGCTGGGGCGGGAGGCGAATCTGCTCGACATCGAGATGGGATATGAAGGGCTTCGCGGCGCGCTCGAGGAGGGACGCGGCCTAATGGGGACCCTCGAATTTTTCCCGGAGGAGGGAAAATACCACATGGACGGCCACCGCGCCTGCGGCAGGTGCATGACGCCCGCCGAAACGGCCAAGGCGGGAGGGCGCTGCCCGGTCTGCGGCAGAAAGGTTACGGTCGGGGTGCTGCACCGGGTCGAGGAGCTGGCCGACCGTGAAGAGGGCTATGTCCGGCCAGGCGCGCCCGGATTTCAGAGCCTTGTGCCGCTGGAGGAGGTCATCGCCGCCTCGGACGGCGTTGCCGCCGCGGGGGTGAAGGCACGGGCCAAGTATGAACGGATGCTGCGGTCGCTCGGGCCGGAGTTTACCATCCTGCGGGAGACGCCGCTTGAGGACATCGGCGCGGCTGCCGGTCCCTGCGTGAGGGAGGGAATCCGGCGGCTGAGGACCGGGGAGGTCGAGCGCAGCCCCGGCTTCGACGGGGAATACGGGAAAATCGGGCTGATTTCCCCGGGGGAGCGGGAGGCTCTCAACGGGCAGGTGAGCCTGTTCGGGGAACCGCCGGCGAAGCGCCGCGCCGCCGCGAAAAAGGCGGCCCAAAAGTCCGCGCCCGGCCGGGAGGTGGCGCGGCAGGCGCCGGAGTCCCTTTCGCTCAACGAGGAGCAGCGCGCCGCGGTGACGGCGGAGGAACGGGCGGTGGCGGTGACGGCGGGCCCCGGCACCGGAAAAACACGCACCCTCATCGAACGGATTCTCTGGCTGGTGAAGGAGCGGGGGATACGTCCTGGTGAGATTACCGCCGTCACTTTCACCAACCGTGCTGCGGAAGAGCTGTGCGGACGGCTGGAGACCGCGTTGGGAAAGCGTGCCGCGAAAGGGGTCACCATCGGAACCTTCCATGCGGTCAGCCTTGCACTGCTCGGAGAGGTCCGGCTGCTCGGGGAAGCGCAGGCTCTTGCCCTTGCCGGGGAGACGCTGCGCGCGCTGGATGAAAAGGTTCCGGCGGCCGCCCTTCTGCGGGAGGTTTCCCGGCGGAAAAACGGCCTGCCGCCCCTCGAGGAGCTGTCCCCGGCGCTTCTGGACGGCTACGCCGGGCGCCTGAAGGAAAGCGGCCTGCTCGACTTCGACGACCTGCTGCTCGAGGCGCTGCGGCAGGCCGAGACGGCAAAAACGCCGGACAGGCGGTTCCGGCATCTGCTGGTCGATGAGTTTCAGGACAGCAACGCCCTCCAATACCGGCTGATCCGGGCCTGGAACCGGGAGGGAAGCGGCCTCTTTGTCATCGGGGACCCGGATCAGGCGATTTACGGCTTTCGGGGCGCGCAGGCAGGCTGCTTTGAACGGCTCGGTGAGGATTTTCCCGGCCTGCGCCGCATCCGGCTGGTGCAGAACTACCGCTCGACTCCTGAAATCCTTGGCTGCGCGCTGCCGGTGATCGATCAAAATCCCGGCCCCGCGCGGGAGCTGCATTCCTGCCGGGAGAGCGGCGCCCCGGTGCGGCTGGTAACCGCCCAAAGCGAGCTGGCCGAGGCGGTTTTTGTGGCCAAGGAGATCGGACGGATGGTCGGCGGGGTGGATATGCTGGAATCCGACCGTCAGGGACCGGGCAGGCGCGAGCGGGCATGGAGCTTTTCCGAAATCGCGGTGCTCTACCGCACCCACCGTCAGGCGGACCTGCTGGAAAAGTGCCTGCGCCGGGACGGAATCCCCTGCGTCGTCACCGGGCGGGACGACTTCCTGAGCGATCCGAGGGTGCTCGAGGCGGTCGGTTTCTTCAGCCGGATGCTCGGCGGGGAGCTGCTGCCGGGGGAGGAGAAATTCGCCGCGCATTTTCTGCCGGGCGTCCGCGGGGAGAAGCCGCGGATATTGCTCGGAGAATGGGCCGAGAGGACCGGGAACACCGGGTCTGAGGCGGTGGAGCGGCTTCTGCACACCTCGGTGTTTCACCGGGACATGGCCTCGCTGCTGAACACCCTGCTGCTCGGGGCGGAAGGGGATGTGCGGCGCAGCGCGGCCGACTATCAGGCGGGAGCAGTGAGCCTGATGACCCTGCATGGGGCGAAGGGGCTGGAATTTCCGGCGGTCTTTCTCTGCGGGGTGCGCCGCGGGCTGATTCCGCTGGAATCGCAGCGCCGTCCGGCCGACGCGGAAGAGGAGCGGCGCCTTTTCTACGTGGGAATGACCCGCGCGAAGGACGAGCTGGTGCTGCTGACCTCGAAGGAGCCTTCCCCCTTCCTTGATGAGATTCCAAAGGAGCGGCTGGAAGCCGGGACTGCCGGGCGGCCGCAGCCGGAGGCGGTGCAGATGAGCCTGTTCTGATCCGCAAGGGGTTGACACCGGACGTGCGATCATGCAGAATAACCGGCGGGAATGAAGTTCTCCCACGGGCAACCGAAACCGCTGTGAAGGCTGATGACTTCTGTGATGTGATGTCGCAGAAGGCGTCGGCCTTTTTTGCGGCAAAAAGGAGAAATGTGTATGTTAACCTCGCTGGCTCTGATTCTTCTGGTGGGTTTGGCCGCCGCATCGGTTTGCCGGGCACTGCGCCTGCCGCCTATGGTCGGAATGCTTGCCGCGGGCATTTTACTCGGTCCGCACGCGCTGAACCTGCTGGACGGCTCAATTCTCGGCATTTCGGCCGATCTGCGGCAGATGGCTCTTGTCATCATCCTGATCAAGGCGGGGCTTTCGCTTCGCCCCGCGGATTTGAAGCAGGTGGGCCGTCCGGCCCTGCTGATGTCTTTCCTGCCGGCCTCCTTCGAGATCGCCGCTTTTGTGCTGCTGGCGCCGGTGGTTTTCGGCGTCAGCAGGCTGGAGGCGGCCATCATGGGCTCGGTGCTGGGGGCGGTTTCCCCGGCGGTGGTCGTGCCCCGGATGGTGCGGCTGATGGAGGAGGGGCGCGGCGTCGGCAAGGGGGTCCCACAGCTTGTTCTGGCGGGGGCTTCGCTCGACGACGTGTTTGTGATTGTGCTGTTCGGCACCTTCCTCGGGATGGCGCAGGGCGAGGGCGCGGCGGCGGGGCTTGTGCGGGTGCCGGCGTCGATTCTGCTGGGAATTGCAGGGGGAATCCTCGCGGGGCTGGCGCTGCACCTGCTGTTTGAAGCGCGTTACATGAGGGGCGGAGCCGTCCGCAACAGCACTAAAACGATTGTGATTCTCAGCGCGGCCTTTCTGCTGGTCGCGCTGCAGGGAACGCTGGAGCATATGGTCCCCTTTTCCGGGCTGCTGGCGGTGATGGCGATGGCCTGCGCGCTGCGGGTGAGAAGCCCCGGTCCGGTGGCGGCGCGGCTCTCTGAAAAATTCGGGAAGCTTTGGATCGCGGCCGAGGTTCTCCTTTTTGTGCTGGTGGGGGCGGCGGTGGAAATCCGCTATACCCTTGCGGCCGGATGGCGGGCCATGCTGATGATTCTTCTCGCTCTTGTGTTCCGCAGCGCGGGGGCGGCGCTCTGTCTGCTCGGCACGCGGCTCAATGCCGGAGAGCGGCTGTTCTGCGTGATTTCCTATCTGCCGAAGGCGACGGTGCAGGCCGCGATCGGCGGCGTTCCCCTTGCGGCGGGACTGCCCTGCGGCAGGCTGGTGCTTTCGATGGCGGTGCTTGCGATCGTGCTGACCGCTCCGCTCGGCGCGTGGGGCATGGATGCCTTTTACCGGCGGCTGCTGCGGCGGGATTGACGCGGCGCAGGGTCTGCCGAAGCCAAAAAACGCACCGGCGCGGGGAGGTCCCGTGCCGGTGCGGCTGTTTAGTCAAGCTGGTTGGGGGCGAAAGCCTCAATGAAGCGGAAAAGGGCTTCGCGCTGCTTGTCGGTGAGGTTGTGGAGACGAATTACAGGATCTTTTTCCCATCCGACCAGATAATCCAGCGAAACGCGGAAAATTTCTGCAATTCGTTTAACCTTTTCAAAAGGCGGCAGTTGCGTGTTAGCTTCATAACGGTAAATACTTTGCCGATCTACCTCAAGCCGTTTGCCAAGCTCTTCTTGTGACCATCCGCGCTCTTCACGAAGTTGTTTTAATCGGTAACCAAAATCGAAAGCTGTTTCATCCCTATACATGCTATCACACCCCTAAGTGACAGCCTATCTTTAATTTGTAGTTTTATTTGTCTATATAAATCTACTTATAATATAGACTAAAACCTACAAAGTATGCTATACTTTCCTCAAAAGATCACAAAATAAAGGAGGAAATGCAATGCATCTGGTAAGAATGCTTGCCGACGACAGAAAAATTGACGCCCTCGGGCGGCTGGTGCTTCCTGCCGAGGCGCGTCGGGCGCTCGGGATTGGAGAAGGCTCCAGTGTCGATATCTACCTCGGCGGGGACGAGGAAACCCTCCTGATTCGCGCGAGCATTTCGAGCAACCGCTGCTTTTGCTGTGGAGCCGCCGAACACCTCCGGCGGCTCCCAAACGGCAGGTATCTCTGCGAAAGCTGCATCCAGGCGGCGGTCTGACCGTCCGCCGGGCCTTTGCGGGGGCAGACCGCCGCCGCGCGGTGATCATGTGGCCTGCCTTAATCCCTGACTGCTCGCCGGCCTTCACGGGGGCGGGCCGGTACTATCCGGATGGCGGGGTAAAACACTGACCGTCCGCCGGGCCTTCGCGAAGGCGGGCCATCCCCGGCTGTATCCCGTAAAAAACCGCCCCGGACTGTGCGGACAGCACAATCCGGGGCGGTTTGTGATTTTCAGAGAACTTTGAGCGGCAGCCCGTTTTGACGGCCTGCTCCGTTCTGCTGGACGGATTTTCAGATATCCTGCTTTTTGGTGCGGATTTCTTCCTTCGCGTCGCTGATGAACTGGCCGACGGCCATCGCGCCGAGGTCGCCGCGGCTTCTCGAACGCACCGATACGGTGTCGGCCGCGACCTCCTTCTCGCCCACGATCAGCATATAGGGAATCTTCTGGAGCTGCGCCTCACGGATTTTGTAGCCGATCTTCTCGGGGCGCAGATCGCTCTTGACCCGCAGGCCCGCCGCGTCAAGCTCGGCGGTAACCTTCTCGGCGTAGTCGGCATACTTTTCCGAAACGGGCATCACGACCGCCTGCACCGGCGAGAGCCAGAGCGGGAATGCGCCCGCGAAATGCTCGATCAGGATGCCGATGAACCGCTCGATCGAGCCGAAGGCCACCCGGTGAATCATGACCGGACGGTGCTTCTCTCCATCCGCGCCGGTGTACTCCAGCTCAAAACGCTCCGGCATCTGGAAGTCGAGCTGGATGGTGCCGCACTGCCAGGTGCGTCCCAGCGAATCCTCCAGATGGAAGTCGAGCTTCGGCCCGTAGAACGCGCCGTCCCCCTCGTTGATCTCATAGCGGCGGCCTTTCTCCTCCATCGCCGCGCGCAGGGTGTTGGTGGCCTCCTCCCAGACGCGTTCGTCGCCCATGTGGTCTTCGGGCATTGTCGAAAGCTCGATGTGGTATTTGAAGCCGAACAGGGAATAGACCTCGTCAATCAGATCCATGACCCCCTTGATCTCGCTCTTGATCTGATCGAAGGTCATGAAGATGTGCGCGTCGTCCTGGGTGAAGCAGCGCACCCGGAAGAGGCCGTGCAGCGCGCCCGAAAGCTCATGGCGGTGCACCAGGCCCAGCTCGGCCACCCGCATCGGCAGGTCACGGTAGGAGTGCGGCTCGGTCTTGTAGACCAGCATTCCGCCCGGGCAGTTCATCGGCTTGACCGCATAATCCTCCCCGTCGATGACGGTGGTATACATGTTGTCCTTATAGTGGTCCCAGTGGCCCGAACGGTGCCAGAGCTGCTGGTTGAGGATGATCGGGGTGGAGATTTCGACATACCCGTGACGGTGGTGGATTTCGCGCCAGTATTCGAGCAGGGTGTTCTTGAGCACCATGCCGTTGGGCAGGAAGAACGGGAAGCCGGGACCCTCGTCGAGCAGGGTGAAGAGGCCCAGCTCCTTTCCGAGCTTGCGGTGGTCGCGGCGCTTGGCTTCTTCGATGCGGGCGAGGTATTCCTCCAGCTCCGACTTCTTCGGGAAGGAGATGCCGTAGATGCGCGAGAGCATCTTGTTCTTCTCGCTGCCGCGCCAGTAGGCGCCGGTGCAGGAGGTCAGCCTGATCGCCTTGATGCCGGCGGTCGTCATCAGGTGCGGACCGGCGCAGAGGTCGGTAAAATCCCCCTGGCGGTAGAAGCTGATGCGCTCGCCCTTACCGGAATGCTCCTCAATCAGCTCGACTTTGTAGGGCTGGTCCTTCATCAGCTCGAGCGCTTGGGCCGGCTCGAGGGTAAAGCTCTCGAGCGGGAGCGCGGCCTTGACGATCTTCGCCATCTCGGCCTCGATCTTTTCGAGATCCTCGGCGGAAAACGGGGTGGGAACGTCAAAGTCGTAGTAAAAACCGTTGTCAATCGCCGGACCGATGGCGAACTTCGCCTCCGGGAAGAGATGTTGCACCGCCTGGGCCAGAACGTGCGAGGTGGTGTGCCAGAAGGCGCGCTTGCCGTCCTGATCCTCAAAGGTGAGGATTTCGAGCGCGCAGTCGGCCTCGAGCGGGAAGCGCAGATCGCGCACCTCGCCGTCTACCCTGCCCGCGCAGGCGGCCTTTGCCAGACCCGCGCCGAGCGACGCGGCGACCTGCCCGACCGTCGTGCCGGACTCGTATTCGCGGACAACGCCGCCTTTCAATGTTACCTGGATCATAGAATCCATCTCCTTTTCACGCTGTATTCTTTGAAAAAACAAAAAAGCTCCACCCCAGACGGGGTGAAGCTCCTGATATCAGGCTCCACGGTTCCACCCGAATTGTATTTTATTCTGCCGGGAATAAAATACCGCTCTTTCGGCGGTAACGCTGCCGGGGCGGCGGGTTTGGGAGAAGGGCAGAGCCTTTCTTAATCCCGCACTCAGGGGTGGTAATCGCTGGCAGGGACGCTGTCAAGCCGTTTTCAGCCTGTGGCGGCTCTCTCTGAGGACGGCGCGCGGTGCCGATTTCCCCTTCGACGCATTGTTGGATGAAGCTTTTCACATGGATGATAACACTCGGCGGCGGGCTTGTCAACCCTGCAAATCTTCTTGACAGAATCCTCATATAAATGTAAAATATTTTTGTCTGCATGTACAAGTTACTGTACAAAACGCAGGTATTGACCATGAATTTTGAAAATTTGAAAGAAAGGAGGAATTAATGATTCATGGAAAGCTACATTGTAGGATTCATTGCATTAGTAATCGGTGTTGTAATTGCCTTTCCCCTGGGCATTCAGTATAGAAAGCAGATTGCAGAGAAGGAACTTGGAACAGCCGAAGCCGAGGCAAAACGAATCGTAAGTGAAGCGATCAAGTCGGCTGAAGTCAAGAAGAAGGAAGCCCTCGTCGAAGCAAAGGATGAAATCTTCCGTCTCAAGAGCGAAGCCGAACGCGAAATGAAGGAACGGCGCAACGAAGTCACCCGTCTCGAGCGCCGGGTTCAGCACAAGGAAGAGACGGTGGATAAGAAGATCGACAACCTCGATAAGAAGGAAGAGGCGCTCCAGCAGAAGCTGCAGGACGCCGAAACCAAGCTCGAGGAAGCCGAGACGGTCAAAAAGAGCCAGTTCGACCTGCTCGAGAAGATTTCGGGCTTTACCGGAGAGCAGGCGAAGGAATATCTGCTCAAAAACCTCGAGGAGGAGCTGACCCACGAGAAGGCCCTGCGGATTTCCCAGATGGAGAGCCGCCTGAAGGAAGAGGCCGACCTCAAGGCCCGCAATATCATCTCGCTGGCGATCCAGCGGTGCGCCGCCGACCAGGTCGCGGAAACGACCGTCTCGGTCGTGCCGCTGCCCGGCGATGAGATGAAGGGGCGTATTATCGGCCGCGAGGGCCGCAATATCCGCGCACTTGAGACGCTCACCGGAGTCGATCTCATCATCGATGACACCCCCGAGGCGATTACCCTTTCGAGCCACGACCCGGTCCGCCGCGAGGTGGCCCGCATCGCGCTCGAGCGGCTGATCAACGACGGCCGCATCCATCCCGCCCGCATCGAGGAGATGGTTGACAAGGCCCAGCGCGAGGTTGACGCCAAGATCAAGCAGGACGGCGAGCGGGTCGTGCTGGAAACTTCGGTCGGCTCGGTCCATCCCGAGCTGGTCCGCCTGCTCGGCCGGATGCGCTACCGCACCAGCTACGGGCAGAATGTCCTGATTCATTCTACCGAGGTCGCTTATATTTCGGGGATGATCGCTTCCGAGATCGGCGCCGACGCCACCCTTGCCCGCCGGGCCGGCCTGCTGCATGACATCGGCAAGTCGATGACCCACGAGATCGAGGGTTCGCATGTCGCTATCGGCGTCGAACTGGCGAAAAAGTATAAGGAATCCCCCGACGTCATCCACGCCATCGAAGCGCACCACAACGATGTCGAGCCGCGCACCGTCATCGCCTGCATCGTACAGGCGGCCGATGCCATTTCGGCGGCCCGTCCCGGCGCCCGGCGCGAAAACATCGAGAACTACGTCAAGCGCCTTGAGAAGCTTGAGGAGATTGCCACCTCCTTCAACGGCGTTGAAAAGTGCTTCGCCGTTCAGGCCGGACGTGAGGTGCGGGTTATGCTCAAGCCCGATGTGATCGACGACGACGGAATGGTGATTATCGCCCGCGAGATCGTCAAGAAGATCGAGAACGAGCTGGATTATCCCGGGCAGATCAAGGTCCATGTCGTGCGTGAGACCCGCGCGATTGAATACGCCAAATAAAGACTGTGTGCCAGAGCTTTCAGAGGACCGCCCTGTTGGGGCGGTCCTCTTTTCTGTAAGAAGAAAGCCGCCGGCGGCTCCCAAAAGTTTTTGCTGCGCCTCAAAAAGGAATCCGAGCGAAGCGGGGGACTGCTCCAAGGTCAGCAGAGGGAGCAGCTGCAAAGGAAAACCATATAAAGGAGGAACACTCCACAGGTATTTGAATGGCGGCAGGGCGCGCCATGCAGCAGAAAGAATGTGATGAGTCTGTAGGCTCGCTGGTAGTGGGCAAAAAGGAGGCGCGCACAAACCACCGGTACGGCCTGTGGTTATGATTTATGCCGCTTCGGCGTATAGCCGCTGGTGAGGGAAAATCAGTTTTTGCTTTAGGATTCGGGCAAAGCGGGCCTCCAATCGATAACGTCCTTTGTACAGGTGTGCCGCGCGCCGGGCAGGTAGGGAAGGAAAGGCTGGCAGGAGCAAGAAGCGGCCTGCGGCCTGTAGGGCAGGCGGAGAAATATCCGTTCCTTTGGAAAGGGCTTGCCGGTGCAAGCCTCCGGAGTTGACGGAGCCTTGCCCAACTCCGGAAGAAAATGCGCCCCGCGCCGCCCGGCGTTCCGGCGGACGGTCTCTTTGCACTTGCGTCCCGGATATAAACGTGTTATTCTGACGGTGCGGAACATCAGCCCTTGGCCAAATCGTTTGGCGCCGGCGGCGATTCGCCGCCGGTTCGAGAAACCTCTGCGTATTCGCTGCGCTCCAGCGGCGGTGCTCGCAGTATTTCTGCACACTGCGTGTGCTCAGGGCGCGCTGGGCGCGCCCTTCCCATACTGCTGCGCCCGCGCAATGCACATTTTGTTTTGTTCCGCAGAAAGGGCGGGGTCTCGTGATTGTCTACCGTGAGCTTTCGACCCTCGCCGGGGATCTGGGGGTCAGCGGCCGCACCCTCTACGCGGTGAGCAACAGCCTGCCGAAGCACTATCGGACGGTTGAGCTGCCCAAGGGGGACGGCGCTGTCCGCCGCCTGAGCATCCCGGACCGGGAGCTGATGGAGATTCAGCGCAGGATTCTCAACCGCCTTCTGGTTTACATGCCGGTTTCTCCCTATGCCGCCGCCTACCGCCGCGGCGTGGATCATGCAGCCGGCGCGCGTCCGCATATCGGCCGCCCGGTGCTGCTGCGGCTGGATATCCGGCATTTTTTTGACAGCATCCTTTATTCGGACGTGAAGGAATATGCCTTTCCCGCCCACATCTACGCCGAGCCGCTGCGGGTGCTGCTTTCAATCCTCTGCTACTGCGGGGATGCGCTTCCGCAGGGGGCGCCGACCTCCCCTGTGGTTTCGAACCTGGTCCTCCGCGATTTTGACCTTGAGACGGGCGCCTGGTGCAGCGCCCGCGGCATCAGCTATACCCGCTACTGCGACGATATGGCCTTTTCGGGGACGTTCGACCCCGTCGAGGTGAGCCGCCTGATTGCCGGAAAGCTGCGGGAGAGGGGTTTCTTCCTCAATGAAGAAAAGACGCGGGCCATGTTCGCAGGGCAGCGGCAGACGGTCACCGGCCTGGTCGTCAACGAGCGGCTGAACCTCCCGCGCGAATACCGCAGGGCGCTGCGCCAGGAGCTTTACTTCTGCCGGCGCTTCGGGGTTTCGGCCCATCTCGCGCGAACCGGCGCCGCGCCGGAGCCGGAGGCCTGTCTTCGAAGCCTGCTCGGGCGGGTTTCCTATGTTTTACAGATCTCCCCGGAAAACCGGGAGATGCTCGGATACAGGGAATGGCTTTTGCAGGAGCTGGCGCTTCTGCATTCCGGCGAAAGGGATTCCTGACCAAAAGAGGCTGCGCGAAGGCTTGTCCTGCCTTCGCGCAGCCTCTTGTTGGATGGGCTATTCCTCTTCCTGCGCGCCGGTTTCGCTGTAGTGCTCCAGAAAGCTGTGCTGGACGCCGTCAAGGGTGGTGTAGCCGATGATGGTTTCGAGCTTGAGATTGTGGATGCTGCGGAAGATGTTCATCCCCACCTGCGGATTGCCCTTTTCCAGCGACGCGATCAGCGATTTGACCTCAGCACGCTTCGAGAGGTGCTCCTCCTCCGCAGCGCTTTCGGTAAAGCGGCAGGCGCACTGCAAAAAGCGGAGGCTGTTATAATCCTTCCAGCGCAGCACGTCCCGCTCCCGCACGAGATAGAGCGGACGGATCAGCTCCATCCCGGGGTAGTTGGAACTTCTGACCTTCGGCATCATGGTGCGGATCTGGGAGCCGTAGAGCATGCTCATCACCACCGTCTCGATCACGTCGTCGAAATGGTGGCCGAGTGCAATTTTGTTGCAGCCGCGCTTCTGTGCCTCGGTATAGAGCCAGCCGCGCCGCATCCGGGCGCAGAGGTAGCAGGGATTGTTGTTGACCTTGTACACCACGTCGAAGATGCGGGTCTCGAAGATCTCGATGGGAATGCGCAGTGTTTCAGCGTTTTTCTCGATCAGAGCCCGGTTGGCGGGAAGATAGCCCGGGTCCATGACGAGAAAGCGCAGCTCGAACGGGAAATCGCTGACCCGCTGAAGCTGCTGCATGCACTTGGCAAGCAGCATGGAATCTTTGCCCCCCGAAATGCAGACCGCCACCCGGTCGCCGGGTGAGAGCAGCTCGTACTGCTTGATCGAGCCGACAAAACGGTTCCAGATGGTCTTGCTGAACCGCTTGTGCAGGCTGTGTTCAATTTCCTGATAACGTTCCATAGAAATCTCCAGTCACAAATGTTCCGGCAGAAAAACAGCCGCAGAAGCTGCGGCCGTTTTTTCTTGTCTGGAAAACCTTATCCCTTGGCGGGGCGGGAAAACGGGCAGAGGGCCGATGCAGCCGCAGAGAAGATTGCCGAAACCTTGCCCCTCGGCGGGGCGGGGAAACGGGCAGTGGGCCGATGCAGCCGCAGAGAAGATTGCCGAAACCTTGCCCCTCGGCGGGACGGGAAAATGGGCAGAGGGTCGATGCAGCCGCAGAGAAGATTGCCGAAACCTTGCCCCTCGGCGGGGCGGGAAAATGGGCAGAGGGCCGATGCAGCCGCAGAGAAGATTGTTACCCCTTGGCGGGACGGGGAATCGAGCAGAGGGCCTTCGAGACCGCCGCGCCGAGCAGGCAGCAGGCTGCCGTTTCGATCACGCCGTTGATTCCGACGAAGGCGACGCAGAAGGCGAGGACATTTTTTCCGCTGGCAAGGCCCTGAATAAAATCGGTGTGGTAAAAAAAGACACAGAGCGAGGTCATAAAAAGCAGGGTGTTGAGCAGAGGACCCGCAAGGCAGGCCGCGGCAAAGACGCCGAAGCGGCTGCCGAAGAGACGGCGCAGAAGCAGAAACAGGACACCGGACAAAAAGCCCATCAGAATCCGCGGGATCATGCAGGTGATCAGGGTGCCGACCGGGTTGATCCCCATCAGGGTGGTGCCGAACGATTCGAGGCCGAAGCACTGGATGACGCTCGTGACCCCGAATACTGCTCCGAGGATTGCTCCGGCGGTGGGCCCGAGGACGATGGCGCCGATGACCACGGGGATCGGCAGAAGGGTAATGCTCAGGAACCCGGTGCGGAAGTATCCGAGCGGGGTAAAGGCCATCACCGCGATGACGGCTGCGAGCAGGGCGACCCGGACAAGGAAACCGGTGCTGGAATGGCGTTCATGGGATTGCGGCATGCTTTTTCACTCCTTGCTGCCGCTCCGGGCAGGCCCGGATGCAGCGCAAATTTTATCCGCAGCGCCCGCGCGGGGCGGTGGGAAGATGGGAAAAGAGCGGCGGAATCTCCCGCCGGTTCAGCGGTTTTTGCGGTAGACGGCGAGCAGACCTGAGAGCAGCAGGCCCTCGTCGAGGATGATCCGGCGGCGGCAGTGCGGGATCACCATCGGCGCGAGGCCGCCGCAGGCGACAACCGTTTTGGCCTCTCCGATCACCTCGCAGAAGCGGTCGATCATCCCGTCGAGCATCGAGGCGGCGCCGAGGATGCTCCCGGAGAGCATTGCGCCGGTGGTATCGCCGCAGATCGGTTTGATTTTGGAATCGAGCGAGACGGCGGGCAGCAGCGAGGCGCTTTTGGTCAGCGCCCCGAGCGAAACGGCGACGCCGGGGGCGATCGCCCCGCCGATATAGCGGCGGCGCTCGTCCACCACCGTAATTTTCGTCGCGGTTCCCAAATCGATGATGATGGCGGGAAGGGGGTAATGCTCCATCGCGCCGACGGCGGTGCAGACAAGGTCGCCCGCAAGCTCGCCGGGGTTGTCGATGCGAATATCCAGACCGGTCTTTACGCCAGGGCCGACGACGAGGACCGGAAGATCGGCCAGCAGCCCGACGGCGGCGCGCAGCACCGGGGTCAGCCCCGGCACAACCGAGGAGAGGGCCGCGCCTTCGAGGCTCTTCGCCGGGCAGTCGTGGAAGGCGAGCAGGTTGGAAAGCAACACCGCATACTCGGTTTCGGTGCGCAGCGGATCGGTTTTGACCCGCGAGGAGAAGAGAAGCCGGTCTTCGCCGTACACCCCGAAAACGATGTTGGAGTTGCCGATGTCGATGGTCAGGATCATGAGCCGCGCCCTCCTTCAAAAGCTCTGGAAATCCCATTTATCATACCCTTCCGGCCGCTGTCTGTCAAGAATCCGGGTGAGAAAAGGGAATCTGAAAAAACAGCGGGATTTGCCCGCCGCGGGTGGCACGCGCCGCTCTTTTGTGGTATAATGTCCGGAAAGCGGACATGATGCGCCTTTCAGCCGCCGCCTTCCGCTTCGCGGCCGCGGCACCGTATCCGCAAAGCGTCCGGCTGTCCCCGGCTGGGGGAACAGCGGCCGGCCGGCAGAAAATCTCCGGGAGGGACCGATTTGGGCCGTGTGATCGCAATCACCAATCAAAAGGGCGGGGTGGGAAAGACCACCACCGCCGTCAATCTCGCCGCCTCGCTCGGCGACAGAGGACGGCGGGTGCTGCTCGTCGATACCGATCCGCAGGGAAATTCGACCAGCGGGCTGGGCGTCAACAAGAAGGGGCTTGAGCACTCCACATACCATATGCTTGTCGAGGGGGAACGAGCCGATGCGGCGAAGATTTCCACCCAGTTCCGAAACGTCGATCTTCTGCCCGCCGGAATTGATCTGGCCGCCGCGGAAATCGAGCTGGTCGACCTGCCGGAGCGGGTGTTCCGCCTGCGGGCGGGGTTGCTTCCGGTCAAGGAGCAGTACGACTACATCCTGATCGACTGCCCGCCTTCGCTTGGGCTGATCACCCTCAACGCACTCGCTGTGTCGGACAGCCTGCTGATCCCGATCCAGTGCGAGTATTACGCGCTCGAGGGGCTTTCCCAGCTCATGGCGACGGTCCGTCAGGTCAAGCGCCTCTATAATCCCCGCATTGACGTCGAAGGAGTGCTGCTGACGATGTTCGACGGGCGTTTGAACCTCACCAATCAGGTGGTTGACGAGGTGAAGAAGTTCTTTCCGAAAAAGGTCTTTGCCACCGTCATCCCGCGCAACGTGCGGCTTTCCGAGGCCCCGGGCTTCGGGATGCCGGTGCTCTATTACGACCGCGCCTCGCGCGGAGCGGCCTGCTACCTTGAGCTGGCCGACGAACTGATGAAAAACCGACGATAACGTCCAAGAAGGAGGAACCGGTATGCCAAAACCCAAGCGCGGCCTCGGCAAGGGGCTCGAAGCGCTTTTTGCCGATAACGACACCGCGGATGTTGCAGTTTCAACCCTGCAGATCGGGGAGATCGAGCCGAACAGCGAGCAGCCGAGGCGGGAATTTTCCCCCGAGGCGCTCGACTCGCTGGCCGCCTCGATCCGGGAGCATGGGGTGCTTCAGCCCCTGGTGGTCCGGCCGCGTCCCAACGGGCGCTACCAGATCGTCGCAGGCGAGCGGCGCTGGCGCGCCGCTCGGATCGCGGGCCTGACCGATCTGCCGGTCGTCATCCGGGAGCTGACCGACGAGCAGGCCTTCGAAATTGCGCTCGTGGAAAACCTTGTGCGCGCCGACCTCAACCCGATTGAGGAGGCGATGGGCTACCGCACCCTCATGGAACGCTTTTCGATGACGCAGGAGCGGGTGGCCCAGCGGGTAGGGCGTTCCCGCCCGGCGGTAGCCAACGCGCTGCGCCTGCTCACGCTGCCCGACGGGGTGGTGGAGATGCTCCGCCGGGGAGATCTCTCGGCCGGACACGCCCGGGCATTGCTGCCTCTTGAACAGGCCGCCGCCTCCGAGTTGGCCAAGCGGATCATCACCCAGGGACTTTCGGTCCGGCAGGCGGAAGAAGCGGTGCGCCAGCTGATGAAAAAGCCGGCGCCCAAGCGCGGGAGTTCCGCGCCCACTTTTTACCGCGAGATGGAGCTGGCCCTCGGCGAAGTTCTTTCCCGCCGGGTGCGGGTGACCCGGAAGGGGAAAGACAAGGGAGAGCTGACCGTCGAGTTCTACTCGGAGGAAGAGCTGCGCGACTTTGCCGCCCGGCTCGAGCGCGGAGAAGGGAACAGGAGCTGACCATGCTGGAAAGCCGAATCATCCGGCGGGACCCCGAGCGGGTCAAGGCCGCCTGCCGCCTGCGCGGCATCGACCGCAGCGCCGAGGTCGACGAGCTTGCCGCCCTCGACGCAAGGCGCGGGGAGCTTCTTTCCGCCGCGCGGGAGCTGCGCGAGCAGCAGAACCTGCTGCGGCTGCGCTTCCCGGAGCTGGAACGGACCGGGAAAAGCAGCGTCCCCCTGCAGATCGAGCTGCGCCTGCTGGCGCGCAAAACCGCCGGTTTTGAAGCGGAACTGGAAGAGCTGGAGGAGCGCCGCCGCGCCCTCCTGCTGCTGCTCCCCAATTTCCCCCGCGGGCGGGCTGCGGAGCCGGTCCGCCGCTGGGGTGTGCCTGCGGCGTTTCCCTATCCGCCCAAAAGTGCGCGGACCCTCGGGGAAGGACTGGGTATTTTCGCCCCATCGGCCGGTTCTTCCTCAAGAAATGAGACGAAAGCCTGCACGGAAGATCAGGGTATTCCTGCCTCCTCGGACAGCCTGCCCCCTCTGCTCGGAATAGGCGCGCGGCTTGCCCGCGCGCTGGAGTCCTATTGGCTCGACGCCCTCGCGGCGGGCGGGCTGACCGAATACAGGCTTCCCGGCGGGCCGGCGGATGGAATGCAGGGGGTGACCCCCGCGGTGGGCGCGCTGATGCGGCCGCATCGCGGCAGGGTCTATCCCGCCGGATGCGCTCTGCCCGGCTGCTGCGCCGTCTTTTCCGGCCGGGAAGGCGGAGATACCTCCGCCATGCTCCTGCTGGCTGCGCCGGGTCAGGACGGCATGGCGATGGAACGGCTTCTGTCCCTGACCGGCAAAGCCCTGCGCGGATTGGGGCTTCCTTTTGAACTTTCTCCGCTGGAACCGGCGCAGCTTCCTTTTGAGGCGGCCGCTGGATGGTCCGCCGGGGTGTGGATGCCGTCGTCCGGACGCTATGAGACGGCCGCGGCCGTGAGTGCATGCGGAGATTTCCTCGCCCGCCGCACTGCCTGCCGCTGCCGGCAGGAGGGAGAGCGGCGCCCCCGTCCGGCGGAGGCTGCCTGCGGGACGGCCGACCTTTCGGTGCTGCTTCGCGCCCTTCTGGAGAACGGGCAGGACGGCGGCGGCTCGGCCGCCGTCCCCGAGGTTCTGCGCCCGCTGACAGGTGCGGAACGGCTTGTGCGGCAGCGGCAAAGCGATTAAACGAGATAACGGCAGGGCTGTGTGGCGCGGATAAAGGCGGTGCCCGCCGTCGGGTGCGGAACGGCTTGTGCGGCAGCGGCAAAGCGATTAAGCAAGATAACGGCAGGGCTGTGTGGCGCGGATAAA
>Ga0129309_1000754_pt1 | contig 21741 bp, 20 predicted proteins | sample L1105metagenome_FD_94439 | JGI IMG/M metagenome (GOLD analysis project Ga0129309, IMG submission 94439) | Ring-tailed lemur group fecal microbial communities from Wisconsin, USA - L1105 metagenome | ecosystem: Host-associated > Mammals > Digestive system > Large intestine > Fecal | place: USA...
CAAGATGGCATCAAAAAAGAAGTAAATTATGGCATCGAAACAGATGGAGTAAGAAATGGCTATACAGTAAGATACGATCTTGGTGGAGAAAAAGAGAAGGACATAACAGTGAATTTGCCAGGAACCGAGTTACCACTTAGTTTAAAGGTAAAAGCACATTATACAAATGGATTACCACTTGAAGCGGGAAAAGAAGTACGGTTAAGAAATTTAACAGATGGATCAACGGAAGTACTTAAGAAACAGGTAGACGCTAATGGAGAGGTAACATTTACCGAACAAGATGGCATCAAAAAAGAAGTAAATTATGGCATCGAAACAGACGGAGTAAGAAATGGCTATACAGTAAGATACGATCTTGGTGGAGAAAAAGAGAAGGACATAGCAGTCAAATTTACCGGAGTAACGAAAAATACAAATTCTAAACAAAGTTCGGATAGTAAAGCTAGCTTTAATCATCCTTCTACTTTTTTTAACAACAACAAAAGATCATCTAATCTAAATTATAATAATAGCAATAAAAAAAGGGAACTAATGAATCAAGAAAAAAAGAAAGAAGGCAATCGAAATAAAAATACTATGGAGTTACCGAAAACTGGAGAAAAATATAATGGTCTTCCTGTGTATGTAGGGTTATTCACGGCGATTGCAAGTATTATAGGGCTGAAAAAAAATAAATTTTAATGTGGGAAGTATTATTATTTCTCTAATTCTATTTGAGCAATTTAAAATATGAAAATCAATAAAGAGAAAGTTTTAAGTTGTTAAGTAAATTAAATTTCGATTGGAAGCATAGTTGAATAAGCCTAACATGTTACGAAAGATAAATAACCTACTTTTCATTTCTAGAAGAGAATGTCTTGATGCTTATAAACAGATTTAGCTCCCTATCCACTTCAAGTCTAATTCTTTTGTATGCAAATAAAGTATTTTTAGGAGAGTGTTCTCATTAGAGAACACTCTTTTTTTGTTTTGAAAACTACTTACTATACGGGTAGTTTCAAATAGTTTTGTCATCCTAATCTTCAGCAACAGAAAAAAATCCAAATTTTAAAATTTAGGCTTGACTAAAATATATTTTCTGTATACCATATAATCGTGATAATCATTATCATTTAGAAGGAGAAAGTTATGTTAGAAGTGAAAAAGCTTAATGTTTGTTATAACGATTTTTTAGCATTGAACGAGATTTCTTTAAAAATACAAGAAGGTGCTCTAACAGGTATTATTGGTCCAAATGGTGCTGGAAAATCTACATTACTTAAAGCAATGTTAAATATTATCCCTCATCAGGGAGAGGTCTCCATTAATAATGAAGATATCAATAAAAAACTGGTAAAGATTGCATATGTAGAGCAAAAAGCTGATATTGATTTTACTTTTCCAATAAAAGTAAAAGAATGTGTATCTATGGGAACGTATGCCGGAATGAAAGTTTTTCAAAGAATTAAAAATGCAGAATGGCAAAGAGTTTCAAAGGCTTTGGAAAAGGTCGATATGGGAAAATATTCTAATCATCAAATAGGAGAATTATCTGGAGGACAATTTCAACGTGTACTTTTAGCAAGATGTCTTGCTCAAAATGCGGATTTCATATTTTTAGATGAACCATTTGTAGGGATAGACTTAATTAGTGAACGAATAATTATGGATACGTTAAAAGAATTGAAAAATCAGGGAAAAACAGTGCTAATTGTGCATCATGATTTAAGCAAGGTAAAGAAGTATTTTGATAATATCATTCTTTTGAATCGAAATGTAATTGCTCACGGAAGTGTAGAATCTGTATTTAATGAAGAGAATTTAAAAAAAGCCTATGGAGATACTATATTTATTGGAGAGAGGGAATAACATGCTTCAAAATTTTATTAATGGTCTGTATGACTTTCACTTTTTACAGAATGCTCTAATTACATCTGTAGTTATAGGGATTGTTTCTGGAACAGTAGGTTGTTTTATTATTTTAAGAGGAATGTCTCTTATGGGCGATGCTATTTCTCATGCTGTTTTGCCAGGAGTAGCAATTTCTTATATTTTAGGTATTAATTTTTTTATTGGTGCTATTGTATTTGGTCTATTAGCTTCTATCATTATTACTTTTATAAAAAGCAATAGTGTAATAAAAGGAGATACAGCAATTGGTATTACTTTCAGTTCTTTTTTAGCACTAGGAGTTATCCTTATAGGTGTTGCAAATAGCTCAACCGATTTATTTCATATCTTGTTTGGAAATATTTTAGCTGTACAAGATATTGATAAGTGGATTACAATTGGCGTTTCTGTTTTAGTGTTGGTTATAGTAGTTCTATTTTTTAAAGAATTATTAATCACTTCTTTTGATCCATTAATGGCAAAAGCAATGGGGATGAATGTCAATTTTTATCATTATCTATTGATGGTTCTATTAACTTTAGTAGCAGTAACAGCTATGCAAAGTGTAGGAACTATATTAATTGTTGCAATGTTAATCACGCCAGCAGCTACAGCATATTTATATGCAAATAGCTTGAAAACTATGATATTTATTTCTGCAGCAGTCGGGGCAAGCTCATCATTGCTTGGATTGTTTATTGGTTATAATTTTAACATAGCCGCAGGATCAAGTATTGTTTTAACAGCGGCATCCTTATTTGTAATTAGTTTTCTAATCTCACCAAAACAAAAATTTTTAAGAAAGAAGGAGAGATCATTATGATGAGAAAATGGAAAGTAGTAGTGGGAAGTCTGGGGATTTTGATTGCTCTTTTTATATTAGGAGCGTGTTCAACAAATAGTAAAGATAAAGTGGCTTCGAACGAAAAATTAAAAGTAGTAGTTACTAATTCGATTTTAGCAGATATTACTGAAAATATAGCAAAGGATAAAATTGATTTACACAGTATTGTACCTATTGGGAAAGATCCTCATGAATATGAACCTTTGCCTGAAGATGTTCAAAAAACTTCAAAAGCAGATTTGATTTTTTATAACGGTGTTAACTTGGAAACTGGAGGAAATGCTTGGTTTACAAAATTAGTTAAAAATGCGAACAAGGAGGAAAACAAAGACTATTTTGCAGCAAGTGATGGCATAGATGTTATTTACTTAGAGGGTCAGAGTGAGAAAGGGAAGGAAGATCCTCATGCTTGGTTAAATTTAGAAAACGGTATTATTTACGCTAAAAACATTGAAAAACATTTGGCGGAAAAAGATCCTGATAATAAAAAATTCTATAAAGAAAATCTAGATAAGTATATTGAAAAATTGGATGCGCTAGACAAAGAAGCAAAATCTAAATTTGCTTCAATTCCGAATGATAAAAAAATGATTGTTACAAGTGAAGGATGCTTTAAGTATTTCTCGAAAGCGTATAATGTGCCTTCTGCTTACATTTGGGAAATCAACACTGAAGAAGAAGGAACGCCAGATCAAATTAAACACTTAGTTGAAAGACTACGCACAACAAAAGTTCCTTCCTTATTTGTAGAAAGCAGTGTGGACGATAGACCGATGAAAACAGTATCGAAAGATACCAATATTCCTATCTATTCAACGATTTTTACTGATTCAATTGCAGAGAAAGGACAAGATGGTGATAGTTACTACGCGATGATGAAATGGAACCTGGATAAAATTGCTGAAGGCCTTTCGAAATAATTTGGAGGATAGGTATGGTACAAATTAAACCAACTACTATACTAATTTATTTACTAGCAATTCAGGAATTATCAAAAAGAAAAAAGAAATTAAAAAATAATGATTTAGCAAAAGTTCTAAGTGTTAGTCCAGCATCTGTAAGTGAGATGCTGGCTAAACTTAGATATGAGGACTATTTAGATATAGGATTTCAACTAACTGATAAAGGGAAAAACTTTATTGACGATTACAAAAAAGGTTTTAAGTAAAAGACTTTATTTTTAGGGAGGATAAGAAAATGGCTATTGGAGTGATTATGATAGGACTTATCCTAATAGCTGGATATAATTTTTTTAAATCTTTCTCGGATTATTTTAGAAAAGGTGAATGATTTAGATGAGTCTATTAATTCTTATAGGATTGCTTTTTGTATTAGTTATTCTGCTCTTTCTCATTAGTTTAGCTCTAAGGAATGAGTTCAGTAATAAACGTTAACGATTGAAACTTCAAGTCCTGTGTAAGATAATAAAGTTAATTCATCTTATTAGGAGGAAGTACCCATAGAAACCAGAGATTATATTACAACTCACCAAAAGTTAATAGAAAGTGGACTAAGCCATTTTGAAAAAGAAGGATTTCAGCAAACTAAGATAAGGCAACTGTGCTTGACTGCAGGCGTAACTACGGGTGCTTTTTATAAACATTTTACTTCTAAGGAAGCGTTATTTGAAGAAATTATTCAGCCGCATATTAATGCGCTTATTAACATGTATAATGAAGAGTTTACCAAATACCTCTTAAACTTAGAAAATATAGATATAGAGAAAAGTTGGAGAGAGAACTTCAATGAATTAGATCCATTTATTAATTATATTTTTGAGAATAAACGTATATTCGATTTGGTTTTATTCCAATCAGCTGGAACCAAATATCAAGATATTGTTGAAAAAATTACATCATTTGTGACAAAAAAGATAGTCTGTTGTCTAGATAAGTTAAAGACTATCGGAATGATCAATCAAAATTTAGTCTTTAATGAAGAAGAAATCCACTTCTACATTTACTCATTCTACGCTACATTCTATGATATATTGAAGCATAGCTATTCAAAAGAAAAGACTATGCTATTAACCAGAAGATTGTATCAATTTTCTGTTCCTGGGTGGATTGAATTACTGAGTTAATTAAAAAAAGCTTGCATTGAGAATTGTTCTCAGTTATGCTTTTTGATAAGATCGCACTGTTATCTGAATAACGGTGCATTTTTATCAGCTTAAGATAACGGTGCGATCTTATTTTTTGGAGGTGAAAGAGTGTTAAAAATCAATCCGTTAACCTTGATTACTTTAAATATTTTTTTCCCGGTCATTATTTTTTTAGGAAAGGGAAATATATTTCAAGTGGGGTGTTTCGTTATCGCTACAGTTTTAGTATTGATGTTTCGCAAAATAAAGACATGTATTTATTTCATCTTGATTTATTCAGTTCTGCTTTTAGCAATGAAAATTGTTGATGCTATCAAGATAGAGTTTTTTACTATATTTTTTGGGACATCCTTATACATTGTATTTCGAATGTTGCCGGTCGTAATGATTTCATGGTTGTTGGTTAGTGTCTATACTAGCAATGAATTATTATCCTCTTTAGAAAAAATACATTTACCGAAAAAAATAATGTTAAGTGTTACAGTAGTGATTAGGTTCTTTCCGACTTATCGTTCTGAAATAAGAATGATTAAAGAATCTTTAAAAATGAGAAACATTCGCTTGTCTTTTTTTCAGCCTATTCAATATTTGGAATTTCTGTTAGTCCCCGTTCTTATACGTGCAACTATGATTGCTGAAGAAATGACCGCTAATGCAATAACAAAGGGGATAGAATCTCCTGTGAAAAGAAGTTCTTACTATAAAACAAACATGAGCTTATTAGACTATATCATCCTGTTTTCCGTTACTATTTTTTTCTTAAGTATTTTGGTTTGAGGTGAAAGAATTGTTTGAATTTAACAATGTTTCTTTTTCATATAAGGATGTTAAGGAACAAGCGCTTGTTGACCTTAATTTTTCAATAAAAAAAGGCAGTCTTACATTGATTACTGGTTCTTCTGGGAGTGGGAAATCCACACTATTAAAGTTAATGAATGGACTTATTCCAAGACTTTATGACGGAAAATTGGTTGGGGAAATTTTATTTGAAAATAACTCGCTACAATCCTTAACACAAGAAAGTATATCAAAAAATATTGGCTACGTAAGTCAAGATCCTAGAGGACAATTCTTTACAACAAATACAACGAGTGAGTTAGTATTTTCGATGGAAAACTTTGGATTTACAAAAGAGCATATGGATAAAAGAATCAATGAATTAGCTGAATTATTAGATCTTTCAAATATATTAGATAAAAACATTTTTTCGCTATCAAGTGGTGAACGGCAGAAAATTTCTATTGGATGTAGTTTATCGCTAAACTCTAAATTAATTATATTGGATGAACCGTCTTCAAATTTGGACTTCAAAGCGACTAAGAAACTTGCTGACTTACTTTGTGATTTAAAAAATAAAGGATTTACTATTGTTATAGCTGAACATCGTTTTTACTATTTGAAAGAATTAATTGATCAAGTTCTATTTGTTAAAAATAGAACTGTAAAAACTACAACTATTCAGTTGTTAAAAACTGAAAACAATAACGCATTAAGGAAATTTGACATTTTTAATAGTTCGATTGAAGTTCCCTATATCGAAAAGGCAAGTGCAGATGTATTAAAAGTTGAAGAAATTACTTATGAAAATATTCTAAAAGACATAAATTTTGATGTCAAAGTTGGAGATGTTATTGGTTTGGTAGGGAAAAACGGTGTGGGGAAAACAACCTTACTAAGAATACTCATGAAGATTATTCGCCCTACCAAAGGAAAGATAATCGAAAATAAAAAAAATTTGTCATCGCCGTTTTTAGTAATGCAAGAAATGGATTACCAATTTTTCACAGAATCAGTGAGGAGCGAGTTAGCCCTGGGGAATGAAATAGTTAGTAAAGATCAGCAAGAAAAAATTTTAAAAAAAATGGAACTTTATAAAATGAAAGATCAATTACCGTTTGATTTATCCGGTGGAGAAAAACAAAGATTATTGGTTTCTATAGCTTCATTGTCAAAAACTAATTTATTTCTATTTGATGAACCTACAAGTGGGTTGGATTATATCAATATGGAAAGGATTGCTGACCTTATCAAAGACTTAAAAGAAAAGGGTGCAGTAGTTATAGCCACTCATGATCCGGAATTTCTTTATAAAACATGCAATAGAATTATTTATTTAAAAAATGGTGGAATAAAAAAAGATATAAAACTTAGAGTAGAAGATTCAACTTTGATAGAACAGATTTTTAATGACATAACGAAATAGAATTGAGGAGAATATATATGAAAACAAAAGATTATATTTTTATTGGTTTAGCTACAGTTATTTCCCTAGTAATTTACTTTTTTTCAATAATGGTTAGTAGTATTGGTGGGGCGTTTGGTCACAGCATATCCCCAGGGATTTTTGGATTATTATCTGGAATCATATTTGTTTATATTAGCTATAACTACCCTAGAAAAGGAATTTTTACTATTTACACAATTGTTTTATTGTTATTTTTTACGTTAATGGGCGGGGCGTACTTACCTTGGTTTATCAGTTCGATTAGTATGGCGATCTTAGCTGATATTATTCTATCTGTATTTGGATATGATCGAGCAATTCCTCAAGTTGTGTCTTGGGTTCTAATGCAACTAGGCAGTGCTGCCGGACAGTGGATTCCCATATGGTTCTTTACAGATCGTTTTCGTCAAGACTGGATAGATAGAGGACAATCTGCTGCAACAATGGATGCAATGATCCACTACGCGGTGGGTATATGGGGAATTATTTCAGTGTTAGTTGTAGCAAGTTTATCTATGATTGGTGTATTGATTGGAAGAAAAGTCTTAAAAAAATACAAAAAATAGAACGTAGTTTACCTTCTATCTGTTTGTACATCTCTAATTTACGCTATTACGGAAAGCATTAACAGTTGTAAACGAATAAGAGAAGAAATTGAATGCGGGGGAGGAAAAAATGAAAGTATACAAAAAATTATTTAGTTATGTCCCTAAAATGAAATACTACGGATGGTTAGCCACTTTATTTTCTGATTTTTCTGTCGTATTAACAGTCTATGGATATTACAGTATTTACAAATTTCTTCAGTCTCTAATTATTGTAGGAGATGAATATTTAGCTAAGAGTTATGCGGTTCAAACTGTTGCTTGGTTAACTTTAGGAGCTTTATTTTATATTTTTTCTGGCTTATTTTCTCATATCCTTGGGTTTCGCTTAGAGACTAATTTGAGAAAAAAGGGAATTAGCGGTTTAACAGAATCAAGTTTTCGTTTTTTTGATTTAAATTCTTCGGGATATATTCGAAAGACAATTGATGACAACGCGGCTAAAACACATATGGCAATTGCTCACTTGATTCCAGATAGTGCTCAAGCCATAGTAACACCTGTTTTATCAGTTGCCTTAGGCTTTTTCATTAACTTTAAAATTGGATTGGTTCTAATCGCCATGTTAGTAATTGGTGTATTCTTGTTAAAGAAAATGACAGGGAATACAAATTTTATTCAAAAATATCAAGAATCGTTAGATGTGTTAAGCTCTGAAACGGTAGAATATATCCGCGGAATTCAAGTTATAAAGATATTTGGTGCTAAAGTAACATCATTTAAAGCCTTGAATAAAGCAATTAACGATTATGCTAAGTTTGCATATAAGTATTCTTTGAGTGGGAAAACACCTTTTGTTCTTTTTCAATGGCTATTTTTTGGCATAGTTTGCATTTTGATAGTTCCTATAACCTTTTTTATAACTTCTCTTACCACTCCCAAGATATTAGCTGTTGACTTGTTGATGTTGTTTTTTTTAAGTGGAATTATTTTTGTTTCTTTCATGAGAATAATGTATGTAAGTATGCACTTGTTTGAAGCAAGATATGCAGTCGAAACACTAGACTCCCTTTATTTAGAAATGAAGCAAGACCAACTAAAATATGGGAACGAGACACAGATTAAAAATTGTGACATTGCATTTGAAAATGTCAGCTTTTCATACAAAGAAGAGTGTGTTTTAGAAAATTTCAACTTAGTTTTAGAACAAAAAAGAATTTATGCATTAGTAGGAAAATCAGGAAGCGGAAAGAGTACGATAGCTAAACTAATTTCAGGTTTCTACAATGTGGATAAGGGACAGATTAAAATTGGTGGTAAGCCTTTAAATCACTATTCAAAAGACACAATTATTAACACAATTGCTTTTGTCTTTCAAGATACGAAACTATTCAATCAGAGTATTTACGATAACGTTTCTATAGCAAATCCTCAAGCGCCAGCAAGTAAAGTATTTGACGCGCTAAGATTAGCCGGTTGCGAATCGATTTTAGAAAAATTTCCCGAAAGAGAGCATACCTTAATTGGTAGTAAAGGAGTTTATCTGTCAGGAGGAGAAAAACAACGTATAGCTATTGCCAGAGCAATTTTAAAAGATGCAAAGATTGTTATTATGGATGAAGCCAGTGCATCTATTGATCCAGATAATGAGTATGAACTACAAAAGGCTTTTCAACATCTGATGAAAGAAAAAACAGTTATTATGATAGCTCATCGATTATCCAGCATTAAATCTGTAGATGAAATTCTTGTCTTGTCAGAAGGGAAAATAGTAGAACGTGGAAATCATAATGAATTAATGGCTAAACATCAAGTGTATAAACAATTGGTCACTAATTATGAGAATGCAAATGATTGGAGGCTTGACAATGAAAAGTTTTTATAAAAACAAATTTGCTTTAAGTGATCAGGGCGCAGAAGCTTTAACTAAAGCTTCTATTTCTAGTTTTTTTGTATACTGCATTAATATGGTACCAGCATTCATTATAATGATGCTGATAGACGAATTAGTTTTAGAAAATACAAAGCCCCGTTGGCTTTATTTTGCCGTATCGTTTGTTACTTTGCTTTTCATGTATTGGTTGTTAGATAGGGAGTATGAAAACTTATATAATAGTACTTATAAAGAAAGTGCGCATTTAAGAGTGCAAATTGCAGACGATTTGTCAAATTTACCATTATCCTATTTTTCAAAACATAATTTATCAGATTTATCTCAAACTATCATGTCTGACGTTGAAGGTATTGAGCATGCGATGAGTCATGCAATACCTAAATCCGGCGGTAGGGCTCTGTTTTTCCCTTTTATTTCAGTGATGCTTTTGGTTGGTAATGTCAAAATGGGATTAGCTGTTATTTTGCCAACGTTATTTAGTTTTGTCTTAATCTTGTTATCAAAGAAATCCCAAACGAAAGCCAATACTAAATATTACGATACTTTGAGAGAAAACTCGGAAGAATTTCAAGAAACTATTGAATTGCAGCAAGAGATTAATAGCTTTAATCTATCTAAAAAAGTTCAAGACAGACTTTTCAAAAAAATGGAAGAGAGTGAAAGGATTCATTTAAAGGTAGAATTAAGTACTTTTTCAGTCATGGCCTTATCCTCTATTTTCTCATATGTTAGTTTAGCAGTAGTCATTCTAGTAGGTGTTCACTTACTGTTAACGGGTGAAGTGACTATACTCTACGTCGTTGGTTACTTACTAGCCGCAATAAAAATAAAGGATTCCTTCGATTCTATGAAAGAAGCAGTGCTTGAAATATTTTATTTAGCTCCTAAAATACAGCGAATTAGAGCTATGAAGGAAACCAGTATCCAAGAGGGATCAGATAGTCCTCTGAAATCTTTTGACATTGAGTTGCGAGATGTCTCTTTCTCATATGATAACAATACCCCAATTTTAGATCATATCTCTTTTACGGCTAAACAAGGAGAAGTGACTGCGTTAGTAGGTGCTAGTGGTTCCGGGAAAACTAGTATCTTGAAATTAGTGTCTAGACTGTATGATTATGATGAAGGCTGTATTTTAATTGATGGGTATGATATTAAACGTGTATCTCCAGCCTCTTTGTTTAGCAAAATCGCTATTGTTTTTCAAGAGGTAACTTTGTTTAATACAAGTATTTTGGAAAATATACGTATTGGAAATAGTCAAGCGTCAGATGAGGAAGTGAAAAATGCAGCTCGTTTAGCTAACTGCGAAGACTTTATTGAAAAACTACCTGACGGTTATCATACATTGGTCGGAGAAAACGGAAGTTCACTTTCTGGAGGAGAGCGACAACGCCTATCCATAGCACGGGCTTTTTTGAAAAATGCGCCAATTTTAATTTTAGATGAAATTACTGCCAGTTTAGATGTGGAAAATGAAAAACGTATTCAGGAAAGTTTAAATCGTTTAATACAAGATAAGACAGTACTAATTATATCGCATCGCTTGAAGTCTATTGAAAAGGTAAATAAAATTGTAGTGATGGATCAAGGAAAAGTAGTTGATCAAGGTACTCATAGTGAGTTGTATCGAAGATCAGAAATATACAAAAATCTCATAAAGAAAACTAAACTATCTGAGAAATTCGTCTATGAAAAAGAAGCTCAATCACGATGATGAAATAGGCTTTAAATTAACCTACAATTTTTGGGATATAGTTATAATTCTTTTTCAAAAAAAAAAATTTTATTAAACAGCATCTAATTTTGAATACACGAAAGAATCAGTATGGTTGAATTAGTTCACTTAATGTCTATTCTTATAATATAAGGAATAATCAAAGTTTAAAAAAATGGCGATAAACCAGTTAAACATAAAAGATTGAATAAAAAGTTATAGTTTCTTTCATATTGCCGTTTTAAGTAGAGGAAAAGCTACTTAAAACGGTATTTGTGTTTGATTGGACTAATAAAAGTGAATTCTTATTTTTCAGAGCTTAAACTGCATATTCTTTTAAATGATTTGATTATCTCTATGTACCGATAAATTCGTTTTCAAATAGTTATCTATTCATATGATTTTTATTTCATGTTATTTATTGTTGACAAGGGCAACTCTTGTTGGTAAAGTGTCAGTGTCAAAACGTAACGTTTACGATTTGTGACGTCTAAATCAAAATAAAAGGAGTATAAAAGTATATGGCAAAAAAGTCGAAAATTGCTAAAGCAAAGAAACAAATGGCGATGATTGAAAAGTATGCAGATAAGCGTCAGGCTTTAAAAGCCGCAGGAGATCGCACCGCTCTCGCTAAATTGCCAAGAGATTCAAATCCAAATCGTCTGAGGCTTCGTGATCAGACGGATGGCCGTCCAAGAGGGTATATGCGGAAGTTTGGTATGTCCCGTATTAAGTTTAGAGAGCTTGCCCATCAAGGTTTGATTCCTGGAGTAAAAAAAGCAAGTTGGTAAGAGGAGGAAATATCATGGCAGTACCAGCAAGAAAAACATCTAAGGCGAAGAAACGGTTAAGAAGAACTCATCAAACTGTAGTAAAACCAGAAATTTCATTTGACGAAGCGAATGGTGATTATAGACGTAGCCATCATGTATCTTTAAAAGGGTACTATAATGGAAAGAAAGTAATTAAAGGAGCTTCAAAATAGTTTAATATATAACTTTTAGGAGGGAACCAAAATGGAAATTATTTACCCACCTTTAGTTGAAGAAGGATTAAAGTATTATCTTGAAACGACCCAGCAATCGCTAGATAAATACACTTTTTATCGTTCGATGGTAGAGAGAGGAATTATTACTGAAACGGGTTTACCGACTCAACAGGCAATTGAAAATGGATTAGTCAAAGATTACTATGAGGACCAAGGCTTATCATTTGATGATTTTTTAAGAATCTATCCAATTTTTGAAGAGTATGACGAGGAGTTATTTCAATGTATCGATGGTTATTGGGAGATACCTGTTGATATGAAAGAAAATTTAGTTTCACAATTGGAATCTGGCGAGTTAACTTTTGAAGATGCACAACAAATTCAAGCATATCTTGAAGATCGATAAGTATTGAAGGAGGAAGATTTATGCGTCAAAATATTATTTTGGAATGTGTCGAAACTGGAGAACGTCTGTATCTCACCAGCAAAAATAAACGGAATAACCCTGAACGGTTAGAATTAAAAAAGTATTCACCAAAATTGCGCAGACGGGCAATTTTCAAAGAAGTGAAATAGCTAAGTGGTAAAAAGGTGACAAAATGGGCATACCAGTTACAATCGTTTCTGGGTTTTTAGGGGCTGGAAAAACAACGCTAATCAATCAAGCCTTGCAAGTCTCACCCTACCCCAGGGAAGAAATTATTATAATTGAAAATGAGTTTGGTGAAGTTGGGATTGATCACAAATTATTAGTTCATAGCGAGGAACGGGTGTTACAACTAAATAATGGATGTATGTGTTGCAGTCTTCGCAGTGATTTATTAGCAATATTGATTTCTTTACTGGAAACAATAGAAGAACATCAACAGCCAATTTCACAAATCATCATTGAAACTACAGGTATAGCAGATCCCCAACCAATCATTCAAACACTTTTAACAGCGCCTCAACTAAGAGGAAGAGTATATATCGATAGTTTATTGACTGTTATTGATAGTGACAGTTTTGAACTTATTGAAAGAGAACCACAAGCCCTTAAGCAACTTGTCATGGCAGATCGCATTTTTGTGTCTAGAAAACAAAACTTGAATTTATCTGCACTAAAAAAATTACAGAGAGAAATCAAAAGTATTAACCCTTTATCCGATATTCGAATGTTCACACATAGTGAAACGATTCAAAAAAAGGATTTTTATAATTTGAAAAAATTTAATCATCCCTTAGTTTTTGAAAGTGATTCATCAGAAAATCACTATAATGGCAAACACTATCATCAACACCATCAAGTACATGAGTTTAAATCAATTCTCTTAACTTCAGATCAAGACATAAAAAAAGATTTTTTACTCCAATGGATTGACTGGCTGATTTTAACCAACCAAGGGAGCCTGTATCGTTTTAAAGGATTGATTGCTTTACAAGAGCAGGATTTTATAGTTGCCATGCAAGGGGTAAACGAACAGGTTAATTTTCAATACACCACTCGACAAAAAGACCAAACCACTATTATTCTAATCGGAAAAATGTTGGATGAAGAAAGGATCAAACAGAGTTTTGATAAATTACTGGCGGAAAGCAAATAATGATAAGTATTGATTGGGGGTAATTTCTAATGGAGAAAACGGATATATCTAGTGCATATCGACGACTTAAAAGCCCGAATATTAAAACTAGAAAAAGGGCATTAAAAATTATCAAAGAACATAAACGAAATAAAATGAAGAAATTAGCATAATTAAGGAAGGAAAAAGAATGAAGAAAATCAGTGTAGGACTTATTGGGATAGCAGCTCTAGGATTATTGGGAGCTTGCTCCAGCACTAATGATGCAAAAGTATCGAATGATAAAGATGGAAAATTAGAAATTGTAACAACATTCTATCCAATGTATGATTTCACCAAAAACATCGTCGGCGATGAAGCGAACGTGGATTTAATGGTTCCAGCGGGATCAGAACCTCATGACTATGAGCCCTCAGCTAAGGATATGGCAAAAGCTCATGATGCTGATGTTTTTGTATATCATAACGAAAACATGGAATCATGGGTACCAAAAGCTAAAGAAAGTTGGAAGAAAGCTGGGCCTAATGTAGTAGAAGGAACAAAAGACATGATTTTATTGCCAGGTAGTGAAGAAGAAGATCATGATCACGGAGAAGAAGATCACCATCATGAACTAGATCCTCATACGTGGGTTTCACCCAAAATGGCAATTAAGGAAGTTTTAAATATCAAGGATCAGTTAGTTAAATTGTATCCGAAAAAAGCAAAAGTATTTGAGACAAATGCTGAAAAGTATTTGACTAAACTGAAACGGTTGGATGCTGACTATACCACTAGTCTTAAAGAAGCGAAACAAAAAAGTTTTGTGACACAACATGCAGCCTTTGGATATTTAGCTTTGGATTATGGATTGATACAAGTTCCTATTGCTGGACTAAGTCCTGAAGAAGAGCCATCTTCTGGTCGATTAGCTGAATTAAAAGAGTATGTTAAAAAAAATAAGATCAATTATATTTACTTTGAAAAGAATGCTAATGATAAAATCGCAAAAACTTTGGCCAATGAAGCTGGGATAAAATTGGAAGTATTGAATCCTCTTGAAAGTCTTACAAAAGAACAAATGGATAATGGTGAAGATTATGTTTCAGTAATGGAAGACAATCTAAAAGCGTTAGAGAAAACAACTATGGTTGCTGGTGAAGAGATAGTTCCAGAAAAAGAAGCGAAGGATGAAAAGACAGTTGCTAATGGGTACTTTAAAGATGCCGATGTGAAGGATCGCGAATTGAGTGATTATACAGGCGAATGGCAATCTGTTTATCCGTTGTTAAAAGATGGAATTTTGGATGAAGTTTTCGATTACAAAGCAAAACTCAATAAAGACATGACAGCTGCCGAGTACAAAGATTATTATACTACTGGCTATAAGACAGATATTGATACTATCAACATTAAAGACAACACCATTGATTTTGTAGTCAACGGTGAACATCATCAATACACATACAAATATGTTGGATACAAAATTTTGAATTATGAAAAAGGAAACCGTGGTGTTCGTTTTAATTTTGAAACTGATGATGCAGGTGCTGGTCGTTTTAAATATATTCAATTTAGCGATCATGGAATTGCACCAAGTAAGGCAGAGCATTTCCATATTTTCTTTGGTGGAGAAAGTCAAGAAAAACTTTATAATGAAATGCATAATTGGCCTACTTTCTATCCAGCTTCATTATCTGAGCATGAGATTGCTCAAGAAATGATGGCCCATTAAAATCCAATCTTTGGAGGAAATACATGGTAAGAAAAGTATTATTGTCTATGGATTCCAAGAATATTGATGCTTATCGGCGTTATCGATTTGCAAAGCAAATGAGATTAAATGGGAGTACATTAGCTGATATTGCTGCAACTTTACATGTTAGTGTTGACACAGTTCGTAGAGCATTAAAACAAGATCCAGATTGTTGTTTTATCAAGGTTAATACTGGAAGAAGTAGACGTTTAGCAACACGATATAATAGCTTGATTAATTAGTTGTAACATTAGAGCAGATCAGATTTAGATATGATCTGCTCTTTATTATGCATAGAAAGAGGCTTCTTATGAAAAAAACAACTATTACAATCTTAACTGACTATCTTGGTTCAGGGAAAATTGGTATGAAGATAGGAGACGTAATAATCCTTGGAATTTTGATTATTAGCTCCTTTATACCTTTATTTATCTTTTCTCTTGAGAAGGAGAACCAAGGAACTATTAAATATGCTGTTGTTCGAATTAATGGCAGGGAAGTAGATCGCTTCAATTTAGATAAAATCAATCATAAATTTGTGAAGTATTATCCAGCCAAGGGACAATATAATATTATCGAGATTAAAAATGGAAAGATCCGAGATAAAGAAGATAATAGCCCTGATCAGATTGCAGTTAGAACTGGTTGGATATCAAAGCCAGGTCAAACAAGTATTTGTTTACCCCATAAATTAGTTATTAGTATTGAGAAAAAGGGAAGTCCTAATTATTATATTTACTAATAAAATCTGACTAATTTGAGAGAGATGGTTACTATTTTTTGTATCGTAAGATTACAGTAATGTCTCTTTCTGGTTAAAAAAGGTAGAATTTCAACGAAAATAGATACTATAAATGACGGAGAAAATAAGTGCCTTGTTTACCATCCAGTTGATGAAAGTACTGTTCCTTTCAAAAATGCAAACCAGCTCTTAGACAAGCTTGCTCAAAAGTAACAAAAGAAGCATCGTGAAAAAGAAGTGCTTACAGTTGCTAGAATAAAAGCAACAGCAATATCTTCTAAAATTGGTCAGTATAGAATTGAAGCAGATAGTTTTATCTGGGATCGCAGTAAGGAAAATTTTAAAAAGCCAGACAGTATTTCTGAGAAAGCCATTTATGTTTCCGAAAAAACTGGCAAAGAAATCACAAATAAGGATTTGATTCCAGATGAAGGAAGTCTCTTAGGTATTCAACAGGTGATTCAGCAATCCATACTTGATCAAGCCAAAGAACCTGAAAAAATCATTGATGCTGTATTAACAATGGATAGAATTTCTTATGATAGTAAAATGACTTATACACCTGATGCATTGACTATCGTCTTACCAAAAAATTCAACTGGAACTTCTAAAGTCACTCTAAAATACAAAGATATTGCGCCATTCATTGATACAGATCTGGTTTCGCAAGAAAGTATAAAAGATACATTACCTGCATTAGATGAAAATAAAAAGTACGTCGCTCTTACTTTTGATGATGGTCCAAATAATAGCTCAACACTTGATTTGTTGAATATACTAAAAACAGATAACGTGAAAGCTACTTTTTTCATGTTAGGACAGATGGTGGATCAAAATCCAGATGTTGCAAAACAAGTCCACGACGGGGGTCATGAAGTAGCAAGTCACTCGTATTCTCATCCACAATTGAATACACTTTCGACAGATGAATTACAAAGTGAAATGAATAAAACCAACAAAGCCATTTTCAAGGCTACAGGCGTTTTGCCTCGCAATATCCGTCCCCCTTATGGCGCTATTGATAAAAAAAGTGCTGAAACAATTGGCATGCCAATTATTCAATGGGATATGGACTCACAGGATTGGAAATCAAAAAATCCTGGAACAATCAATAATGTTGTCAAACAGAATGTCTTTAATGGCGCAATCATCTTAATCCACGATATCCATCCTGAATCAGTCAAAGCTGTACCAGGATTGATCACTATGTTAAAAATGAAGGATACGAATTTGTGACGATCGATCAACTATTGTCAGGAAAACAAAAACCATTGCATCAATATTTTGATATGAATAATGAACGGCTAGTAGACCAACTGTTATTAGAATGCTTGGTTTGTGCAGAAGTTATACTTGTAGTTTCTCTCTCAGATGAAAAGTTAAGTAAAACAAATTGGTAAAGAGTATCAAGTATACTGACTGTTTTAAATATACGAGCTATACTATTTTTAATCAGAAGACGCCACTGATTCAATTTAGAAATGTAAAGATAGAATGAGAACTGTAAAAAACTCATTGTAACGAATTACGGATAATATGGCAAATTTAATTCATATATGAATCAAGGGAGATGCTTTTGTTTCTCCCTTGATTGGTCTCATTCTTTGATTTCAAATTTTGATATTGCAAGATATACTGCAATCATACATTCTTGATAGCAATCTTGATCATATCTCCCATTTCGCCATGATTGTTTATGCATCAAAGAACTAAATCTTTTAAGAATAGACTCAATAGCTTCTTCACTTCCAGCTTTTGCTAAAATGAAGTCATCTTTCAAAGTGTTCATAGACCGTCCTCCTTTCCTAAATTTAAAGTTATTTAGAGGAGGTGGTCGTATACAAATGATAGTTACGTAACTTTCAAATAAGTAACTTTTGAATTTTTTTGTAAAGACGATGTTTTAAGTTTGTGATACCTTGTCTAGTGATCCCAAAAGATTCTCCGATTTCCTTATCTGTTTTATCGAAAACAAATTTTTCAATAAGAAATAGCTGTTCTCTTTCTTTTAATAAAGGAATAATCTCTGCCAATCTTGAATCTTCAATCAGAAAAGTAACGTTTAAAATAGTAACTGGTTGTTTGATTTTGATATTGCTTTCAGTAAAAAAATGTTGAGAAAATTGATCGAATTGTTCCAGTTCAAGAACCTTTTTTTGCCTTTCAAAATAAGAGTACGCAGTATTTTTAATAACCTTTTCAAAAAAACAAATAAGCTGTGCATTCACGCGTTCGTCATTCTCTGACATTCTGCTCACTTCTTCCAATATAATTTTAAAAGGAAAAGGGACAGAAAGCGAAAAAAGAAGCTAGTGCAATCTATACTGCCAATAACCTCTATAAGCTCTTTCTACATTGACACTATTGTCAAGGTTCATTTTGGGAAGAATATTATGAGTTAAGTTTTTGTAAGAAATATTAAGTTTGTGATCGCTTATTAATAGTTTATATATTTCTTTATTTGATAATGGACGACCAGCATCTTTCAGAATCGAAGAAATTGTTAAACTGATAGTTGAGTATGCAATCAATTGTCTATGTTTATTTTCTCGTTCGCAAATATATTGCTGATACAGCGCTTCTTCAGAAATATTTGATGACGATTTTTTGGCCAACTTTTCATTTCTGATTAAACTATTAGGTTGATTAGTATTATCTAATGAAAAAAGTTTGGCTTTTAGCTCATAATAATCGTTACTAAGTCTCCTCCTTTCTTCGAGTATCATTCTCATTTGTGTATAAATTGCATCTTTTTCTTCTTCTAGTCTCATCTACTTCTCCTTTCATGATTAACAACCAAAAACATTTTTAAAAGGACACAAAATAGTATATTATTACATAATTAAAAATGAGCGCTCATATTGAAATTTTCTCTAAACTGATATACTATTAATAGTATATGACGAAGCAAGTTTATTTTCTTTGTTTTCATAAAATGAACGATTATTTCGTCTCTTTTTGATTTTTATACTGTAATAAATAAGGAGGAAAATTATGTTTAATCAAAAGAAAGAGAAGCAGTTCAAATATGCAATCAAAAAGAAAAAAGGTGGCGGGGGAGCAGCTTCCTTTGTCATAGGTGCAGTATTTCTTGGAATAGGGTTAATTTCTTATCCTACATTATCTTTTGCTAGTGAAACAACAGAGATAAATCAATCAAGTGAAATCCAATCTAGTTTGACTAATTCTGTTCTAAAAGAAAGTAATTCAGAAGAAAAACAAAATATTGATATGTCGGAAGATAGTTCTATAAATAACGATCTAGAACTAGATTCGAAAGCAACCGTTTCTGGATCAGAAAATTCATTTGATGAAACTACTAACAATCTAGAAACTACAAATTTATCTGAAGATAGTATTGAAGTTCAGTCAGAGAGTATTATTCAAAATGAAGACTCGACTGATAATGATGCTGTTCAAGAATTAGAAATGAATCCTCATGAAGATAACGGTGATGATATTTCAGTTGAGAATCAGATGACAGAAGCTACAGAAGAAAATATAAAAAGTAATACTCAAGAAGTAGATAAAGATGCGACAGTTTTATCTGATACACCAAGAGATTTAGTTAATTTAGAGGACACTAGTACAGATATAGAAAATGTTACTCCACAAAAAATAGGTAAAAAAGACAGTACGTCTTTATCAGAGGAAAATCTTTCGTCACCAGCATCAAGTATTTTACGCAGAAGAACTAGGAGTTTGGATGTTCAAACTGGAGAAACTTTTTTAGAAGATTGGGCACTACCAGACAATTCTAACATTTCTGGAAGTTTGATTACTCAGACTGGAATTACTTATGTGGGTGTAAAAACTGATGATCCCACTCAATTACATTTGAAAATGGCTTACAGAGCTGCAGCAACACCAGCTGCAATTGATTGGATTTATATTCGTGTGGATCCAGAGCTTACGAAATATATTGAAGAAATTAACATAAAAAATACTGTAAACATCGGCGCGCAAGTTGGTTATCAACGATATTTTGAAAAAGTAGATGCTAATACATTGAGTGATGTAAATACTTTCGGAACCCCGACCGGTGTAAGTGATGCTTATGCACAAGTAGATCAAACAACTGGCGGAATCTATCGTGTGTTATTAGATAAATTTTTTACACGTATTCCAGGTGTAAAACCTAAGGAGCGAGGTGCGTTATCTGGAAACTGGGGTGTATTTCCATCAGTTCCTCTCGAGGCTGAGAGATATGAAGCAAATATCTATATAAAATTATCAAAAGATGTCGCAGAGTTACAGCAAGAACTTGGAAGGGATAAGTTTGGTGTTCAACTTCGTTTACAAGGTCAATCAAGTTCTGGTGTTGCAACTATTGCTAAAGAAAGTTTAAATAAAAATACTATTATTGATCTATCAAAACAGGAGTCAATTGAAAATAATTCAAATTGGTTAAACTCACCATCTGTGCATACAATTACTACTACTTATGAAGGAAAGCAAATGGGGAGCGATGGTCAGTTCAGTAATACTCTCGAAGGAACTGATAAAAGTCTGATTAGGGTTCAGAATACAATCATGAATAATCTTTTATATGGAACGGCACTTGATTTAGGTCGACCTGTTTCATTTAATATTGAGATTGATCCACAAATATTAAATTTAGTTTCAGATGATGATTATATTACGATTTGGCAAGTATACAGAGAAAATAGTATCAACCATCATGACGGTGGATCAAATGCACCTGTCATGTTGAAAAAGAATATGTTTGTAGATAATAAAATTAAAATTGAAGTCAACAAAGATAAAGCGGGTCAGTATGAAAACGGAGTTTACTATGTGAATGCGGTTGAAAGTTTTATGAATACTGTGAGTTCCTCTCCATTTGTTGGTGCAAACTTTATTGATATTCCTGTTATGCCTAAACCTTTAATTGAAGATGAAGATCAATTGGTATCAGCAGAAATTAAAACATGGTTTACGGATAAAAAAAATGATCAAGAGAGGGTAGTAAGAAACTCACTTGCTTCAAGTTATATTAATTTATTCCCTACTACTATTAATTTCTATGATTATTCAACCAAAGATACAGAACAATTATTGAAGTTACGTGAATCAACCTATTTAGTTTCTACGTTTGGTCAAGAAATTAATGGAATGGATATGGGGGAAACATACGAAATTAGTAATTATGAGTTTGTGACTGCCGATCCTGAAAGTTTAATAATTACAAAAAAAGATGGAAATGTCATTAATTTATATTATAAGAAACTTTCTAGTGATGCTGAATTTTATGAACCAGAAGTAGAAAAAGAAGAAGTCAACTATGGAGAAACAATTGATCTGACGGATAATGTAACTAATCTGGAAGAGTTGCCGGAAGGCACGAAAGTGAACGATGTTACACCAGAAGGTGTCATTGATACAACCCAGCCAGGTGAGTATGAAGGAACGATAGAAGTTACGTACCCAGATGGAACAAAAGACACAGTAAAAATTCCAGTGGAGGTAGTGGACAATCGAAGTGATGCTGAAAAATATACTCCAGAAGTAGAA
>Ga0129309_1000757_pt1 | contig 21671 bp, 15 predicted proteins | sample L1105metagenome_FD_94439 | JGI IMG/M metagenome (GOLD analysis project Ga0129309, IMG submission 94439) | Ring-tailed lemur group fecal microbial communities from Wisconsin, USA - L1105 metagenome | ecosystem: Host-associated > Mammals > Digestive system > Large intestine > Fecal | place: USA...
AAGTTTCCGGGACCTGCCCGTTTTCAGAAATACCGGAAAAGCAGAGAGCTGGATATAGGACGCACCACCAGTTTCTTCCGGCTCCCTCTCCAAGGAGAACCCGGACTGCATCATAGGTGCCGCAGGGAAAGGTGAGATCCCCATACTGCTTAGTCGGAAAATAGCAGCGCTCCAGGCGGATTTCGGCCGGATAGGAAAAGCCCTTTGCCTTCATATAATCCTCGGCAATCTGCTCCAGCTCTTTTCGGCGGTTTATGATGTAGGCGGCCAGAAATTCCTTGGAATAAGCGTCCTGTTTTTCCGAATCCTCTGAATCAGGGGCCAGATCCTGATAAATCGTATCTAAAAGAAGCTGTCGGACCTCCAGCTTAAGCTTTTGATCTTCTGCACGGTCACTGTTTGCCAGAACGTGAAAACGGAGGATATCCGGCGCCATCCTGGAGGCCAAAGCTTCCTGGGAAAGCCTGGCCTTTGACAGGGAAAAAAGAAGCAGTACAAAGAAAAAGGTGGAAGCAAAGGCCCAGTAGAGCCATGCCTCCGACTTTTCCGGTGCGCCCGGTTCCCTGTGTTTCTGCTGCTTCATATGATAAAAAGAGTGCATCATAAAACCCCTCCCGATATAAGCCTTCCGGCTAAAAAGAATCAATCTATTTCTTAATTTTTTAAATCTTTTGATCCAAGTATTGACAGCTGTGATATAATCTATACAGTTTTGAACCAAAATCGCAGATTGCGGCAGTGCGGTCCGTGAAGAAAAAAGAGACCGCGGCAAAAAAAGAAAAGAGCAGACAGAAAGGCAGATAGAATGATGAAAAAGAAGGTGCTGGTTATTTTCGGCGGACAGTCCTCTGAACATGTAGTTTCCTGCATGTCAGCAATCAATGTAATCAATTCAATAGACAGAGATTCCTACGATGTAATGCTGGTTGGAATTACAGAGGATGGAAAGTGGCTTTTGACAGATAGTGTGGAAGCGATTCAGGATGAAAGCTGGAGACAGGGAACGGCCAGGGCGGTGCTTTCGCCGGATGCCACCGATCACTGTGTGATCATTACAGAGGGAGAGCAGACGAGGAAGGAGCCGGTGGATGTGGTATTCCCGGTACTCCATGGCTTATACGGAGAGGATGGAACCATTCAGGGCCTGTGCGAGCTGGCCAGACTTCCCTATGTGGGCTGCGGCGTCCTGGCTTCTTCCGTGTCCATGGATAAATTATATACCAAGATCATTGTGGACCGTTTAGGAGTGCGCCAGGCTGCTTATGAGCCGGTGTTCGGCTATGAGGTTTCCGGTGAAGAGAAGATGGCTGAGGCAGTGAGCCGCATAGAAGCGCGGTTTTCCTATCCGGTCTTTATTAAGCCGTCCAATGCCGGTTCCTCCCGAGGCGTTTCCAAGGCTGAGAACCGGGAAATGTTAAAGACAGGTCTTCTGGAGGCGGCCCGCCACGACCGGAAGATTCTGGTGGAGGAGACGATTATCGGCCACGAGGTAGAATGCGCCGTGTTCGGCGGCGGCAGTGAGCCGGTGCAGGCCTCCGGAGTGGGTGAGATTCTGGCGGCGGCTGATTTCTATGATTTCGAAGCAAAATATTACAATGCAGAGTCCAAAACGGTCATTGATCCGAAACTTCCCGGCAATGCGGCTGAAAAGGTGCGCCAGGCAGCAAAAGCGATTTTTGGCGCAGTAGACGGATACGGTCTTTCCAGAGTCGATTTCTTCGTGACAGAGGACGGAGAGGTTGTATTTAATGAAATTAATACCATGCCCGGCTTCACTGCCATCAGCATGTACCCCATGCTGTTTGAGGCTGCCGGAATCGGCAAGAAAGAGATGGTAGGAAAACTGATTGAGCACGGCCTGAAACGGTTTGGGGCATAAGGAGGAGAAGATGGACAGAAATGCACCAATCGGAGTGTTTGACTCCGGAATCGGTGGGCTTACAGTGGCCAGAGAGATTATACGTCAGATGCCGAATGAGCGGATGGTATATTTTGGTGATACAGCCAGACTTCCCTACGGCAGTAAATCCCAAGATACGGTAATCCGCTATTCTAGGCAGATTATCCGCTTCTTAAAGACACAGAATGTCAAGGCTATTGTGATTGCCTGCAATACTGCCACGGCCTGCGCGCTGGAGGCAGTGAAGGAGGACTTGGATATTCCCATCATCGGCGTGATCAATGCCGGGGTGAGGACAGCGGTAAATTCCACCCGCAACGGAAAAATCGGAGTCATCGGAACCGCTGCCACTATCCGGAGCGATGTTTACACAAAAGAACTCAAAAAGCTGCGGGCGGATTTGGAGATTATCGGAAAGCCCTGCCCTCTGTTTGTTCCCCTTGTGGAGGAAGGTCTGTGGCATGATACGGTGACTGATGAAATCGCATCCCGCTATCTGTCATGCTTAAAAGGAAAATATATTGACACCCTGGTAATGGGCTGCACCCATTATCCGCTTCTTCGTTCCACCTTCAGGCGTGTGATGGGAGATGAGGTGACTCTGGTAAATCCGGCCTATGAGACGGCCATCGAATTGAAGGCTCTGCTGGAGGAGAATGGGCTTTCCTGCACTGAAAATCCAGGGGAGGATCAGTACCATTTCTTTGTCAGCGATCAGGCGGAAAACTTTACCAACTTTGCCACTGCGATTCTTCCCAATGAGATTCAGGAGACAAAGCAGATTAATATTGAGGAGTATTAACATGACGAAGGATGTGCTTGTAAGCATCACAGGTGCCCATACCCTGAATGAAGAATCCGATGATATTTCCGTGATTACGGCAGGCAGCTACTATCAGAAGAACGGGAAACATTACATTATATATGAGGAAGTGCTGGATGACGGAGCCGGTACGATAAAAAACACCGTAAAGATCGGAAACGGCACCATTGATATAATAAAAGGCGGCGATGCCCGCGCTCATATGGTGTTTGGGGAAAATAAGACAAATGTCAGCTGCTATGCCACACCCTTTGGCCAGATGATGGTGGGCGTGACCACCGATCGAATCAGTCTGGAGGAAGAGGAGAATCGGCTGAGGGCGGGGATCGACTATACGCTGGAAGTCAATTATGAAAAAATGTCCCGCTGCCATATCGAGATTGAAGTGAAGTCCAGAGCTTCGGCGAAGCTGTGCCTGGCCGATAATCAGGAATAAAAAGACCCCGGACCGGGAAAACCTTCGGTCCGGGGATTTTTCATAGAATACATTTCGAACTTATTTTTGATCCTTGTCCTTTTTGAAACGGGCGAAAAAGCCTTTTTTCTTTTTCGGCAGGGGCGGGATGCCTCCGCGGACATATTTCACTTCCGTTATGTAAAGGCCGCTGATCACTACCTTTGCCTCCGTCTTGGTGGGAAGCTGTAAGAATGCCTTTTCATCGGCAATCATGGTCATCACCTTCGGTCCGACCTTTGCCTTTACGATGGGGAGCTTCGCACGTCTCATGTACCAGGGAGTCTGGTCAATTACCATCTTGGGAAGTCCGGATTCCTTGATTCTAAGTTTCTTCTTATCAATGACCAGAATCGAGACAGTCTGCTTGGCCGCTTCCATCATGGTTTGCTGCTCTGCCTGGCGCTTTTCCAGCTTTCTTCCTAAAAAGTACAGGACAGCCAGAATGGCAACTGCAATGATAAGGATGATTAGTAAAATGTTCCATATTGGCATAGGAATACCTCCGTATAAAATGACGGCAGAGCGCTGTGCGGGAATGAAAAACATAAAATTTTCCGGCCGCGCAGTCGAATAACCGCAATTATTGGTATTATAGCATCAGATTCAGAAAAAGGCAAGGAAAAATAAGGTGTGTGAGAGCAGAACGGAAAGAAAGTGTGATAAAAAAACAGAAATAATGCTTGACACATTGACAGACCCATGATAAGATGAAAAATGCACTATTGTGGAAACTTGGGCTTTTATGGTATCTCTATGCCCAAAAATAAACCATAGAAAGAAAACAGGGGTGAAACGTCGAATGGAGAAAAGCAGGATGCGTCCGGCAAAAGCCGGTAAAGGTGTAAGAATGACATTCTCAAGACAAAAAGAAGTTCTGGAAATGCCGAACTTGATTGAGATTCAGAAAAATTCGTACCAGTGGTTCCTCGATGAAGGACTTCGGGAAGTATTTGCTGATATCTCTCCGATCGCGGATTTTGCGGGGCATTTGAGTCTGGAATTTGTAGATTTTACACTGTGTAGAGATGACATCAAATATACAATCGAAGAGTGTAAGGAACGTGATGCAACTTACGCTGCTCCTTTAAAAGTAAAGGTAAGACTTTGCAATAAGGATAAAGACGAAATCAATGAACATGAGATTTTCATGGGCGACCTTCCGCTTATGACCGACACCGGTTCCTTCGTCATTAACGGCGCTGAGCGAGTTATCGTCAGCCAGTTAGTACGTTCCCCTGGCATCTATTATGGAATCGCACACGATAAGATTGGTACGGAATTATACAGCTGTACGGTGATCCCGAACCGGGGCGCCTGGCTGGAGTACGAGACGGATTCCAACGATATCTTTTATGTCCGTGTGGACAGAACGAGAAAGGTGCCGGTAACTGTGCTGATTCGAGCACTGGGATACGGAACCAATGCAGAGATCGTGGAGCTCTTCGGTGATGAGTTAAAGCTGGAGAAGAGCTTCGAAAAGGATCCTTCCAATAATTATCAGGACGGCCTTCTGGAATTATATAAGAAGATTCGTCCCGGCGAGCCGCTTTCCGTGGACAGCGCCGAGAGCTTATTAAACAGCATGTTCTTCGACCCGAGAAGATATGACCTGGCAAAGGTAGGCCGTTATAAGTTTAATAAGAAGCTTCATTTTAAGAACCGTATCACAGGCCATACGCTGGCTGAGGATGTGGTTGACTTATCAACCGGCGAAATCCTGGCAGAGAAAGGCACCGTGGTTGACAAGCAGATGGCAGTCGATATCCAGAATGCCGGTGTTCCCTACGTATGGATTCAGGGAGAAAAGAAGAACCACAAGGTACTTTCCAATATGATGGTAGACTTGGCTTCCTATGTAGATTTCGATCCGGAGGAAGTCGGCGTTACAGAGCTAGTATTCTACCCGGTTCTTCAGAATATTCTGGCAGAAGTTTCCGGCGAGGACTTAAAGGATGCTATCAGGAGAAATATTCACGATCTGATTCCGAAGCATATTACGAAAGAGGATATTATCGCTTCCATCAATTACAACATGCACTTAGAGGGCGGCATCGGTACCTCCGATGATATCGACCACTTAGGAAACAGACGTATCCGTGCGGTTGGAGAGCTTTTACAGAATCAGTATCGTATCGGTCTTTCCAGAATGGAAAGAGTCGTTCGCGAGAGAATGACAACGCAGGACATGGAAGGAATTTCCGCCCAGTCCTTAATCAATATCAAGCCGGTGACAGCAGCGGTAAAGGAGTTCTTCGGAAGCTCCCAGCTGTCCCAGTTCATGGATCAGAACAACCCGCTGGCAGAGCTGACCCATAAGAGACGTCTTTCTGCCTTAGGACCTGGCGGTCTTTCCAGAGATCGTGCCGGATTCGAGGTACGAGACGTACACTATACCCACTATGGCCGTATGTGTCCGATCGAGACACCTGAGGGACCGAACATCGGTCTTATCAACTCCCTGGCTACTTATGCAAGAGTAAACCAGTACGGCTTCGTAGAGGCACCGTATCGTGTAGTAGACAAATCGGATCCGTTAAATCCGATCGTTACAGACGAGGTTGTATATTTAACGGCTGACGAAGAGGATAACTTCGTGGTAGCACAGGCGAATGAGCCGCTGGACGAGGAAGGCCACTTCATTCACAATAACGTTTCCGGACGTTTCCGTGAGGAGACATCCGAGTTCCAGAAGAAGAGAATCGACTTAATGGACGTATCCCCGAAGATGGTATTCTCCGTGGCAACCTCCATGATTCCATTCCTGGAGAATGACGATGCCAACCGTGCGCTGATGGGATCCAACATGCAGCGTCAGGCTGTGCCGCTTCTGACTACAGAGGCAGCTGTAGTCGGTACCGGTATCGAAGGAAAAGCGGCAGTTGACTCCGGTGTCTGCGTTCTGGCAAAGAACCCGGGCGTGGTAGAGCGTTCCGCATCCAATGAGATTATTATTAAAAGAGATTCCGACGGAAACAGAGATGTATACCGTCTGACTAAATTTTCGAGAAGCAACCAGTCCAACTGCTACAACCAGAAGCCGATCGTTTACAAGGGTGACCATGTAGAGGCCGGCGAGGTGATTGCAGACGGTCCGTCCACCTCCAACGGCGAGATCGCTCTTGGAAAGAACCCGCTCATCGGTTTCATGACCTGGGAGGGCTACAACTACGAGGATGCCGTACTGCTTTCTGAGCGTCTGGTGCAGGAGGATGTTTACACCTCTGTTCATATCGAGGAGTATGAGGCAGAGGCCCGTGACACCAAGTTAGGACCGGAGGAAATCACAAGAGATGTTCCCGGTGTCGGCGAGGATGCTTTAAAGGATCTGGATGAGAGAGGTATCATCCGCATCGGTGCCGAGGTTCGTGCCGGTGATATCCTGGTAGGAAAGGTAACGCCGAAGGGCGAGACTGAGCTGACCGCTGAGGAGAGACTGCTTCGCGCTATCTTCGGTGAGAAGGCAAGAGAGGTGCGTGACACCTCCTTAAAGGTACCGCACGGTGCCTACGGTATCATCGTGGATGCCAAGGTATTTACCAGAGAAAACGGCGATGAGCTGTCTCCGGGTGTAAATGAGACGGTCCGCATCTACATTGCACAGAAACGTAAGATTTCTGTCGGTGACAAGATGGCAGGACGTCACGGAAACAAGGGTGTTGTTTCCCGTGTGCTTCCGGTAGAGGATATGCCGTTCCTTCCGAATGGCCGTCCGCTTGATATCGTGCTGAATCCTCTGGGCGTGCCGTCCCGTATGAATATCGGACAGGTACTTGAGATTCACTTAAGCCTTGCAGCAAGGGCGCTGGGCTTCAATGTCTCCACCCCGATTTTCGACGGCGCAAACGAGATTGATATTCAGGATACCCTGGAACTGGCAAATGACTATGTCAACACTTCCTGGGAAGAGTTTGAAGAGAAATACAAAGACAAGGTGGACCCGAAGGTAATGGAGTATCTGGGAACTCACTTAGAGCACAGAGAACTCTGGAAGGGCGTTCCGCTGGGCCGCGACGGTAAGGTTAGACTGCGTGACGGACGTACCGGCGAATACTTCGACAGCCCTGTTACCATCGGACACATGCATTACCTGAAACTGCACCACCTGGTAGACGATAAGATTCATGCACGTTCTACCGGACCATACTCCCTGGTAACACAGCAGCCTCTGGGCGGTAAAGCGCAGTTCGGCGGCCAGCGTTTCGGTGAGATGGAGGTTTGGGCTCTGGAGGCCTACGGTGCATCCTACACCCTGCAGGAGATTCTGACTGTGAAGTCCGATGATGTGGTAGGCCGTGTGAAGACCTATGAGGCCATCATCAAGGGTGAGAATATTCCTGAGCCGGGTATTCCGGAATCCTTCAAGGTACTTTTAAAAGAGCTTCAGTCCTTAGGTCTGGATGTGAGAGTATTAAAAGAGGACGGTTCTGAGGTAGAGCTGGCTGAAAATATTGATTACGGCGATACCGACATCCGTTCGATCCTGGAAGGCGACAGCAAACAATACTCCCAGAATGAATCCTTCGGAAGCTACGGCTACCAGGAACAGGAATTCAAGGATGGGGAATTGGCTTCTGTAGACAGTGACGCAGACAGTGATGATTATGCAGAAGATCAGGACGACTATGACGTTTCTGACGACGATTTTTCTGATGATGAAGAATAAGAAGCAGCGGCGGTTCGGAATGAGGTATTTTGGACCGCTGCGATAATCACAAATATGGAAGGGAGTACCGCTCATGCCAGAGACAAATGAAACTTATCAACCATTGACATTTGACGCAATCAAGATCGGTTTGGCATCTCCTGAGAAGATCTTAGAGTGGTCCCACGGCGAGGTGAAAAAGCCGGAGACCATCAACTACAGAACGCTGAAACCGGAAAAGGACGGCTTATTCTGTGAGAGAATCTTCGGACCGAGCAAGGACTGGGAGTGCCACTGCGGTAAATATAAAAAAATCAGATATAAAGGGGTCATCTGCGACCGATGCGGCGTTGAGGTAACCAAGGCCAGCGTCCGCAGAGAGCGTGTGGGCCATATCGCTCTTGCAGCCCCTGTATCCCACATCTGGTACTTCAAGGGAATTCCGAGCCGGATGGGATTAATTTTGGATATTTCTCCGAGAACCCTGGAGAAGGTTCTCTACTTTGCTTCCTATATCGTACTGGATCCAGGGCAGACTGCCCTGCAGTACAAGCAGGTACTGTCTGAGAAGGAGTACCGCGATGAGCTGGAGAAGTACGGCTACGGCAATTTCCGTGTCGGTATGGGTGCGGAGGCGATTCAGGAGCTTTTACAGGCCATCGATCTGGAGAAGGATTCCGCTGAATTGAGAAAGCAGTTAAAGGATGCAACCGGGCAGAAGCGCGCCCGCATCATCAAGAGACTGGAAGTAGTGGAGGCATTCAGAAGCTCCGGAAATAAGCCGGAGTGGATGATCATGACCGTGATTCCGGTAATTCCTCCGGATATCCGTCCGATGGTACAGCTGGACGGCGGCCGTTTTGCCACCTCTGACTTAAATGATTTGTACAGAAGAATTATCAACCGAAATAACCGTCTCGCAAGACTTCTGGAGCTCGGAGCACCGGATATTATTGTGAGAAACGAGAAGCGTATGCTTCAGGAAGCCGTTGACGCCCTGATTGACAACGGCAGACGGGGAAGACCTGTTACGGGTCCTGGAAACAGAGCTCTTAAATCTTTATCCGATATGTTGAAGGGTAAGCAGGGCCGTTTCCGTCAGAACCTTCTGGGCAAGCGTGTCGACTATTCCGGACGTTCCGTTATCGTCGTAGGGCCGGAGCTCAAGATTTACCAGTGCGGTCTCCCGAAGGAGATGGCGATCGAGCTTTTCAAGCCCTTTGTTATGAAGGAGCTGGTATCCAACGGAACGGCTCACAATATTAAAAATGCAAAGAAGATGGTAGAGCGTCTCCAGCCGGAGGTTTGGGATGTGCTGGAGGATGTAATCAAAGAGCATCCGGTTATGCTGAACCGCGCTCCTACTCTGCACAGACTGGGAATCCAGGCATTCGAGCCGATTCTGGTAGAGGGTAAGGCTATCAAGCTGCACCCTCTGGTTTGTACCGCCTTCAACGCCGACTTCGACGGTGATCAGATGGCTGTGCATCTCCCGCTGTCTGTAGAGGCTCAGGCAGAGTGCCGCTTCCTTTTACTGTCTCCGAACAACCTGCTGAAACCGTCCGACGGCGGTCCTGTGGCCGTTCCTTCTCAGGATATGGTACTTGGTATCTACTACCTGACTCAGGAAAGACCGGGCGCCAAGGGAGAGGGCATGGCGTTTAAGAGTGTCAATGAGGCAATCTTAGCTTATGAGAACGGCGTTGTTACCCTGCATTCCAAAGTAAAGGTACGCGTCTCCAAAACTATGCCGGACGGCACCGTAAAGACGGGTATCATCGAGTCTACCGTAGGCCGTTTCATTTTCAATGAGATCATTCCGCAGGATCTGGGCTTCGTAAACAGAAGCGAGGAAGAGAATGTGCTGAAGCTGGAAGTAGACTTCCATGTAGGCAAGAAGCAGTTAAAGCAGATCCTGGAAAAGGTTATCAACATTCACGGCGCAACCCAGACAGCTGTGACGTTAGACGATATCAAGGCAATTGGTTATAAATATTCCACCAGAGCGGCCATGACCGTATCAATCTCCGATATGACAGTGCCGGCCAGCAAGCCGAAGCTGATTGCGGACGCTCAGGCGACGGTTGACCATATTGCCAAGAACTTCCGACGCGGCTTAATCACGGAGGAAGAGCGCTACAAGGAGGTTATTGAGACCTGGAAGGCAACCGATGATCAGCTGACCCACGACCTTCTGACCGGACTTGACAAGTACAACAATATCTACATGATGGCTGACTCCGGTGCCCGTGGTTCTGATAAGCAGATCAAACAGCTGGCAGGCATGCGAGGCCTGATGGCAGATACAACCGGTCACACCATCGAGCTGCCGATCAAGTCCAATTTCCGTGAAGGTCTGGACGTACTGGAGTACTTCATCTCCGCTCACGGCGCCCGCAAGGGTCTGTCCGATACGGCTCTTCGTACTGCCGACTCCGGTTATCTGACAAGACGTCTGGTTGACGTTTCTCAGGACTTAATCGTTCGTGAGGATGACTGCTGTGAGAGCCGGGGCGAGATTCCGTTCATGGAGATTAAGGCGTTCATGGACGGGCAGGAAACAATCGAGACCTTACAGGAGCGTATTACAGGCCGTTTCATTGCAGAGACCATTACCGATCCGGATACGGGAGAGGTGGTAATCAAGGCAAACCATATGTGTACTCCGAAGCGTGCCGCAGCCGTTATGGCAGTTCTGAAGAAGCTGGGCAGAAACTCCGTGAAGATTCGTACCGTCCTGACGTGTAAATCCCATATCGGTGTGTGCGCGAAGTGCTACGGCGCCAACATGGCTACCGGCCAGCCGGTACAGGTTGGTGAGGCAGTCGGTATCATCGCGGCCCAGTCCATCGGTGAGCCGGGTACTCAGCTGACCATGCGTACCTTCCATACGGGCGGCGTTGCCGGCGGCGATATCACACAGGGTCTTCCCCGTGTCGAGGAGCTTTTCGAGGCGCGTAAACCGAAGGGACTTGCCATTATCGCAGAGTTTGGCGGTATTGCTACCATCAAGGATACTAAGAAGAAACGCGAGATTGTCATTACTGATAACGAGACGGGCAACTCCAAGACCTACTTAATTCCTTATGGTTCCAGAATCAAGATTCAGGACGGCGTTCTTTTGGAGGCCGGAGACGAGCTGACAGAGGGAAGCGTTAACCCGCACGATATCTTAAAGATCAAGGGTGTCCGCGCCGTACAGGATTACATGATTCAGGAGGTACAGAGGGTTTACCGTTTACAGGGTGTAGAAATCAACGATAAGCATATCGAGATGATTGTGCGCCAGATGTTAAAGAAAATCAAGGTGGAGGAGAGCGGAGATTCCGAGGTTCTTCCGGGTACGTCCATGGACGTTCTGGATTTCAACGATATGAACGACGCACTCATCGCAGAGGGTAAGGAGCCTGCAGTGGGCCGTCAGGTTATGCTGGGTATCACAAAGGCGTCCCTGGCTACGGATTCCTTCTTATCCGCCGCTTCCTTCCAGGAGACAACCAAGGTTCTGACCGAGGCTGCCATCAACGGCAAGGTAGATAAGCTGATTGGTCTGAAGGAGAATGTAATCATCGGTAAGCTGATTCCGGCCGGTACCGGTATGAGAAGATACCGTTCCATTAAGCTGGACAGTGACATCGAGGAGGAAGAGGAGATTACTCTGACAAGTGAGGATGACTTGGATGAGACTGTACTCGACGAGGCAGACAAGATTGTTCTCAACGAGGATGAGCTGAGCGAGGAATAAGCTGTAAAACGGGCTTTGACGAATGCCCGTGTCAATAAGATAAATAAGAACAGCACATGCAGAGAATAGAAGGATTCTCTGCATGTGCTGTTCTGTCTTCTCATAACGAAGATGAAAGCCGTCAGAAAATCGTAAGGAGAATGAAAGCAGCCGGTGATTGAAACCGCAGAGGGATTCCGTTATACTAAAATTGCCTGATTTTCCAAAAAGAGAGAAAGGCTATTTCAGGCATCAGAAAAGGAGATGGATGTATGAAGGAATACAGAAAAAATACAGCAGATAAAAGGGTAATACAAAAAAGCCTGGAAGGCGATAGAGATAGAAACAAAAGGGCGTATATTTGGAAAGGCGCCTGGAAGGGAAGCCTGACAGCAGCTTTTGCGGCGGCATTTCTTGCGGCAGGTCCGGTTTCGTCTGTATGGGCAGGAGATACGGTTTATGTAAACTGTGACGTGCTGCGGTGCCGTTCCGCCGCGGAAATCAAAGAAGGAAATATTGTAAAAAATCTGTATTACGGAGAGAAGCTGGAACGGGTCGGTTCTGATGGAGACTGGACCATAATTTTGCTTGATGGAAAGAAATGTTACGTTGCTTCGGCGTATGTCACGGCGAAAGCGCCGGCCGGAAAGGCTGCGGCCGGCAGCAGTTCCTCCGGAGCAGGGAAGGCAGCTTTAAGCAGCCAGCAGTCTGCCTCAGTCGGAAGCGCAGCTGCGTCTGAAGGCAGTACCCAGGTGACTTTTTCTTCCGGCTGGAAATATGCAGAATTCTCCAAAATCAACAGCGGAAGTGCTGTCCTCTATAAAACCACAGCGTCCAATAAGAAGAACAAAACCGTATGTGTGAATGCAGGTCATGGGACAAGCGGCGGATCCGGTGTCAAAACACTCTGCCATCCGGATGGAACTCCCAAGGTGACCGGCGGAACCACAGGTGCCGGCGCGACGACGGCTGTTGCCGTATCTTCGGGAATGACCTTTTCAGATGGAACCGCGGAAGCGAAGGTTACCCTGGCCATGGCAAAGGTATTAAAGGAAAAGCTTTTAGCTCAGGGCTACGATGTATTGATGATTCGGGAAAGCGATGATGTTCAGCTGGATAATATTGCAAGAACGGTAATGGCCAACAACATGGCGGATTGCCATATTGCTCTGCACTGGGATTCCACCAGCAGCAATAAGGGTGCATTTTATATGAGTGTTCCGAACGTGTCATCCTACCGCGCCATGGAGCCGGTGGCCTCCCATTGGCAGGATCACAACCGCCTGGGAGAGGCTTTGATACAGGGACTGAGAAATGCGGGTGTGAAAATCTTTTCCGGCGGAAGTATGGAGATGGATCTGACCCAGACCTCTTATTCTACAATCCCCAGCATTGATATCGAGCTGGGAGATAAGGCCTCAGATCATTCTTCCGAGACCCTATCTAAGCTGGCCGACGGATTGTGCGCCGGAGTGAATGGATTTTTCGGACAGTAATTACGGATTCTCCAGATATTTTTTGGCATCCTTAAAAAACGATGCGACAATCAGCAGGATAATAAAGGCGATTGGAAAGGCTGCAATAATGGATACTGTCTGCAGGTTATTCATGGAATTATCACTGAATACCAGTGCAATGGGCAGAAGGATCAGCATAATGGACCAGAAAACCTTGATTCCCATATGAGGCTCTTCGTCCTGATGAAGCTCCCGATAGGAGTATGAGGAAGCAACCAGAGCAATGGCGTCAAAGCTGGTAGCATAAAAGGCAATCATAGTCAGCGCCAGGAGCAGCAGCACAAAAGGCGCCAGGGGCAGGGTATGGACAATCGCAATAATCGTAGAATAGAGATCCCCGGAAGCGGCATAAAGTGCCATTACGTCCAATTTTCCGAATACCTGAAGTCCAAGACTGTAATTACCGAGGATGATAAAACTCACAAAGGTTCCGCCCAGACCGAATACGTAGCCGCCCAGGATGGTCTCCTTTACAGTTCTTCCTCTGGAAATATTTCCGATAAAAAACGGGGAGGCTACACACCATACCATCCAGTAGGCCCAGTAAAAGATCGTCCAGTTCTGCGGAAAAGAGGTACTTCTTAAAGGATCCGTATACGTGGAGAGTCCGATAAAATTCTGTACCAGATTTCCGATGGAGGAAAAACCGGTTTCAATAATATATCTTGTTTCTCCGCCAAATACCAGGACATAGGCCAGAAGGGCAAAAAACAGGTAAACACAGGAGGAAGCAAGCTTCATAACACCATGCATGCCCCGGACTACGGAATACGTATAAACAATGCAGGTTATAACGAGGATGGCAATGGTGATCCAGCGGGAGTTCCCGATTCCCAGAAGGTCAGCGGCAATCTGGCTCATCAGAGGCGTGGCGAGACTGAAGGTAGTAGCAGTCCCGGCTAAAAGCGCCACAACAGCCAAAAGGTCAATGATCCGTCCCGGAATTTTATCTGTCAGAGGCCCTAGAATCGGGCGGCACGCTTCAGAGTATTTCTGTTTCTTACCGCCCTTTACATGGAGCATAAAACCAAAGGCCACAGCCAAAACGAGATAAAAGCTCCAGGGGATTGGCCCCCAGTGAAAGAGCGGATAGGTACCGGACCAGTCCTGGATGGCTCCCATTTCGGCCATGTGAGGATCCTGTGCATAGAGAATCCATTCACAGAGGGAATAGAAAAGGATATCAGCGGCCAGCCCTGAGGTAAACATCATAGAACCCCAGGCAAAATAGGAATACTTGGGCTTTTCCCCGGGTTTTCCCAGCCGGATGGATCCATATCCGGAGAAGGCCAGGTAGAGCGACAGCAAAAAGATTCCCAGCCCGACAGCCAGATAAAAGGTGCCGAATTCTTCGCCGAGAAAGGTCCGGATACCGGATAACACCTCTTTTGAGGCTTCCGGAAGCAGGAAAAAGCTCAGGCAAAGGAAAAAAATAAAGGCAAAGGGAACCGCCGTGGTAATCCAGTCCAGCCGTTTCCTCAGAGAATGGTTTGGAGTTTGCAGAGTGCCGTTATTTCTGTCGTTCATAGGTCCTCCTTATCAAGTAGAGTACAAAAATACTCATACACACAATGTTCAAAAAATATTATTTATTTAAAATATTGAACACATTATAACACCGAATGGTAAAAAAAACAAGCGTTTGAGAGATTTTTACTCAGACGCCTGTTTTTTACCATTCGGTGTTATTGTTCCGTTTTCATCGGAGAGATCCGGACCTGGACTCCAAAAGACTCAATCGTGCTTTTATATTCTTCCAGATTTACCTGGGAAGCGGAATTTGCTTCTTTTAAAGCTTCCGGAATATGAAAGACTTCATATTTTTTCTGGCCTACCTGGTCAAACAAAAGAAGCTCAGCCTTGTTAACCTGGTGCTCTGCCAGGAGCTTTCCGAAATTCCATGCATCCGTCTGTGCAGCGTTGATTCCCGGGATAATAACGAGACGTGCAATCACCGGAATTTTCATGGCCATGGCAAAATCGAGATTATCCAGAATCGACCGATTCGATACACCTGTGAACTGAACATGCTTTTTCTCATCATAGTGTTTTAAATCAATCATCAGTAAATCCGTATGTGCTATCAGCCGGGAGAACACCAGGGGCGTGGAGCAGGCGCTGGTCTCCAGAATCGTGTGAATGGAATTTTCACGGCACTTTTTCAGAAGGGCAGCAGCAAAATCCGGCTGAAGAACAGCGTCGCCTCCCGATAAAGTAACTCCTCCGCCCGCACCATAATTATCCCTGTCCTCTAATATAATCTCCATCACTTCGTCCAGCTCCATGATTTTACTGACGAAATGAAGAACGCGGCTTGGACATTCATCAATACAGCTTCGGCATCCCAGGCAGGTTTCCGAGGTAAAAGAGAGCTGATTGTGATGAAAATGAAGGCTGTGAGTAGGGCATTTCTGTTCGCATAAATAACAGTAAAGACATTTCCTGTGATCCCATAGAATTTGAGTCGGCCGGTTCTGAGAAATGGGATGAGAACACCAGGAACACCGTAAGGGGCATCCCTTAAAATAAATCACAGTCCGCATTCCGGGGCCATCCTGCTTACTGTATTTTTGAATTTTAAATATATTTCCCTGCATATGTAACTCCTATAAAATGAGGGTGAAAAAAGAAAAAATACTGCTCTACTATATCACAGTCCTTTTTAAATGTAAATGAAAATAATCTTTACTGCACCACGTTCTGCGGGGTATGTGCCAGCCACTTGGCTGCATTGTCAAACACAATGACGGCGCGTTTTACCAGTGCCTCTTTTGTGGCAAAGGCTACATGAGGCGTAGCAATGACATTTTTGGCCTGAAGCAGAGGATGGGAGGCGGGCACCGGAGGTTCCATTTCAAACACATCGATGCCGGCACCGGCGATATGGCCTTCGTTTAAGGCTTCGGCCAGAGCTTCACTGTCTACGACAGGACCGCGGGAGGTATTGATTAAAATAGCGTTCTTCTTCATCAGAGCCAGCTGATTTCGTCCAATCAGTCCTCTGGTTGCGTCTGTGAGCGGGGTGTGCAGGGAAACAATATCGCACTCAGATAAAAGGGTCTCAAGAGAAACATAATGAATTCCCTCAATCTCTTTCACAGTACGGCTGTAGGCATATACCTCACAGCCAAAGGCCTGAGCAATTTTAGCGGTCCGAAGGCCGATGGCACCGGTGCCGACGACACCGAACTTCTTGCCTTCCAGTTCAAATCCCACCAGCCCGTCCTTTGTGCCTTCTTTGCGGACTGCGTCATTGCAGGGGATTATGCTGCGGTAAAGCGCAATAATCATGCCGAATACCAGATCGGCAACAGCCACAGTAGAGTAACCGGCGCAGTTGCAGACCATGACCCCATTCTTTTTGCAGGTGTTCAGGGCAATATGATCCACGCCGGTGAAGGCAACAGACAGAAGCTTCAAATTCTTACAGCCCTCGATCACATCGCTGTTTAGCGGAAGATTGGATACAACGATGATATCAGCATCCTTTCCGCGCTCAATCAGGGTTTCTGTATCGGTGACGCGGGTATCATAATATACAATTTCCAGATCGCTGGGAAGTGTCTCCGACGCCATCTGTAAAAGGCGCTCCTTTTCCACTCCCAGAGGTTCGATGATAACAAGCTTCATAGGGGGTACTCCTTTCGGTTTGTGATGTTATCATTGTATAGCCAAACGGCGGAAAATTCAACCGAAACAGGAATGGAAGAAGTCTTTGGGGCTTTACATACGCCGCCTCATAGGAAAGCGGAGAAATCCAGTTTTTGGGAGAGTATAAAACCCCTCCCTCTGCATAAGATAAAAGAAAAGGATTTTTAAACCAATGCAGAATTCCACACCGCGTCTTTCTTTTGTTTATCTATTAGAAAACAGCAGCCCCAGAGCTTTGGCCTGGGTGCGCGGCGGGAAGGAGGCCCCGCAGCTCTCCGGTCTTGTCAAATTTTATGATACACCGTATGGAGGTGTTCTGGTGGAGGCGGAGGTTTTCGGACTTCCCAATATAAACGCGCAGAATTCTTCGAATTATTATGCCATGCATATCCATAATGGCAGCGGCTGCTCTGACAGCTTCACTCATATAGACGGGCATTTTAACCCCACAAATGAGCCGCATCCGGAACATGCCGGAGACCTGATTCCTCTGCTCGGCAATCAGGGGTATGCGTGGACGGCATTCTATGATAAGCGCTTTAATATAGAAGAAATCCTTGGAAAATTTGTAATCATTCATGCAAAGCCCGATGATTTTACCAGCCAGCCGTCAGGAGATCCGGGTGCTGTGATTGCCTGCGGAGAGATTCGCAGGCCTTAGGAAAAGGCAGGAGAAAATACAGAAATCTTTTATCAAACATAAAAAACTGTGTCTGAAGGGCCGGGAAGTGAAAACTTCCCGGTTTTCCTTGATTTTTCTTGGTTTTTCCCAGTTTTTTTTACATTTTATCCCTTGACACCATTTGACAAACTGTATATAATAAGTAGGCGTGTAAAAATTCAAAGGAATTTCTGCGCGCAAAAGAGAAAGCTTAAAAAGCAACCACAGACAATATCACAGGAGGTGAAAAGGATGCCAACATTCAACCAGTTAGTAAGAAAGGGAAGACAGACATCTGAGAAGAAATCTACAGCTCCGGCTCTGCAGAAAGGATACAACTCTTTACAGAAGAGAGCTATCAACGCTTCTGCACCGCAGAAGAGAGGCGTTTGTACAGCCGTTAAGACTGCTACACCAAAGAAGCCTAACTCTGCTCTTAGAAAGATCGCCAGAGTTCGTCTTTCCAACGGAATCGAAGTAACAAGCTATATCCCGGGTGAGGGACATAACTTACAGGAGCACAGCGTTGTTCTGATCCGCGGCGGCCGTGTTAAAGACTTACCAGGTACCAGATATCATATCATCAGAGGTACTCTTGATACCGCAGGCGTAGCCAACAGAAAACAGGCCCGTTCCAAATACGGTGCTAAGAGACCGAAAGACAAAAAATAATAATTAGGTAAGATTCTTTAGAGATTTAGAATTGTAGTGCCGGACTTTGATATTGAACCTGTGGGTTGCAGGAAATCATAGAACCAGCACGAAACGTAAAGAGTGCGGACGCAGAGCCTAAAATGCTTCGCTAAGCACTGAATGCGAGTACCTAAGATCTAATGAAAAGCTTCGGCTTAGATACCCGGAGCTGAAGCAGATATTAAGGAGGGAAGTAACGTGCCACGTAAAGGACATACTCAGAAAAGAGACGTATTAGCAGATCCGCTGTACAACAATAAGGTTGTTACCAAGTTAATCAACAACATTATGTTAGACGGCAAGAAGGGTGTTGCTCAGAAGATCGTATACGGCGCATTTGAACGTGTAGCCGCAGAGACAGGAAAGGATGCCGTAGAGGTATTCGAAGAGGCTATGAACAACATCATGCCAGTTTTAGAGGTTAAGGCAAAACGTATCGGTGGTGCTACCTATCAGGTACCGATCGAGGTTAAGCCGGAGAGAAGACAGGCCCTTGCACTTCGTTGGATCACCCTCTACTCCCGTAAGAGAGGCGAGAAGACCCAGGAAGAAAGACTGGCAAAAGAGATTCTGGATGCAGCAAACAACACAGGTGCATCTGTGAAGAAGAAAGAAGATATGCATAAGATGGCAGAGGCTAATAAGGCATTTGCTCATTACAGATTCTAATAGGAGGAAAAAGCTTTGGCTGGAAGAGAATATCCGTTAGAGAGAACCAGAAATATTGGTATTATGGCTCATATCGATGCCGGTAAAACGACACTTACAGAGCGTATCCTCTATTATACTGGTGTTAACTACAAAATTGGCGATACTCATGAAGGTACTGCAACCATGGACTGGATGGCTCAGGAGCAGGAGAGAGGTATTACAATTACTTCCGCTGCTACTACCTGTCACTGGACTCTGCAGGAGAACAACAAACCAAAGGCAGGAGCATTAGAAAACCGTATCAACATTATTGATACTCCAGGACACGTTGACTTTACCGTAGAGGTTGAGCGTTCCTTACGTGTACTGGACGGCGCTGTCGGCGTTTTCTGTGCAAAGGGCGGTGTAGAGCCTCAGTCCGAGAACGTATGGCGTCAGGCTGATACCTACAATGTTCCTCGTATGGCTTTCATCAATAAGATGGACATTCTGGGTGCTAACTTCTACGGCGCTGTTGATCAGATTCGTACAAGACTTGGCAAGAACGCCATCTGCTTACAGCTTCCGATCGGTAAGGAAGATGACTTCAAGGGAATCATCGACTTATTCGAGATGAAGGCATATATCTACAACGATGATAAGGGCGAGGATGTTGCCATCACAGAGATCCCTGAGGATATGGCTGATGATGCTGAGCTTTACCGTACCGAGTTAGTAGAGAAGATCTGCGAGTTAGATGATGATTTAATGATGCAGTATCTGGAGGGTGAGGAGCCTTCCGTAGAAGAAATGAAGGCTGTTTTAAGAAAGGCAACCTGCGAGTGCCAGGCTATCCCGGTATGCTGCGGTTCCGCTTACAGAAACAAAGGCGTTCAGAAACTTCTTGATGCAGTTATTGAGTACATGCCGGCTCCGACCGATATCCCGGCTATCAAGGGTACCGATATGGACGGCAATGAGGCTGAGAGACATTCTTCCGATGAAGAGCCGTTCGCCGCTCTCGTATTCAAGATTATGACAGACCCGTTCGTAGGTAAGTTAGCATACTTCCGTGTATACTCCGGTACCTTAAATTCCGGTTCCTACGTACTGAATGCTACAAAGGGCAAAAAAGAGCGTGTTGGACGTATCCTTCAGATGCATGCCAACAAGCGTCAGGAATTAGACAAGGTTTACTCCGGTGACATCGCTGCAGCAATCGGATTTAAGTTCTCCACAACCGGTGATACTATCTGTGATGAGCAGCATCCGGTTATTCTGGAGTCCATGGAGTTCCCGGAGCCGGTTATCGACATCGCTATCGAGCCGAAGACCAAAGCTGGTCAGGACAAGATGGGCGAGGCTCTTGCAAAACTGGCAGAGGAGGATCCGACCTTCCGTGCTTACACCAACAAAGAGACTGGACAGACCATCATTGCAGGTATGGGCGAGCTCCATCTGGAGATTATCGTAGACCGTCTGCTTCGTGAGTTCCACGTAGAGGCAAACGTAGGCGCACCGCAGGTAGCCTACAAAGAGACCTTTACAAAGGCTGTAGATGTAGACAGCAAGTATGCTAAGCAGTCCGGTGGACGTGGTCAGTACGGACATTGTAAGGTTCACTTCGAGCCGATGGATCCGAACGGCGAAGAGACCTTCAAGTTCGAGTCTACTGTTGTCGGCGGTGCTATTCCGAAGGAGTACATTCCGGCAGTTGGCGAAGGTATCGAAGAGGCAGCTAAGGCAGGTATCCTTGGCGGATTCCCGGTACTGGGTGTTCATGCAAACGTATACGACGGTTCCTACCATGAGGTTGACTCCTCTGAGATGGCATTCCATATCGCTGGTTCCATGGCATTCAAGGATGCTATGCGTAAAGCAGGTGCTATCTTACTTGAGCCGATCATGAAGGTAGAAGTAACCATGCCGGAAGAGTACATGGGCGACATCATCGGAGATATCAACTCCCGTCGCGGACGTATCGAAGGTATGGAGGACATCGGCGGCGGCAAGATGGTTAAGGCCTATGTACCGTTAGCAGAGATGTTCGGCTACTCTACAGACTTACGTTCCAGAACACAGGGACGTGGTAACTACTCTATGTTCTTCGAGAAATATGAGCAGGTACCGAAGAGTGTTCAGGAGAAAGTTCTGGCTGGCAAGAGCGAGAAATAAGAAATAAATTAAGTGTGAATCCTTTTCCGAGGCAGTGAAAAACTGCCCGGAAAAGCAAATATAGGCTTGAAAAATAAGCTCTAATCGAATATAATTAGAGACAGCCTAACATAAATTATAAGCCTTAGTGGGCGCAAATTAAGGAGGACGTTAGAAAATGGCAAAAGCAAAGTTTGAAAGAACTAAACCGCATTGCAACATTGGTACCATCGGACACGTTGACCATGGTAAAACAACATTAACAGCTGCTATCACAAAGACTCTTCATGAGAGATTAGGTACTGGTGAGGCTGTTGCATTTGAGAATATCGATAAGGCTCCGGAAGAGAGAGAGCGTGGAATCACTATCTCTACCGCACACGTTGAGTATGAGACAGAGAACAGACACTATGCACACGTTGACTGCCCAGGCCATGCTGACTATGTAAAGAACATGATCACTGGTGCTGCTCAGATGGACGGCGCTATCCTTGTAGTTGCTGCTACTGATGGTGTTATGGCTCAGACAAGAGAGCACATCCTGCTTTCCCGTCAGGTAGGCGTACCGTACATCGTAGTATTCATGAACAAGTGCGATATGGTAGACGATCCGGAGCTGCTTGAATTAGTAGAGATGGAGATTCGTGAGCTTCTGAACGAGTACGAGTTCCCGGGCGATGACACACCGATCATCCAGGGTTCCGCATTAAAGGCTCTTGAGGATCCGAGCGGCGAGTGGGGCGACAAGGTTCTTGAGCTGATGGCTGCAGTTGACAGCTACGTTCCGGATCCGGTTCGTGAGACAGATAAGCCGTTCCT
>Ga0129309_1000762_pt1 | contig 21594 bp, 18 predicted proteins | sample L1105metagenome_FD_94439 | JGI IMG/M metagenome (GOLD analysis project Ga0129309, IMG submission 94439) | Ring-tailed lemur group fecal microbial communities from Wisconsin, USA - L1105 metagenome | ecosystem: Host-associated > Mammals > Digestive system > Large intestine > Fecal | place: USA...
ATTTTAGGTTAAGATTTCCATACAACATTCTCAAAACAGAAAAAAAGGCGACATTCCGCATAGTTATGCGGTTTGTCGTCTCTGTCTTTTTTATCAAGTGTCGAAAACGGGAGTATAGCACGACTTATCTTGCATAAGCAACTTAATCTTTTAAAATTCATGCCGGATAAGACCGGCATCAGGTACCTGTTATATTCACGCCCTTCCTTCTTTATCATAGAATAATAAGGAATAAACCTTTTAGGAGCTATTATGAATCAGTGTCAAATGCGTGAACCGCAATCAGCCTGCCGTCATAACGATCCCTTAGCCGGTATGCCTTTGGCAATGGCATATGTTCCGTGGCAGAGCTTTCACCATACCTTTGATCTGTGCAGGGCTTTTCAGGAAGGGACGATCTTCCCTGAACTGTGCAAACCATTCTGCGGAAAGAGAGGTGTATGCTGATGAACCAGATGCCAAGAAGCTGTTCTCCTTCCATGTCAAGGTCATGCATGCAGGAACAGATGCGCACATGTCCTCCCAGATATGAAAAGGATATGCCGGATACCATGAATTGCTGTCAATTACTGCAGCATATCAATGAAGTCAGTTTTGCTGTGGATGACATCCTGCTTTATCTCGATACTCATCCCTGCGATGCGGATGCCCTCGCCTATGCCCGCAAAATGATAGGCAAGCGCAGGAAAGCCATGGATATTTACGCTAAGAAATACGGTCCGCTGACAATCGACTGTACCAACGAACGCGAAAGCAGTAATTGGGACTGGGTGATGCAGCCATGGCCGTGGGAGCCAAAACAGAAAGGAGGATGCAGATAGATGTGGAATTATGAAAAAAGATTACAGTATCCCGTTAATATTACCACACCGAATGCAAAACTTGCGCAGTTTATCATGAGTCAGTATGGTGGACCCGATGGGGAAATTTCCGCTTCCATGCGCTATCTTTCGCAGCGCTTTTCAATGCCCGACCGTGTGACCATGGGCGTTTTGACAGATATCGGTACGGAAGAACTTGCTCATTTTGAGATTGTGGCAACGATCATCCATCAGTTGACAAGAAATCTTTCTATGGAAGAAATTGAAAATTCCGGCCTTGGGCCGTATTATATCGACCATACCGTCGGTGTGTGGCCGCAGGCTGCTGCAGGCATTCCTTTTAATACCTGTGAACTCCAGGTGAAAGGCGATTCTATCACAGATCTGCACGAAGATATGGCGGCAGAACAGAAGGCGCGAAGCACCTATGACAATATTCTGAGGGTTGTCCGCAATATGCCGGAGATCGCCGATCCGATCCGGTTCCTGCGTGCCCGTGAAGTCGTTCACTATCAGCGTTTCGGTGAAGCGCTCCGCAATGTTCAGGAAAAACTGGATTCGAAAAATTTCTATGCATATAATCTTGGCTTTGATGCCCCGTGCATGGCAACCTGTAAAGATTGCTGATAATTAGAAAGTGCGCCCGCCGGGCGCACCAAAAAACGGGAGCGCCGGATAATGGTGCTCCCGTTTGGATGATTGAAATATATTGCTGCAAACGTTATGAAATCGGTTCGAAATCAGCGACACCGTGTTTACACAACGGGCAGATGAAATCGTCCGGAAGAGTTTCCCCTTCGTAAATGTATCCGCAAACCTTGCACACAAAGCCTTTTTTACCTTCTGTCTGAGGTTTCGGTTTTACATTTTTCTGATAATATGTGTAAGTCATGGTATCTTTGTCTGACATTACGCGTGCTTCCGTCACACGGCAGATAAACATGCCATGCGTATCAAGGTCTACATAGGACTCTACTTCAAGAGACATAAATGCGTTGATATAGCGCGGCAGGAAAGCCAGTCCGTTATCTGAATGAAGCGGTTCGAATCCTTCGAACTTGTCCGCATTTCTTCCGCTCTGGAAACCAAAGCGCTGGAAAATATCAAACGGAGCCTCTACAGACAGGCAGTTTACATTAAGCTTGCCGGTCTGTTTGATGATATGGTGCGAATAATTCTGTTTGTTGATATTAACAGCCACACGGTTCGGTGAATCTGTAAGCTGCGTTACCGTATTAACAATCAGACCATTGTCCTTTTTGCCGTCATTGCAGGTAACAACATACAGGCCATAACCGATCTTAAAGAGAGCCGTCATATCATTCTTATTTGCCCTGTCATCTGACTGGGCAATATAATCCTTGCAAAGCTCTTCTGCCAGTGTATTAAGCGCTTCTTTTGTCTCAGCCTTAACAGAAGATTTGATCGTAACTTCTGTATTTGCGTAAGTAATGTTTTTGCATTTTTCCAGCATACCTTTCATAACTCTGGTAGCCATTGGCGCCCATGTGCCGTTCTGGATAAATGCAACCGTGCGGTTCTGGAAGTTACGCTCTGTCAGATGATTGATAAATTCGCGCATGAACGGGAATATCTCTGCATTATAGGTCGTGGTTGCCAAAACCAGTTTGCCGTAACGGAAAGCATCCTCAACCGCCTCAGCCATATCTGTTCTTGCAAGATCATGGACAACTACTTTCGGGCAGCCTTCTTCTTTCATTTTTGCAGCCAGCAGTTCTACCGCTTTTTTCGTGTTTCCGTAAACAGAAGTATATGCTATTACAATGCCTTCGCTCTCAACCTTATAGGATGACCATATATCATACAGGTTAATATAGTGACCGAGATTTTCTGTCAGGACCGGACCATGCAGCGGGCAGATGATCTGTATATCCAGAGTCGCTGCCACCTTCAGAAGATTCTGTACCTGAGCGCCGTATTTTCCGACAATGCCGATATAATAGCGGCGTGCTTCACAATCCCACGGCTCGTCCACATCATTTGCACCAAATTTTCCGAAACCGTCGGCAGCAAAAAGAACCTTATCCGTGCTGTCATATGTTACCATAACTTCCGGCCAGTGAACCATCGGCGCAAAAACAAAAGTGAGTGTATGTTTGCCGAGAGAAAGAGATTCTCCGTTTCCAACCGTCAGCCTTTCAACCGATTCATCCAGATCAAAGAACTGATCCATCATGGCAAAGGTTTTTACATTAGCAACAACCGTTGTCTCCGGATATGATTTCAGGAAATTCGCAATATTTGCGGAATGATCCGGCTCCATATGCTGGATGATCAGATAATCCGGCTTTTTGCCGTTCAGAACAGCCGCAATATTATCAAGCCATTCATGGGTAAAATTGATGTCAACCGTGTCCATAACGGCAATTTTCTCATCCATAATAACATAGGAATTGTATGCCATGCCGTTCGGCACAACATACTGGCCTTCAAAAAGGTCCACTTTGTGGTCGTTCACACCGACATAACGAATGTCGTCAGTAATTCTCATAATGAATATTCCTCCATCTACATTTTCTTCTATTCTGAATTATAATCGTTATTGCTGAATTTAGCAAGCATTAGATTCAGCCAGATATGCCTTTAATGCAAGAGCGAGCTGGTCAGGACAGGACGTAGGACGGAAACCGCATTTTGTGCCTTCCAGACGTGAAATGACCTCCTCCACTTTCATACCTTCCACCAGTTTGCTGATTCCTTTTGTGTTGCCGTTGCATCCTCCTTCAAAACAAACATTCTTCAGACAGCCGTTTTCAACCTCAAATTGTATGGCTGAGGAGCACACTCCATGATTCTTGTGGATGTACGTATTATCCTTTTTTGTTAAATTCGACATAAAATGTACCTTGCCTTTCTTTTCTTTGTGTTTGATAAAGTATAGCATAAACCGGACAGGATTTCCACCGGAAAGACATCATAAATTGTAACTGTTCATCCATACAGGCAGTTGCCTTAAATTTGGGATTGTATCTCACAATCTTTTATGGCATAATAAAAACGGTGATAATTATGACAATGAGAACAAAAACGGCCAAAAGGTCTGCTGCACTGAAAAAGAAAGCGGCTTCCAAACATTCAGGAAGAGTATTCCGCTATTATGACTACAATCTTCTTGCCAGCGTGATCCTGCTTACCTGTTTCGGCCTTGTAATGTTATACAGTACCAGTGCGTATTCCGCACAGGTTACATTTCAAAACGATATGTACTACTTCACAAAACAGGCGTTCATCAGCGGCGGCTGTCTTATTCTGGTTCTGATCTTTTCACAGATAGACTACCACTTTTACGCGAAATTTGCGGGCATCATCTATGTGGTTTCAAATATCCTGCTGTTTCTGACAAAATTTATCGGAACGGAATTAAACGGTGCCAAGCGCTGGATCTACCTGGGACCGGTCTCCTTCCAGCCAGCCGAGATGGCGAAGCTTTCGCTGATCCTGTTTTTGCCGGTACTGATCGTAAAAATGGGAAAGAACATGAAGACATGGGGCGCTTTCTGGACGGTTCTTCTGTGCGGGGGTCTGACCTCGTTTTTGACACTTACATTTACAGACAACTTAAGTACCGCGATCATTCTGGCGGGGATCACTGTGGGATTGCTGTTTATCGTATTCCCCAAAAACAAGCCGTTTGTGATAGGCGCCTGCGGTGTTGCAGCGCTTGCGGCGGCTGTTATCTATTATGCAAAAACATCCGTCGGAAGCGATAACTTCCGTCTGAGAAGGGTTATCGTCTGGCTGAACCCCGAAGCCAACGCCAGCCTCGGCGGATATCAGGTAATGCAGGGCCTCTATGCTATAGGCTCCGGCGGTTTTTTCGGGAAAGGACTTGGCAACAGTCTCCAGAAACTCGATTATGTTCCGGAAGCGCAAAACGACATGATCTTTACGATCATCTGCGAAGAATTAGGTCTGTTCGGCGCGATCATGCTCTGCCTCTTATTTGCGTTTATGCTGTACCGGCTGCTTTTTATCGCGCAGAATGCACCCGATCTGCTCGGCTCGCTGATCGCCAGCGGTATCTTCGTACACATTTCGCTTCAGGTTGTTTTGAATATTGCAGTCGTTACAGGCGCGATCCCGACAACGGGCGTAACTCTTCCGTTCGTAAGCTATGGCGGTACCTCCATTATGTTTCTGATGGCGGAAATGGCGCTTGCGCTCAGTGTATCGCGGCAGATCAGATTCAGGGAAGAAAATGAATGATTTAAAAAGGAATGCACAAAAGGCTTTGCGGTATCGGATCACGCAAAGCCTTTTGTTATATTTACTTTTCTGCAGCCTTTTCAGCAAATTCAGTTGTCACCAGTTCCGTATACGGTGCCCGGGCAGATAATTCTCCTGCCGTTTCCAGAATATCCTGTAAAAGATCAAAACTCTCTTCTTCAAAAACCAGATTTTCCTTCCACGTGTCCTGCTGCGCATAGCGTTCCACAATAACGGTAATCGTTTCCAGGTCGCTGTCCGGGAACTGCGGTGCGATCACTTCCGCAATCTCGGCCGCACTGTGTGAATTGACATAATCCATCCCCTTTTGCAGCGCTGTCGTAAATCCCTGGATGATCTCCGGGTTTTCCTGTAAATAACTGCTCTTTGCACTGTAGGAAGTATACGGCACATAACCGGAATCTACCCCGAGAGAAGCTACTACAAAACCAACGCCTTCTTTTTCAAGCGCTGTCGCTGATGGTTCAAACTCCACCGTGAAGTCCGCTTGCCCGCCGGAAAACGCCGCGGCGGTAGAACCGAAATCTATACTCTGGTCAATGCTGAGATCTGTTGCCGGGTCTATCCCCTGCTGCTTCAGAATATATTCAAATACCATCTCCGGCATGCCGCCTTTTCGTCCGCCGAGGACATTTTTCCCTTTCAGGTCCTCCCATGTAAAGTCCGGCATTTCCTCTCTGGCAACAAGAAAGTTTCCGGCGCGCTGCGTAAGCTGCGCGAAATTGACAACAAAGTCATTCGCCCCTTCATTGTATGCATAAATGGTAGATTCACTTCCCATAAATCCGATCTGTGCATCGCCTGAGAGAACGGCCGTCATAACCTTGTCGGCACCGAAACCGGTGACAATTTCCAGATCGATCCCTTCCTGCTCAAAATACCCCAGCTCATATGCCACATACTGAGGTGCATAAAAAATAGAATGCGCAACTTCATTTAAAGTGACCTTTGTTTCGGCGGGCTTCTCTTCTCCTGATTCAGCCAGAACCGGTACTGTCGGCAGCATCAGGGCTGCGCATAAAAGCGGAATCAATTTCTTTTTCATATCATACTCCGTGAAATTCCTTATCAGAGTTACTATATGCAAAAAAAGCTCCGTCCGTTACACCGGCCTGCGTCTCACAATATTAACCCCCGATATTGCATTCCGTATCCACATCCTGCAATTCTTCCGGCATCTCTGCCAGAACCCTGCATATATTCCCGCATGTTTGCAGGATCTTTTTGCCGCCGTTGTCTCCTTCCAGCATCAAAAGTCCGGGAAGCAGTTCTTTTGAAAAAATCGCCGGATTTCCACTGACGCCGTTCCACTCCACACATCCACCCTCGAAACCGCCCTCCACCGTCCGGCTGATCAGTTCCAGTACCGTCTCCGCTCTCATCCACGGCTGGTCTGCCACACTGAACAGGTAATAATCCGCGTCCGGATCTGTCAGTCCCGCGCGAATGGAGTGGGAAATGCCATGTATGCTGTCCGGTGAAGCAACACTGCAGATGCGCCCTTTCCAAAGCTTCTGCATCTCCTTCACATACTCTCTGACGGGAGCGAACGTAGTCACAACCGTTAAAGACACATCCTCCCGTCTTTTTAAGACCTCACACAGCACATCCAGTCCCCATTGGAACATGGGCTTTCCATTTATGTCATAGTAAAGCTTATTACTTCCAAAACGGCGGCTGTTTCCAGCCGCCAGATAAATCATTCTGATCTTCATTTTACAGACCCCATCAATATTTTCTCCGGAGTGATGGGAAGTTCTCTATGCCATACGCCGGTTGCATTATAAATTGCATGGGCTATAGCCGGAGCCGGTGTATTGATCACAATCTCTCCAATGGATTTTGCGCCAAAGGGTCCCGTCTTTTCATAGCTGCTTTCAAAATCGACCCGCAGCCTGCAGACATCCAGACGTGTAGGGATCTTATACTGCATGAAAGAATCTTCCCGGATCCTGCCCCGGTCATTATATGTCACATCTTCATATAACGCCATGCCGATTCCCTGCGCCAGTCCGCCTTCTGTCTGCACTTTCGCCAGATTGCTGTTGATGGGCGTACCGCAGTCCACTACAGCTACATAATCCAGCAGGTCCACAGACCCCGTCTCTTTGTCCACCTCAAGTTCAACCATGCCGACCATAAAAGGAGGCGGAGACACCGGCGAAGAATGGCTTACCGTCACCTGTACCGCATCAGAGCTTCCATTCATGGATCTGTCTGCAATCTGTGCCAGAGACACACTTTTGCTTTCATCTGCCGTACGTACCATATTTCCGTCAAAAACCAGATCCTCTGCGCTGCACGCAAGCATCTCTGCCGCGATCACGCACATCCGGTTCTTTAATTCCACACAGGCTTTCTCCACTGCCTTTCCCGTTACATAGGTAGTGCTGGACGCATAAGAGCCGGAGTCGTAGGGAGAACTGTCGGAGTCCGCCCCGTAAACTACGATATTATCCACACTGCATTCCAGACACTCTGCGGCGATCTGTGCCAGGCTGGTATCGCATCCTGTTCCCATATCCGCAGCGCCGATCGACAGCGCATAGAAACCGTCATCATTGAGCTTTATGGTAGCGGAACCCACGTCCACGCCGGAAATCCCCGAGCCCTGCATGGCAAGCGCCACACCTTTTGCCCGGACTTTCCCGTTTCCCATGTCCTGTGCCAGCGGCTTTTTATCCCAGCCAAACATATCTCTGGCCCGCGCCATACAGCGGTCCAGTGCACAGGCATTCATAACTTCTCCGTAATAAGAAGGAACCGCCTGGCCTTCTTTTACCATATTCTTTTCACGGATCGCCACAGGGTCCATTCCCAGACGGGATGCCAGCTCGTTTACCGTGCTCTCCAGTGCAAAGATCCCCTGTGTCGCACCGTAGCCGCGATACGCCCCGGCAGCCTGCATATTCGTGTAAACCACATCATAATGAAAACGGAACGCCTCCAGATTGTGGTTATATAACGGAATGGATTTATGACCGGACAGTCCTACCGTTGTCGGACCGTGTTCCCCGTAAGCCCCGGTGTTGGACAGGGTATAGAGGTCGATGGCACGGATCGTCCCGTCTTTCATGGCACCGAGCTTCACCTGTATTTCCATCTCATGGCGGGGAGAACCCGCCGTCATGCTTTCCTGTCTGGTAAAAATCAACTTTGCCGCTTTTTTTGTCTTCCAGGTAACAAAAGCCGGAAACACCTCTGTCACACAGGTCTGTTTTGCTCCGAAGCCACCGCCGACCCGCGGTTTTGATACCCGGATCATGGATTTGGGAATACCAAGCGCGTTGGCAAGAATCCTTCTCACATGAAATACGATCTGAGTGGAACTGATCACATGCAGTCTGCCGTAAGGATCTATGCATGTATACGTGCGGAAAGTCTCCATCATCGCCTGCTGGTTCGCTTTTGTGTGAAACGTATTTTCCAGTACCAGATCACACTCACCAAAAACCTTTTCCACATCGCCTTCTTCGTCAACCCCTGCGGCGCAGAGATTTCGCCTGTTATCTGCCCCCACATCACAGAGGGCTTTCCAGTTCTCTTCGGGGTGGACAAGCACCGCCCCGTCTTTCGCTTTATGAAAATCAAGCACCGGTTCCAGAACCTGATATTTTACTTTGATCAGCCTTAACGCCTTATCAACTGCCTTTTCATTCTGCCCGGCAACAATGGCAGCCGCATCTCCCACAAAACGCATACGCCGGTCCATGATCAGACGGTCATAGGGGCTTGGTTCCGGAAAGGTCTGTCCTGCCATGGTAAAGCGCTGCTGCGGCACATCTTTATATGTATAAATGGCTTCGATTCCCGGAACCTTCATGGCAATATCCGTATTAATGTCCTCGATCCATGCATGTGCATGAGGGCTGTGAAGCACTTTAACGATCAGGCAATCGTCCGGCGTGACATCATCCACGTATACCGGTTTTCCGCAGAGAAGCGCCATGGCGTCCTTCTTTCTCACCGGCTGATTGATCACAGAACGTTTCTTCTCTTCCATTACTTCCGTTCCCCCTTTTCCCTCTTGTAGGCCAGATAGGACTGTATGCCTCTCATCTGCCCTTCATATCCGGAACAGCGGCACAGATTTCCCGCCAGATATTCCCTGATCTCTTCTTCTGTCGGATCCGGATTTTCCCGAAACATGGCGATCGCGTTCATCATAAAACCCGGGTTGCAGAAACCGCACTGCTCGGCTCCCTGATCTGCGATATAAGCTCCAAAGTCCTGCGCTTCCTCCTGCAATCCCTCAAGCGTCACCACGCGGTGTCCTGCTGCCCTTGCCGCCAGCACACTGCAGGAAAGAACCGGTTTTTCATCCATAAATACCGTACAGAGTCCGCAATTCGCCGTCTCGCAGCCGCGTTTCACACTGCTGCACCCCTGATTTCTCAGAAAATCGATGAGCAGCATGTCCGGTGCGATATCCGCATTTACCTTTTTTTCATTGATCCACAATTCTATCTGCATCTTTCACCCTCACCTGTATTTTCTGCAATTTTCAACACGGCTCTTTTTGTTAATACTCCGGCAAGAATCCTTCTGTACTCCCGGCTGCCTCTTAAATTACTTCCTGTTTCTACATGTTCTTTTATGTAATCTGCAAAAATCTGAGCAGTTTCCGGTGTGATCCCTGCCTGCAAAATTTCTTTTTCATCCCGAAGACAGACCGCCTTCATGGGCCGTGCGCCGATACAGCAGCGTATCTCCGTATCGGTTTTTGAAACACAGCAGGTCAGGACCGGAAAATCCGTCCGTGTATTTCTCTGCGACAGATAGACCGTATTCTGTCTGGTCTTTGGCACGATCACCCGTACCAGAATGTCTCTTTCACGGGGCATCTGCGCAAATTTTTCCACCGGCACGATCCCCCTTTGATATAATTCCACTTCCGCCCCGATCGCCATAAACAGGGTCAGGACATCCGAGAAACCAAACCTCCCGAACAGGCTGCCTCCCACAGTTGCCAGATTGCGGAACTGCACACCGACAATATCCCTGACGCTTTCCCGCACAGCGCCGCCGGTCAGTTCATTTAATCCCGCGTGCTGCTCCAACTGACGAAGCGTAACCATCGCGCCGATCCGGTATTCCTCCGGGGTTTCTTCAATCGTGTTCAGGCCAAGATCTGACAGATCAATCGCCGTATTCACTCTGCGCCGCTGCATCTTCAGCCAGAGCATGCCCCCGATCACCGCATTGCTTTTTTTCTGATTTAATTCATAGGCCTGCTGAAGGCTTTCTGCTCTTACATATTTCGCTATCTCAATCAAGGTACTTACTCCTTATCTTTCGGAAGACAGATATTTAAAAGGATCGCGACGATCGCTGCCGGAACAATACCGGAGCCGCCGAAAATCAGGTTCACAGACTGCGGCAGCTTACTAAGAACCGCACTGTTCGCGCCGATGCCATATCCCAGGCCAAGCGCTACCGAAACGATCGTCATATTTCTCATTGTCAGCGGCTCTTTTACGATCAACTGGATACCGCTGATAACAATAGAAGCAAACATCATCACAGCCGCTCCTCCGAGCACACTCTGCGGCATGATCGAGATCAAAGCCGCCAGCTTCGGGAACAACCCGCAGGCGATCAGGAAAACGGCGCCGCATGCCAGTGCAAAACGGTTTACAATCTTTGTCATAGTTACCAGTCCCACATTCTGGCTGAAAGATGTATTGGGCAGCACGCCAAATACGGCAGCCAGGGAAGAACCGATCCCGTCGCAGACAACGCCTCCGGAAAGCTCGCTGTCAGTAGCTTCCCTGCCAAGACCGCCTTCTATTACACCGGAGATATCTCCCACGGTCTCTACCGCCGTCACAACAAACATGATCAGCACAGGGGCAATGGCTTTCATGGAAAACACCGGTTTTACCGGCATGATCCTCGGCAGTGCAAACCAGTCCGCCTCCGCGACCTTCGACCAGTTAAGAACCCATGCCTTTGTCACTTCGGCACCATCTTCCGCCACAAAAACCGGGTCCAAAAACAGTCCCATCAGCGCTGCGATGATATATCCCACAATGATACCGAGCAAAATACAGGAGGAACTTGCCATTCCCTTAAAATAATGTTTAAAGATCAAAATAATGATCAAAACCGCCAGACCAAGCAGCAGATTTTCTACAGAGCCATAATCTTTTGCGCTGCTGCCGCCTCCAAAAGAAGCAACACCCACGCCGATCAGGGACAACCCGATGGACAGTACTACCGTTCCGGTAACTACCGGCGGCAGAATTTTCCTCATGGGTTTGATACAAAAACCGAGAACACTTTCAAATAAACCTCCGATGATAGACGCTCCCATCATCGCACCGTAGGCGGCTATTCCGCCTCCCATTACGTTCGCGACGCTCTGGAATACCCCGATGAAACCGGAACTGGTCCCCATGATGATCGGCACCTTGCCTCCGACCGGTCCTATTGCGTACAACTGGATCAGTGTCACCACCCCTGCGATCAGCATCGCGTTCTGCAAAAGGCTCACCTGCATGGCGATCAGGTCTTCCCCTCCGCCAATGGCCGCGCAGAGATTCGTGATGATCAAAAGAGGAGTAAGATTCCCGACAAACATTGCCAATACATGCTGTAATCCCAGCGGCACGGCCTGTCTCAGCGGAATCCTCCCCTCAAATTCATATGGTGATGCATACCGTTGATTCTTTCCACCTGCTTTTTCCATAAAGCTCCCTCCTCATACGTATTTAGAATCCCGGAGAGATTATAACAGATATCCCTTGTTTTGTCACCCTCACTCTGCCTGTTATTTCCTGAATTTTTTCTGCGATCTGTGTCTCTGATTCCTCCCCGGGCGAGATCACATCTGCGATCCTGCCTCCTTTTATTAAAAATACCCGGTCACAATACGTCAGCGCCAGGGACGGATCATGCAGGATCATAATCCCCGCCTTTTTCCGCTCCCGTGCCATGGTCCCCATTTTCCTGAGAAGTGCATGCTTGTGCCTGAAGTCAAGCCCGCTGTCCGGTTCATCCATCAGGAATACCGGCGTATCCTGCATGAGCATTCTTCCCAGCAAAACTCTCTGTTTCTGCCCCTGACTCAACTTATTAAAGTAAGCCGGCAGCAGCGGTTCCAGCTCCAATTCCCTTATCAGCTTCTGCTTTTCCTCCCGCATATTTCTGTCTGGCACGCCGGGAAACGGCAGTCTGGCATACCATCCCATCTCCAGCACCTCGTCAGCCAGAAGTCCTTCCGGCACCTCCGCCTCACAGGCAGACATCGCCAGATAACCGGCGCGGGCACGGGTCCTCATATCCGTCACATTCCGGCCGCTTACGTATACCGTTCCCGATATCCTGGTCCCCAGACCCGCTATTCCCCGCAGAAGCGTTGTTTTTCCGCTGCCGTTCTCCCCGAAGATCGCTGCTGTTTCCCCCTCTCCCAGTTCAAAGGACACATCCTCCACGATTTTCTGTCCCCCGTATCCTGCAGAAAGGTTTTCCACTTTTAAAAGCGCCATCAGAACACTCTCCCTTTCTTTTTCCAGATAAAAAAAAGCAGAAACGGGACGGCGCACAGCGTAGTAAGAATACTTACCGGCAGCTCTCCCGCTGTCACGCTCCTTGCAAAACAGTCTGCCGTCACAACCAGAATGCCTCCCACGGCCGCACTCATCCACAGATAACACCTGTTTCTTCTCTGCAAGACCAGAAACGCCGTATGGGGCGCCAGCAGTCCCACAAAGGAGATCACCCCCGTTACGGAAATGACACTGGCCGCACAGAGGGTTGCGATCGTCAGAAGGACCATCCGCATCTTTCCGGCAGCCAGTCCCAGCATATCCGCCTGAATATCTCCCAGACTCAGCAGAACGATCTCTTTTTGCAGAAGGATCAGCAAAAGAACCGTCGGAACGCACACACTGGAAACGCCGGATACTTTCGCCGCTGTCACAGAAGCGAGACTTCCCATGGTCCAGAATTCGATCGCCGCCAGTTTTCCCTCCGAGTCCGCTGCGTGCTTTAAGATCATGATCAGCGCGTTTGCCAGAGAAGATACCAGTATTCCTCCTAGGATGAACATCCCGGGCCGGTTGCTTCCGCTTAAGGCCACCAGAAGGAAAACACATCCGAGGGCCGCCATGCCGCCCGCAAAGGCTCCTCCCATAACAGAGTGCATACTTCCTGTTCCGAGCACGATCGCGCAGGCAGCTCCCACACCCGCGCCGCTGGCCACCCCGACCAGATCCGGAGATGCGAGCGGATTGTTAAAAAGCAGTTGAAATACCGCCCCGCAGATCCCAAGCGCCGCACCTGCCATCACGCCCATCGCCACTCTTGGCAGCCGCAGGGTAAAAAACACTTTTTCGCCCATCTCCCCTGCGGCATTTCCCGTCACCACCAGCCAGATATCCCTCAGTGAAAGAGGATAACTGCCGATGCAGGCCGATATCCCACAGACCACGATCAGAAGGACGATGGTTCCGCCTATGATCTTTCCCGTGTTATCTTTCCTCTGCATAACAGTTATCCTCCGCACTATTTCGTAATTAAGCTTTCATCCAGCCGGAACTGATAGAAGGTATTATAAAATTCTGCCGCATCCTGTATCATCTCATCCATGGGATAAGCCTCTTCATGGAGCACGCTGCAAAGCCAGCGGACTCCCAGCACCCCGGACGGGATCGGTGAATCCCACTCTTCAATTCCTTTCGGCATCTGATAAACAGCCCCGTTTTTCACTGCATTGATTTCTGAGAGCTGCGCGTCGCCTTTCAGATCCTCCACGCTGTATTCCGCGCTCGACGGAACGATGACCACATCCGGATTCATTGCCAGAATATCTTCATAGGAAACTTCTGTCCAGTAGTCTCCCTCCAGATCCTCCGCCGCATTTTTCCCGCCGGCCCTTCGTATCATATCAGCCTGATACATATTTTCCGGAGCCGTATTCATGTAAGTGGAAACGCCTGCCATATAGACCTTTTCAAAATCGTCCTCCTGCGTATATCCCTCCATCTCATCATCGGCCTCCTGATAATATGCCAGCAGTTCGTCCGCTCTTTCTTCTGCGCCGCATGCCTTGCCGATCAAGACCAGCATCTCCTCCAGAAGTTCATGGCTTTCCGGATATACGACCAGGACCGGAATCCCAAGCGCTGTCAGCGCATCCGCGGAATCCTGCAGCTTCTTTGGCATGATGACCAGATCAGGTCCGACAGCGGCTGCCGCCTCCACATTAAACTCCTTTAAGGTTCCTACATCCGGAAGCTCCAGAAGCTCCGGAGCCGCCATTTTGTAAACCGGCCTCTTATCCGCTTTACTCTCAATCCCCGCCAGCCTGTCCTTAAGCCCCAGAGCGATACACGCATAGGTGGTTATATAATAACAGCTCACAATTTTTTCCGCAGGCGCATCCAGTCTCACTTCCCGTCCCGCCTGATCAGTCAGAACGATTTCTCCTGCCGCGCCTTCCTCTGCTGCTTTCTCTGAAATCCCCGTATCCTCCTGCTCCCCGCAGACTGTCACAGAAAAGGCGAGCAGCAGACACAGCAGCATCGAAAAGATTCTTTTTCTCTGCTTTTTCATACCTTTTAACCTCATTTTCCTCTTATGTCTTTCGCTATTCTATCATGGGAATACTGTTCTGTCAAAATTTCCCAGGCTTTCTCCCTTCCTGTTTCATCTATGTCGATCAGACAGCCTCCCGCCGTTTCCTTCAGTCTTTCCAGATATGGTACCGGCTCTTTTTTCAGAATCAGACATACCGTTTTGCCGCAGAAAACGGTTTCCTGCACCGCCTTCAAAAAGACGCTGCAGTTTTTTTCAAACCGCCCCAGCTCATCCAGTATCAGGATCTCTTTTTCGGAAACCGCCGCCCTTCTTAAAATCCCCGCTCCAAATCCTTCAAAGGTTTCTTCTACTCCCACAAACCTTTCCCCGTCTCTGCGCGATATGATCCGGCTCTCTCCTGTTGTGATATCCTGCATTTTATATCCTGCAAATATACCGTCCGTCTCATAAGGAACTGTTATATATCCCGCTGTCTTTTCCATTTCCTCCGCCCAGAGCCTTTGCCACAGCGTAGTCTTGCCGCTGCCCGGTTTTCCGGTGATCATGAAAATCTTTCCTCTGGCCATTGCGGCTTACTTCACTCCCTCCGGCCTGCCTTTCAGCACATAGATCCGGGATTCGAAATCCGTATAGGCCCTCGCATCTACCGGAACTTCTCCTGCCGTCAGGTCCGAAGTGATCAGTCCGAGATTCATCAGCTCATCACCGTAATGCTCCGTGCCGCTTAAAACATTGCTGTAAAGCATGTTTTCATCCAGCCCCTGAAGCCGCACCCTGCTGTAGGGAACGTTGACGCCGTTCAATACGCGGTAATATCCTACCATCGCTGTTTTTTTATCGTCGCTCACAACCATCCATATCGTTTCATTTCCCTCAAACGGGCTTTTCAGGCGGTAGAATGTCCCGAACTGCAGGACCTCCCTGTATTCTTTCATAAATGCTGTCTGCTCTTTTACCTGCCTGATCTCCTCCTCCGGCAGACTGTTCAAATCAAGCTCATAGCCGAATGTGCCGAAATATGCAACGTTTGCACGGGTGTGAAGCGGCGTGTTCCGGACCACCTGATGATTCGGCACCACGGACACATGGCTTCCTATACTGCTGATGGGATAGCACATGGATGTCCCGTACTGTATCTTCAGGCGTTCCACTGCGTCCGAATCATCGCTGGCCCATCCCTGCGGCGCATAATACAAAAGCCCCGGATCAAACCGTCCGCCGCCGCTGGCGCATGATTCAAATAAAACTTCCGGAAATGCTCTGGTCAGGCGGTCATACAGATCATAGACCCCGAGAATGTATCTGTGGAACACTTCCCCCTGACGGTCTGCCGGAAGCGCGGCAGAATAACACTCGGTAATGCTCCTGTTCATATCCCATTTGATATAGGATATTTTTGACTCTGAGAGGATTTTTTCCATCATATTATAAATATGATCCACAACTTCCGGTCTGGAATAATCAAGCACGTACTGATTGCGTCCATGGGATACGTTTCTCTGCGGCGTCTGCAGGATCCAGTCCGGATGTGCGCGGTACAGATCTGAATCTTTATTGACCATTTCCGGCTCAAACCACAGACCGAATTTCAGGCCCAGGTCCTCAATCCGCTCAGACAGCCTTTTCATGCCGCCCGGAAGCCGTCCGGGGTTGGCATACCAGTCTCCCAGTCCCGCGCAGTCATTGCTCCGCTCCCCGAACCAGCCGTCATCCAGAACAAACAGCTCTACACCGCATTCCTTTGCTTTAGCGGCGATCTCTATCAGCCGTTCCTCTGTAAAGTCAAAATAGGTTGCCTCCCAGTTATTGTTCAGGATCGGCCTCGGACGGTCTCTCCAGTACCCTCTTGCAAGACGGCTCCTGTACAGTCTGTGGAAGCTCTGGCTCATGCCGTTTAAACCGTTTTCCGAGTATACCATCACCGCTTCCGGCGTCTGGAAGCTCTCTCCATGCGCAAGCTTCCAGTCAAAGGTAGCCGGATTGATCCCCATGGTAACACGCGTCATATTGTGGGTATCCACCTCCGCCTGAATACGGTAATTACCGCTGTAAACCAGACTGAAGCCCATGACCTCCCCGCTGTTTTCCGTAGCGGACGGCCTCATCAGCACCACAAACGGATTATGTTCATGGGAAGAATTTCCTCTCATGCTGTCGATGGCCGTAATCCCCTGTTCCAGAACACGTTTCTTAATATGCCGTTCTCTCGCCCATGCGCCGGACATCTGCAGCCATACATAATCCATATCAGGAAGATCCAGACTCAGACTCATTGCCGTACAAAGATGCACCGTCTGCGTTCCTTCATTTACAAAGCGGGCGCTTCTGGCAATGATCCCGTCCTGTTCAAAAATCGTATATAAAAGTTCCAGACGGAGTCCGCTTACAGAACCCTTCAGCACGACGCACAGCGTTTTGGCTTCTTCCCCCGATTCCGTATAGGTCGCGGGAAGTCCCTCGAGAATCGGCTTTCCTGCACTTATGCTGTGCGACACATAACAAAAGTCTGAAATCCGGCTGCCGTTTTCCTGCAGGATCTCAACCGCAGGATGCCGGTAGTCCGTGCTTCCGTAGACCGGATATTCCTGCCGGATATGCTCCAGCGAAAAAGTACGGTCGCCTTCATATACATACGACGTCATCGGTCTTTGGCTCATTTCCAGAAGATAAGAGAAATCCTCCTTGTCATGAATCCGTTTCCCGCAATACAACTGTCCTAAATGCCCGTTTCTCAGTATGCACATAATATAGCTTATGTGCCCGTTATATAAATGGAATGTTTTCGTTTTTTCATGAAACCGGATATCCATTCTTTTTTTCTCCTTTATACATGGTTATTTACATTTCGTTTTTCGCCTGTTTACAGCCCCCGAAACCGAAACGTTATTTCCTGTTTTTCACTGCTTCTGATCAGGTACTCATCATGCGTTCTTGCACCCCAACTGTCATCGCCGCCGACACCCATCTGTTTTCCGACACGCACTACCGTATGGCAGACCGGCGGAAGCTCATAAATATGGGAGGCATTTTCCAGCTCATGCGGCGTATAGGGACTGACGCACACCTCCAGGCCGTCTGTCTGAAAGAGCATTCCCCGTCCCTTATGGTCACAGACTTTCATATACCGGACGTCCGTGTGGTTCCCGCTTTCCTGGGGAACAAGATAGTGAGCCACATTCTCCTGCACCGTCCTGCGGTAAATCCCGAGCCGTCCGCCCTTTTTGCGGTCAACATAGCAGTCATCCGGGCCCGCCCCGTACCATTCCATCAGCGAATAATCGGCATCCAGCTTAAACATCACGCTAAACTCCGGCAGATCCGGCAGTTTTTCCGCCGCTTCCATCAACAGACGGGTTTTCACTTCCCCGTCCGCAAATACCTCATAGGAAAGACTGCATTCAGCCGCCGGTGACGTGGGCAGATAATAAGTATACGTTACAAGTACGCTCTGTTCCCGCTTCTCTGTCACCGGATTTTTAAGCATCATGTCAGCCTCTTTGTCCACAGGATCGTGATGCGTCGCATAGAGGCTCGCCAGTTTCCACTGTCCGCAGCGGTATGCAAGAAGGTTTCCGCTGTCGTTGTCCGTAGGCGCACGCCAGAAGTTGGGCTTTGGTATTTCACTGATCATTTCACGTCCGGCATATTTATATGAGACAAGCCCTCCGTTCAATCTTGAAAACAGGACCTCAAAGCCCTCGCCTTTTACGCCAATATTGTAAGTCCCATTTGTCAGGACCAGCTTTCCTTCCGGGACGCAGGCTTTGCGCTCTACCAGATACACGCCCTGGCCGAAGGCGACCTCATGTCCCCGTTTTGCCCAGACTGTATCTTCCTTCAGGCAGAACGAAACCGTCAGCACATACTCGCCTTCCATCACCTGCTTTTCAAAAGGTATCGGATATGTCTTCGCGGACAAAGGCTCTGTATCAGTCTTAACAAGGCATTTTTTCAGTTCCCTGCCGTCTCTTGCCAGAGACACATAGCAGTCATACACGCTGCTGTTTAAAAAAAGATGTTTGTTCTGCACCGTAAATTGTTCCGGTTCAACCTGCACGGACAGGTTCTGGTAATTAAACTTTACCTCCTGCATTTTAGGAGAAATCCTTCGCTCGCCGTCCACAATCCCGTTTCCGCTGAAATTATAATCTGTCGGACGTTCGCCGCAGTCTCCTCCATATGCCTGGTATTCCCGGCCGTACCTGTCTTTTTTCCGCAGCGACTGGTCCACAAAATCCCATATGAAACCGCCCTGATACAGAGGTTCGCTGTCTGTCAGATCCGTATATTTGTGCATGGCCCCGCAGGAATTTCCCATCGCGTGCGCATACTCGCAGCAGATAAAGGGTTTATCCCGGTGCTCCGCCAAAAACTGTTCAATCGCCGCTGCCGATGGATACATCTGGCTTTCCATGTCGCTGGTATCATTTCTTCTCCGGTCGTTAAACACCCCTTCATAATGCACCAGTCTGGAAGGGTCGAGCCTTCTCAGCTCGGCCGACATCTCATAGATCACATTTCCGCCGTACGATTCATTTCCACAGGACCATATCAGAATGGCCGGATGGTTTTTGTCCCTCTCATACATGGAATGTATGCGGTCAAGCATCATCGGCAGGTATTCCATATGATCTGACGGAAGCGCATATTCCTTCGGCAGTATGCCTCTTCCGACGCCGTCCCATGAACCGTGTGTTTCCATATTGCACTCATCGATCATATAAAACCCGAACTCATCCGCCAGCCTGTAGATCACCGATGCGTTGGGATAATGGCATGTGCGGATAGCGTTGATATTATTCTGCTTCATGATCGTGAGATCGCGGATCACCTCTTCTTCAGATACCACGCGCCCTGTATCACAACTGAATTCATGGCGGTTTACGCCTTTAAAGACAATGCGCTTCCCGTTGAGCTTCATGATATTTCCGTCCATCTCAAAGCGGCGGAAACCCGCTTTTTCCAAAATAACCCCTTCCATATTCTGCGCTTCATCATATACGCAGATCTTCACGCTGTAAAGATCCGGTCTTTCGGCACTCCACAGCCTGGGATCTGTCACATGCAGTACGGTCTCCATCCGGGATGCCCCCTCAACTTCCGTCCCACATATACAGGTGTCCTGCCAGAACAGGGAAACCAGCACCTTCCCGCCTCTGCCCCTGCCTTTCATGGTCACTTTCAGATCGCCGGCTTTGTAATCGTCAGACAGCTCTGTTTCCATTTTGATGTCTTCAATATAATGCGCTGTTTTTACATAGAGATACACATCCCGGAAAATACCTGAAAAACGGTAAAAATCCTGATCCTCAAACCAGCTTCCGGCGCTCCATTTAAATACCTGCAGCGCCAGTTTGTTTTCCCCGTCCTTTACAAAATCCGTGATCTCAAACTCCGACGGCGTAAAGGAATCCCCGCTGTAACCCACATACTTTCCGTTTACCCACAGAGCAAACGCGCTCTCTACTCCCTGAAAGGAAAGAAACAGCGGCAATCCCTTCATTCTCTGCGGTATCTGAAAAAGCTTCACATAGCTCGCGACCGGATTAAACGTTACCGGGATCTCCCCCGGAACGATCGCATCATGTCCATCCCATGGATACTGCACATTCGCATACTGCGGCACATCATATCCTTCCATCTGTATATGTGCCGGAACATAAATATCATCCCACGAACCGGCATCATATTCTTCTTTTTCAAATCCCGGGATCACAGAGTCTGCCGTTTTGGCATAATGGAATTTCCAAAGTCCGTTCAGACTTTCCCTCAAACTGCTCTCCCTGAGTATGACAGCCTCTTCCTCAGAAGCATACACAATATGATCCGAATGCGCCTCCAGACAATTTTCTCTGAAAAATGCCGGATCCTTCACCTTACTAAAATCAAATTCTCTCATTTTTCCAGTCCTGTAATACCTTTCTTCTTACATTTTCAACCGCCTGTTCGGGCAATTTCATTGTAAATCAATCATATGCAAAAAGGCAATACATTTTCTATTGCATTTCGGCCATTTTTTCTGTATAATTATTCGCAAAGGCAAAAAATGACTTTTGCTAATAGAAAGAGAAAGGATACTATAAAAATGAAAAAAAGATTTATGACTCTTGCCGCACTTTGTGTGACAGGCACGGTTCTTCTGACAGGTTGTGGAAGTACCCAGAAAGAAACTGAAAAAGCAACCGAAAAAGTAACTGAAGCCGCATCCGAGGTTGTTCTGGAAACAGAAGCCGCTACTACAGAAGCTGCATCCGAGGCTGAGTCCGAGACAGAGGCTGCTTCCGAAGCTGAATCCGAGACAGAAGCTGCTTCCGAAGCTGAATCTGAGACAGAAGCTGCTACTACAGAAGCCGCATCCGAAGCTGAATCCGAAACAGAAGCTGCTACTACAGAAGCCGCTACTGAGGCTGAATCCGAGACAGAAGCTGCTACTACGGAAGCCGCTACTGAAGCTGAGTCCGAGACAGAAGCTGCTACTACAGAAGCCGCTACCGAGGCTGAATCCGAGACAGAAGCTGCTACTACGGAAGCCGCTACTGAGGCTGAATCCGAAACAGAAGCTGCTACTACGGAAGCTGAATCCGAAACAGAAGCTGCTACTACAGAAGCCGCTACTGAGGCTGAGTCCGAAACAGAAGCTGCTACTACGGAAGCCGCTACTGAGGCTGAGTCCGAGACAGAAGCTGCTACTACAGAAGCCGCTACCGAGGCTGAATCCGAAACAGAAGCTGCTACTACAGAAGCCGCTACTGAGGCTGAATCCGAAACAGAAGCTGCTACTACGGAAGCCGCTACCGAGGCTGAATCCGAGACAGAAGCTGCTACTACAGAAGCTGCACCGGTAGATGTTGAAAAGATCGAACTTACACTTGCAACAGGCGGTGAGACAGGTACATATTATGCAGTTGGAAATGTTATGGCAACTACCCTGAACCCGCTGCTTAACTACTCTGACATCAAAGTTGTTGTATCCGGCGGTTCC
>Ga0129309_1000765_pt1 | contig 21542 bp, 22 predicted proteins | sample L1105metagenome_FD_94439 | JGI IMG/M metagenome (GOLD analysis project Ga0129309, IMG submission 94439) | Ring-tailed lemur group fecal microbial communities from Wisconsin, USA - L1105 metagenome | ecosystem: Host-associated > Mammals > Digestive system > Large intestine > Fecal | place: USA...
CTGACCGGCCAGTACACGGAAATCTACTTTCCCAGCAAAGGCGTCCGCTATATCGCTGTCAATGACAATGTGGACACCATCAACGGAGAGAATGAGCTTGCCCCATTCCTCAACATTCTGAATGAAATGCACGCCCGCCAGACCAGCAAAAAGGTAAAGGCGGCCATGCGGACACGGTTCGCAAATGGCGCACACTATGGAGCCTATGCTCCGCTTGGCTATGTCAAAGACCCAGATAAGAAAGGCCATCTTCTGATTGACCCGGAAACAAGGTGGATTATCGAAAAGATTTTTGACCTTGCCGTTCATGGCCGGGGAGCCGCCAGCATTACACGGATTTTGGTCGAAGAAAAAGTACCTACTCCCGGCTGGCTGAATTTCCAGAGATACGGCACTTTCGCAAATATCTATGCCGGAGCGCCGGAGGAAAAAGCCTATGCGTGGACGATAGCGCAGGTGAAAAGTATTCTGAAAGAGGAAACCTATATCGGACACAGCGTCCACAATAAGCAGACCAACATTTCATTCAAAAACAAGAAGAAAGTACGCAAGCCAAAAGAGGAATGGTATCGTGTGGAGAACACCCACGAAGCGATTATTTCCGAAGATGTGTTCCGTCAAGTACAGGAGCAGATTTGCAACAGGCGCAGACGGCAGAAGAACGGCACAACACAGATATTTTCCGGGCTGGTAAAATGTGCGGACTGCGGCTGGTCGCTGGCCTATGGTATGAACAGCCAGAACAAAAATCCCTATGCCCACTACCATTGTAGCAAGTACGGGCAAGGATTGCACCAGTGTTCCATGCACTATATCCGCTATGATGTGCTTTACGCCTATGTCCTTTCCCGTCTGCAATACTGGTCTGTGCTGGCACAGCAGGATGGGGACAAACTTCTGAAACGGCTACTTAACGCCAGCGACAAGGAACGCAATACTGCAAGGAAGCGGCAGACAGCCGAACTGAAAAAGGCGGAAAAGCGCAAAGCAGAAGTAGACACCCTGTTTGCAAAAATGTATGAGGACTGGTCTGCCGGACGCATTACAGAATACAATTTCAATATGCTGTCCGAAAAGTATCAGGGCGAACAGCGAGAATTGGACGTAAAAATTGAACGGCTTCACGAAGCGATGGAGACCGCCGCCCAGACAGCGGTTGACGCTGAAAAGTGGATAGGTCTGATGAAACAGTATGTCAATCCCACAGAATTGACGGCTGAACTTCTGAATACGCTGATTGAAAAAATCCTTGTCCATGAAGCGGTCAAAAGTGAGGACGGAAGCCGGGAACAGGAAGTGGAAATCTTCTACCGCTTTATCGGCAAAATCGAATGACACATCTTGAGATACCCAACAATATCTTTAACTAAGGGAAACGGGACTTTCAGTGCCGGACGCACAAACACTGATTCAGATTGCGCAGGCCTTGGAAGTACCGGTTTCAGCGTTTTTGGGCGAAACAATCCAGGCGGAAAAAGAGGAGGACACGCTGCAAATAATGGCAAAAAAGCTGGAGGAAATCAACACTTGTCTAGCGGAACGGTCCGCTCGTACTCGCCGCAGAATCCGGACTATTGCGATTGTTATGATCCTTTTGGCTTTTGCCGGAATCGTTCTCCTTCTGCTTTTTTCTACCGGATTGCTGCATCAGCCGCCTTCGGGTCCCAATGTAATCGGCGGAGCAGATGGGGCTACCGGCATTCTGATAGTCGGTACCAACTGGTTTGCGTTCGGCGTGGGAATGGCAGTTTGTATCTGCGCACTTATCGCCGGCGGAATTTTATTGCACCGATCAAAACGGTAACCGAACATAGAGCAGCCGCAAAACGGCTGCTTTTTTGCGTATCTGGGCGTTATGACAGCTGATCCTTTTTACACGCCAATATTTGCAGACGTTTTCATCCATCTTACCGTGCCTTTTCAAAAAACAATTCTACTTTGAGAATTTTTCTGCAAAAAAACTTTTTTAAAATTGTTGTTTTATCTATCAGTTTTTTTTATACTGTTATCAAGCGGACTGCTTACAAAATCCTGTTTTGAGGAAGGAGCCTTCATATGAACCGAAAGCTGCGCGATTTTCTTTTGATGACCGGCGGCACCGTTTTGGTAGCCATTGGCCTGTACTACTTTAAAATGCCCAACCACTTTTCCACCGGCGGCGTATCTGGTATTTCTATTATCCTCGGTGCTCTGATTCCAGGATTGTCCACTGGTACGATCAACTTTCTCATCAACATGCTGCTTCTTTTGCTGGGCTTTTTGGTATTCGGCAGAGGATTTGGTGCCAAAACCGCTTATGCCAGCACCTTGATGTCCAGCATTGTCTGGGTGCTGGAACGGGTGCAGCCAATGGATGCTCCTTTTACCGACGAGCCGCTGCTGGAGCTTTTCTTTGCCGTCGGCCTGCCGGCGGTGGGTTCCGCGATTCTTTTTAATATCGGTGCGTCTACCGGAGGAACTGATATCATTGCCATGATTGTAAAAAAATACAGCAGCGTTGACATTGGCAAAGCGCTCTTTATCAGTGACTGTGTCATCGTGATCACTGCCTGTATCGTTTTTGGTATGCAGACGGGTCTGTTCTCCATTATGGGGCTGGTACTGAAGACACTGGTGGTAGATATGGTGATTGAATCAATCAACCTATCCAAATTTTTTACGGTTATTACCAGCAATCCGGAACCGATTGTCAAATATATCAATGAAACCCTCAAACGGGGTGCCACAATCGAAGTGGCAGAAGGTTCTTACAGCCATCAAAAACGCTACATTATTCTTACTGCTACCCGGCGGCATCAGGCAGTAGCCCTTCGCGCTTATGCCCGGCAAATGGATCCCCATGCGTTTATTATGATTACCAACTCCAGCGAAATCATCGGCAAAGGTTTCAGTGAGCATTGATTCCCTTTCCAGATGATAACGGGGTTCCCCCTTTCAGTCATATATTATAACTTAGAAAAAGCTTCGGGGATCGAAGCTTTTTCTTTTTTCCGGTGTTTTTTTATGTTATACTAAAAGTACCATCCAGATTGGAAAAAGGTTCTATCCACAGGATGGTACCTTTTTTGCTTTTTGACCGACTCTACCCGGAAAAGGAGGAGAACTATAGAGATGCCTTTTGAAGGAGAACTGCCGTTGTACCAACAACTTGCGGAATTGCTGAAAGAAGAAATTCATGCGGGCAGGTATAAACAAGGACAAAAACTGCCTACCGAACTGGAATTGTGTAAGCTGTACCACGTCAGCCGCAACACAGTGCGCGGCGCCTTGCAACAGTTGGAAAAAGAGAATCTGCTATTGCGGCAACAGGGAAAGGGAACTTTTGTCAGCAAAAAAAAGTACAATCACCATATTGTCCCTGCTCGCAGTTTTACCGATATGTGTCGGGAAATCGGCTGCAAACCTGATGCCAAGGTAATTAAGTCGGTCATCAAAGACCCTTCTGAGGCAGATGTTGTTTTTCTGGATCTGCGCCCGGAGGCGAAAATTATCGCCATTGAGCGCATTCGATACACTGACGGCGTACCGGTCGAACTGGAGATCTCTCATTTTCCGGAGTCCTTTTCTTTTTTGCTCGACGAGGACCTGAACCATTGCTCTATGCTGGAACTTCTGAGGGAAAAATATGGAATCTGGTTTACCAAGTCCCGCATTTCGCTGGAAGTCACTTTTGCTTCTTACGAAATGTCTCACTATTTATCCGTTCAGAAAGACTATCCCCTTTTGTTGATCAACAGTGAACTCAGCGATCAAAACGGAATGCCCAGTTGCCGGTGTGTCCAATATGTAGTCGGAGACAAGTTCAAGATGATCTTGTAACTCTGGATGCGGCCTGCGTTCACTGAACAAAAAGCACATAAAACTTTATATGCCGACACACCCGCAATGACATGAAAATCGGATGGCAGATGAAGCTTTACGCATGTGAACCCTGCCGGTTCATAGCGTTGTAATTTTATGACCGTGTCGCCCCAAGCGGCACATGGCCGTTTTTACTTTACTTTTGCATAACCAAATAATGACGATTCGTCATCAAAATATTGACTATTGGTCAATATTCGGATATACTATACTGGACACGGACGGACAATGGAGGGATATATGAAATATCAACTGATCTTACAAAGCCAGAAGGACTTTTTTCATAGCGGCGCTACTTTGCCAGTTCCCTATCGTTTAGAAGTGCTTTCTTTGCTGGAGGGCGCTATACAAAACCGGCAGGAACAAATTGAATCCGCGCTGGCCGAAGACCTGGGAAAATCCCAACAAGAGGCCTATTCTACTGAAATTGCAATCGTTTTAAGTGAACTGAGCCATGCAAAGCGGCATTTAAAAAGCTGGGCCCGAAGCAAAAAAGCACCGGTTCCTTTGAGCCATTGGCCCGGTCGTCAGCAGGTCACACCTGTCCCTTATGGATCAGTACTGATTCTGGCGCCATGGAACTATCCGTTCCAGTTGTGCCTTTCCCCATTAATCAGTGCACTGGCCGCGGGAAACTGCGCAGTCGTCAAACCTTCCGAACTGGCGGGACGGACGGCTTTGGTCATTTGTGCGCTGCTGGAAGAGCTGTTCTCCCCCGAATACGTTTCGGTCTGCCTGGGTGAATCTGACACCGCCGCAGCGTTGACAGCACTGCCTTTTGACAAAATTTTTTTTACTGGCAGCGGCACAGTCGGAAAAAAGGTCTTATCCGCTGCTGCTGTCAACCTGACCCCGGTCACACTGGAATTGGGTGGAAAAAGCCCTTGTATCGTGGATTCCTCCGCAGATTTGAAAACGGCGGCCCGGCGAATTATGTGGGGGAAAATTCTCAATTGCGGGCAGACCTGTGTGGCGCCGGATTATGTCCTGGTTCAACGGTCGGTGCAGGAAACGTTTATCCTGCAATGCCGGATGGCTTTGGAGGAATTCCTCGGAGTAAATCCGTTGGCCAGTCCGGATTACGGGCATATTATCAACAGTGCTCACTATCATCGTCTGCTGGGACTTTTGGAAGGGTGTCAAATCTGCTTTGGTCGTGAGATAGACCCGCAGCATCTGAGGCTGTCTCCTACTTTGGTGGACAATCCCAGCCTTGACGCACCAATTATGCAGGAGGAAATCTTCGGTCCGATTTTACCGGTGCTTCCCTTCGATCGTTTGGAAGACGCCGTCCAAATCGTGCAGAACCACCCCAACCCGCTGGCCGCCTATTTCTTCTCCCGGAACAAGCAGGCTTTGAGGGAAATGAAAAAGGCTTTTTCTTACGGAAGCTGCTGTATCAACGATACGGTACTGCATCTGGCTTCTCCTTACTTGCCTTTTGGCGGTATCGGTCAAAGCGGTATGGGAAAAAGTCATGGAAAATACGGGTTTTTGACTTTTTCCCATTTGCAGGGGTGTTACCAGCGGTACGGGCGGATAGAACCATCTTTGCGATATCCTCCTTATACCGGAAAAAAGCTGGCTTGGGTAAAAAAAGCAATGCATTTGTTTTAATTTTAACAGTTTTTATCCGTGTATTTTTTAACAATTCTACATTTTGCACAAAAGGTAAGAGCCTTTTGCCGTTACTCTTCCGAAAATGTCCAGCTTTTCCAAATTTGACGCGGATTTTATTGTTTTTTCTCCCTATCTCCTGTAAAATGTTAACTTGGAGATATCTGGTGCTCTTTTTTCAGATAGTCGCCCTGCTAAACAGGCGATGTCTCTACTTTTGAAATCAAATCAAAGCGTGGTGATAAAATGGGACAGGATACGATTCAGGCAATCCGAGATGCAGAACAAAAGGCGGATCAAATCGAACAGCAATCGGCGGCAGAGTGCGCTTCTCTTTTGGCGCAGGCACGCAGCCAAGCAAAAACAGAAACGGCAGAAGCGCTGGCCAAAGCCCGTGCGGACAGTCGTCAGATTTTGCAGCAGGCGCGCCAGAAATCGGATGAAACGCTGGCGCAGGCGGTTGTTGATGCGGAATCCGAAATTCGGATCATGCGTGAAACTGCGGCGGCCAAAAAAGAGGAAGCCATTCGGATAATCCTATCCGAACTGATTTAGTATTCTACGATTGATTCAGAAAGGAGGCCTCTTATACTATGGCGGTACTGCAGATGAAACGTATTAACATCTGTGCATTGAAAAAAGACCGCAAACCGGTACTGGAGCTGTTGCAGCGGCGCGGTGCGGTTGAAGTGGATTCGGTTTTGCCCGAGGACAGTGTGTTTTCCCGCACTGATACTTCCGCCAACCGTTCTGTTTTTCAAAAAAACATCACCGCTGCCGCGTCTGCGTTGGAGATTTTGGGCCAATACGCGCCGGAGAAAAAATCCATGTTCGCCTCGTTAGAGGGGCGTGAATTAAAAACCGGACGGGATTATGATGCGTTTGCCCAAAAATACGACACAGTCATGGAAAATGTTTATCAGATCACGGCGCTGTCCCGCTCTATTGCGGAAAACAAATCGGAAATCACCAAACTGGAAGGCCAGGTGGAAGCGTTGCAACCCTGGCTTGGGTTAGAGCTTTCCATGCGCTTTAAAGGCACTGGCCGGACCCGTGCTTTTATTGGCACCTTACCGGGCGATATGGATCTGGAAACCATACTGACCGGGCTGGCCCAGCAAAATCCAGAGTTGCCCCCTGTCCACGTGCAGGTAGTCAGTTCCTCTCAAAACCAGACCTGCGTATTTGTCCTTTGTCACAAGGACGGCGCCACACAGGTTGAGGAGGCGCTGCGCAGTATCGGTTTTGCTCAGCCTTCCAACCCTACCAAGCATTCTCCCGCTCAGCGCAAGCAGGAATTGGATGAGCGGATTGCCGAAGCGCAGGACGAAATCGATCAGGCAGAAAAGAAAATTCTCGCCCTTGCCGATCAGCGGGCGGATATCCAATTTGCGATTGATTATTTCACCATGCGTTCGGAGAAATATGAGGTCATCAGCGAACTTGTCCAGTCCAAACGGACATTTGTCCTCACCGGATACATTCTGGCCAAAAAAGCAGATGCTTTGAAAGCCGAATTGGAAAAACGATTTGATCTCGCGGTAGAACTTGCCGACTGCGATCCCGCTGTTGATCCCCCCATTATGCTGCAAAACAACCCTTTCTCCGCGCCGGTAGAAGGCGTACTCGAATCCTTCGGCCTGCCGGGCCGCGGAGAGGTGGACCCCTGCACAGTCATGTCTGTTTTCTACTATGTACTGTTTGGACTGATGTTGTCCGATGCGGCCTATGGCCTTTTGATGGTAATCGGCTGCGGATTTGCACTGTTCAAGTTCAAAAACATGGAAAGCGGTATGCGTAAAACCCTGCAGATGTTTTTCTACTGCGGAATCTCTACTACATTCTGGGGCTTCATGTTCGGCAGCTTTTTTGGCGATCTGGTAGGTGTTGTGGCTACTACCTTTTTCGGCCGTCCAGATATCGCTTTAGGACCCATCTGGTTTGAACCGGTTAAGGAACCGATGCGGATGCTGGTATTTTCTATGCTCATGGGAATCATCCATCTGTTTGCCGGCCTTGCTATGAAAGCATATCAATACGCCAAACAAAAAGCCTGGCTGGATATTTTATACGATGTGGGCTTTTGGTATATGCTGCTGGCAGGACTGGTTGTATTCGCTCTCTCCAATCAGATGTTTGTGGGCATTTTACAACTGAGTTTTATCCTGCCGGTTTTGGCAGGCACCATCGGTATCGCTGTGGCGGGCATTGGCGCAGTCGGTATTTTGCTCACCGCAGGCCGGGAATCCCGCAGCCCTTTCAAACGGCTTTTAAAAGGCGCTTACGGATTGTATGGCATAACAGGCTATCTGTCTGACATTCTTTCTTATTCCCGACTGCTGGCTTTGGGCCTGGCTACCGGCGTTATCGCCACTGTAGTCAACTCTATGGGCAGCATGTTGGGCGGCGGTATCGTCGGCGCCATTGTATTTATTCTGGTGTTTTTTATCGGCCATACGCTGAATCTGGCAATTAACCTGCTGGGTGCGTATGTTCACACCAACCGACTGCAGTTCGTCGAGTTTTTCGGTAAGTTTTATGAGGGAGGCGGCAGGGCGTTCCGGCCGTTTGCCGTTCATACACAATATTACAATATCAAGGAGGACTTTTAACATGAATAACCTGGGTATTATTTTCGCACTCGCAGGAGCCATCATCTCTGCTTTGGTGGCTGGCATCGGTTCGGCAAAAGCGGTTGGTATGTGCGGTGAGGCCGCTGCCGGCGTCTGTAGCGATGACCCCTCTAAATTCGGTAAAGTACTGATTCTGCAGCTGCTGCCCGGTACACAGGGTATCTACGGCTTGCTGATTGCTTTCATCACTCTGTCTCAGATTGGTATCCTCGGCGGTTCCGCAGATCTGAGCTGGCAGAAAGGCCTCTTGTACTTCCTCGGCTGTCTGCCCATGGCTATTGTCGGTTACCTGTCGGCAATTAAGCAGGGTAAGGCCGCTATCTCCGGTATTTCTTTGGTTGCCAAACGTCCTGACCAGTCTTCTAAAGCTATTATCTTCGCTGCGATGGTCGAGACCTACGCAATTCTGGCGCTGCTGGTTTCCATCCTGGCTGTTTCCGGTATCGGCGGCCTGAATATCTAATCGGCTTGCCTTATGAAACAAAATCCGAATACGATAATAAGGAGAGCCGGCATATGACAGGATTAGAGAAAATCATCACCCAAATCATTGACGACGCCAAAGCCAACGCCCAAAAAGCCAAGGCTGCGGCGGAAGAAGAAGCGTCCAAGATCCTGGCGTCGGCAAAAACACAACGAGAAGAACAGGTGGCACAGATCCAGGCGGACACGCAGGCGCAGGTAGCGGCAATCGGCGCTCATGCGCAGTCTGGTGCCAAGCTCAAACAGCGGCAAACGCTGTTGTCCGCAAAACAGCAGCTGATCCGTGAGATCATCCAGTCCGCAAAGGATTCTCTCCTGGAACTGGACGACGGAGCTTATTTCCGCTTGATCTTTCAAATGGCCGCCAAATTCGCTTTGCCCCAGCAGGGCAAGCTGATTTTAAACGAAAAAGATCTCAGCCGCGCGCCCAAGGATTTTAACGCGCAGCTGGAAGCGGCGGTGAAAGCAATTCCCGGCGCAGCTCTTTCGTTGTCCGACAGCACCCGTCCCATCGACGGTGGATTTGTGCTGGATTACGATGGAATCGAAGAAAACTGTTCGTTCGACGCATTGTTTTACTCCAGCCAGGAGGATTTGCAGGATAAAGTTCAGGAACTTCTGTTCCAATAAGGAGGTTGGATCATGGCGAAACCCGATTATATCTATGCGGTAGCCCGAATCCGCGCCAAGGAGCTTTTGTGCTTTGGCTCCCCCGCAATGGAACAGCTGATGGCCTGCAAAACCTATGAAGAATGCCTGCGCATGCTCAACGAAAAAGGTTGGGGTGACGGCTCCGCCGGCCAAACACCGGAATCCCTTCTGGACGGCGAGCGCAATAAGACCTGGGAGCAGTTGCGGGAACTGGTAGGGGATATGAGCGTTTTTGACGTATTTTTGTACGCCAATGACTATCATAACCTCAAAGCGGCGATCAAGGAAAACTATGCGCCCTCCCACGGGGCGGATATCTACAGCTCCAACGGAACCATCGACCCAGCAGTTTTCCGTCAGGCAGCAGATGAGCATGATTTTTCTGTTCTTCCTGCCGGGATGCGCGATGCCGCGGAAGAAGCAATGAGCGTTCTGCGGGAAACCGGCGACGGTCAGCTTTGCGATATTATCATCGACAAAGCTGCGCTGAATGCGATTTTGCAGGCCGGCAAAGCTTCAGGCGATCCGCTGCTGGCATTTTATGCGGAACACACCGTGGCAACTGCCAACATCAAAACCGCTGTCCGCTGCCAGAAAACCGGAAAATCTTTGGATTTTATCCGGCGGGCGCTGGCCAAGTGCGATACGCTGGATGTTTCCCTGCTGACGCAGGCCAGTGTGGAAAGCTTTGACGCCATTATCGCCTATTTGAATACAACTGAGTACAGTGGCGCCGCCGAAGCACTGACCCAATCTGCTTCAGCGTTTGAGCGCTGGTGCGACAACCGGCTGATCGAAAAAATCCGGCCACAGAAATATGAAACATCCACCATCGGTCCGCTGGCCGCATGGCTTTTGGCAAGAGAAAACGAGATCAAAACCGTCCGCATCCTTTTGTCCGGCAAACGTAACGGACTTTCGGACGACGCGATTCGGGAAAGGTTAAGGGAAATGTATGTATAAGATTGCAGTTTTAGGCGACCGCGACAGCATTTATGGGTTTGCCGCGCTGGGTCTGGATACCTACCCTGTCTACGACCCCACCGAAGCAGTCCGCACCCTGCGCCGCTTGGCAGAGGGAAACTACGCGGTCATTTATATCACAGAGGCACTGGCCGCCGAGATCGACGAGGAGCTGGACCGTTACCGCTCCCAGCGGCTGCCTGCCATTATTCTGATCCCTGGTGTGTCCGGTAATACCGGCCGTGGGATCGCCGGCGTAAAACGTTCGGTGGAGCAGGCTGTTGGCTCCGACATCATTTTCGGCAATGATAACTAACGAAAAAGCAGGTGAAAATACATGAGCAAAGGTACCATAAAAAAAGTTGCCGGGCCTCTGGTTATCGCCCAGGGAATGCGTGACGCCAATATGTTCGACGTATGCCGCGTCAGCGACCAGCGTTTGATTGGCGAGATCATCGAGATTCACGGCGATCAGGCCTCGGTACAGGTCTACGAAGAGACCTCCGGTCTGGGGCCCGGCGAGCCCGTAGAGTCCACCGGCGCTCCGCTGAGCGTTGAACTGGGTCCGGGACTCATCGGCAGCATTTTCGACGGCATCCAGCGCCCCCTGGAAACGATTATGGCGGTTTCCGGCAATAATCTACAGCGCGGCGTGGAAGTTCCGTCTTTGAACCGTGAAAAATCCTGGCACTTTGTCCCCTCGGTCAAGGCGGGTGACAAAGTAACCGGCGGCGATATCATCGGTTCGGTGCAGGAAACCAAAATTGTCTCTCATAAAATCATGGTGCCCAACGGCATCATCGGAACGGTTAAATCCATTAAAGAGGGCGATTTTACCGTTACCCAGACCGTAGCGGTAATCGAAAACGAAAACGGCGGCGAATCAGCTTTGACTTTGATGCAGAGCTGGCCTGTCCGTAAAGGCCGCCCCTATAAAGAAAAACTTCCGCCGGATATGCCCCTGGTCACCGGACAGCGCGTCATCGACACCCTGTTCCCCATCGCCAAAGGCGGCGTTGCGGCCGTACCGGGACCTTTCGGCTCCGGCAAAACCGTAGTACAGCACCAGCTGGCAAAATGGGCGGAAGCGGATATCGTAGTCTATATCGGCTGCGGCGAACGCGGCAACGAAATGACCGACGTTCTGAACGAATTTCCGGAACTGAAAGACCCCAAAACCGGCTACTCTTTGATGGAACGTACCGTTTTGATCGCCAACACCTCCGACATGCCCGTTGCGGCCCGTGAGGCTTCGATCTATACCGGCATCACCATCGCCGAATATTTCCGCGATATGGGCTATTCGGTGGCGCTGATGGCCGACTCTACTTCCCGCTGGGCAGAGGCTTTGCGTGAGATGTCCGGACGTTTGGAAGAGATGCCCGGCGAAGAAGGTTACCCCGCTTACCTCGGAAGCCGTCTGGCTCAGTTCTATGAGCGTGCCGGACGCGTTATCGCACAGGGTCAGGAAGGCCGTGAAGGCGCGTTGAGTGTTATCGGCGCCGTATCGCCTCCCGGCGGCGATATTTCCGAGCCGGTTGCCCAGGCAACTTTGCGCATCGTAAAAGTATTCTGGAGCTTGGACTCTTCTTTGGCTTATGCCCGTCACTTCCCAGCAATCAACTGGCTGACCAGCTACTCGCTGTATGCCGACAGCACCGCAAAATGGTTCAACGGCAACGTCCATGAAGACTGGGCGGAACTCAAGCAGCAGCTGATGCGTCTTTTGCAGGAAGAAGCGGAGCTGGACGAAATCGTCAAGCTGGTCGGTATGGACGCTTTGTCCCCCGCTGACCGTTTGAAGCTGGAAGCCGCCCGCTCCATTCGTGAGGACTTTTTGCATCAGGATGCGTTCCATGAGATCGACACCTACACTTCTTTGGAAAAACAGTATGCCATGATGAAACTGGTACTGGTATTCTACCAGTCTACCGTCAACGCATTGAAAGACGGCATCGGCATCGACGAATTGGTGAAACTGTCTGTCCGGGAGCGTATCGGCCGGTTTAAATACATGCCCGAAGACGAAATCGCCAAGGAATTCGATGCGATCGTATTGGAACTGAACAAAGAAATTGAGGAACTTTCCCAGAAGAAGGAGGACTTCTAATGCCAAAGGAATACAGAACCATTCAAGAGGTGGCAGGTCCTCTGATGCTGGTACGCGGCGTGGAAAACGTCACCTACAATGAACTGGGGGAAATTGAGCTTGCTTCCGGCGAAAAACGCCGCTGCAAGGTGCTGGAAATCGACGGCGGCAACGCCTTGGTTCAGCTGTTTGAAAATTCCACCGGTATCAACCTGTCCAACAGTAAGGTCCGCTTTTTGGGCCGTCCCATGGAGTTGGGCGTTTCCGAGGATATGCTCAGCCGCGTGTTCGACGGTCTGGGCCGCCCCATTGACGGCGGTCCGGAAATCCTGCCCGAAAAGCGCATGGACATCAACGGATTGCCTATTAACCCGGCAGCCAGAAACTATCCGCAGGAATTTATCCAGACCGGCGTTTCCGCTATCGACGGACTGAACACCCTGGTCCGCGGCCAGAAGCTGCCGATCTTTTCCGCCTCCGGTCTGCCCCACGCCAACTTGGCTGCGCAGATCGCCCGTCAGGCGAAGGTGCGCGGCACCACAGAACCTTTCGCGGTTGTATTCGCTGCTATGGGTATCACCTTTGAAGAGGCGAACTTCTTCATTGAAAGCTTTAAAGAAACCGGCGCGATCGACCGTACCGTTTTGTTTGTCAACCTGGCAAACGACCCGGCGGTAGAGCGTATCGCTACTCCCCGTATGGCGCTGACTGCCGCGGAGTATCTGGCGTTTGAGAAGAATATGCACGTACTGGTCATTCTCACCGATATCACCAACTACGCCGACTCTCTGCGTGAGGTTTCCGCCGCCCGTAAAGAAGTTCCGGGCCGCCGCGGATATCCCGGTTACATGTACACCGACCTGGCCAGCTTATATGAGCGTGCCGGACGGCAGAAAGGCAAAAACGGATCCATTACCATGATCCCGATTCTGACCATGCCCGAAGACGATAAGACCCACCCGATCCCCGACCTGACCGGTTACATCACCGAGGGACAGATCATCTTGAGCCGTGAGCTGTATCGAAAAGGCGTTACCCCGCCCATCGACGTACTGCCCAGCCTGAGCCGTCTGAAAGACAAGGGTATCGGCGAAGGCAAAACCCGTGCCGACCATGCCAACACCATGAACCAGCTGTTTGCGGCTTATGCCCGCGGCAAGGACGCAAAAGAGCTGATGGTGGTTCTGGGCGAGGCTGCATTGACCGATATCGATAAGCTGTACGCCCAATTTGCCGACGCTTTTGAGGCAGAATATGTTTCCCAAGGTTATGAGGCCAACCGCGACATTGAAGAAACGCTGGCTATCGGCTGGAAGCTTCTGTCCATTCTGCCCCGTTCGGAACTCAAACGTATCAAGGACGAGTACCTCGACGAATACTACGGCAAATAAGAGGGGGGATTTTCTTGGCAAACACACAGGTAAATCCAACTCGTATGGAATTGACCCGCTTAAAGAAAAAACTTTCCACCGCCATGCGCGGCCATAAGCTTTTAAAAGATAAGCGGGATGAGCTGATGCGCCAGTTTTTGGACATGGTTCGGCAAAATAAAGCCCTTCGTGAAAAAGTAGAAGCAGGCATTCACGCCGCCAACAAAAACTTTTTGCTGGCTCGCGCCGCCACCGACGCACAAGTGCTGGATGTAGCTTTGATGGCGCCGAAGCAGGAGGTTTTTCTGGAGGCCTCTGAGCGCAATGTCATGAGCGTAGAAATCCCGGTGTTCGAGTATAAAACCCGTACTGCCGATTTAAACGATATTTACTCTTATGGTTTTGCTTTCACTTCTGCAGATTTGGACGATGCGGTTCTGTCCTTGTCCGAAGTTCTTCCGGATATGCTCAAGCTGGCGGAGATCGAAAAATCCTGTCAGCTGATGGCTGCTGAGATTGAAAAAACCCGTCGCCGGGTTAACGCGCTGGAGCATGTGATGATCCCGGATCTGCAAACAAATATCAAATATATCACAATGAAGCTGGATGAAAATGAGCGAAGCACGCAAATCCGGCTGATGAAAGTGAAAGACATGATGCTGGAACAGGCTCACCACTATTCGGAACGGGCCGCACAGTAAAAATCTTTCGCTTGACCAAACAAAAAGACCTGCCAATCGGCAGGTCTTTTTTGATGATTACTACCGCGCAGAGCAACCCTTCTTTTTTAATAACGGGCTATTCCTCATCCGAAATTAAAAAAATTTTGAGAATCTGCTCCGCATATGCCCTGCGTTTGCTGCTGCATTGAGACAGCATCAAGGAAATTTGATCCGCTGTTTCTCCCGGCTTTTCCCCAAACAACAAAAAGTCAGTGGAAAGATGCAAAACTTTTGAAATTTTACATAAGGTTGGCAGAGACATTCCTTTCAATCCCAATTCAATATCTGAACAAAATTTGGGTGTTACGCCGATTTTCTCTGCAAACGCTTCACGGGAAAGCCCCAAATATTCCCGCTGTTCACGGATTCGAGAACCGATCTCACTGTAATTTGGGTCCATCTCCTGCCTCCCGTTCCCTTTTACGTTTATTTTAACCCTATCAGTGGTTCTTTAACATAAACTATCAGGGTTGACAATTTAGAACTTACAGGGTATAATAAAGAAAACTATCCGGAGGAAGTGAGACCGATTCACAAAGAAACCCAGCTGGTTTTATTGCTGCAAAAACGAAACCGAATTCGTCGGAAACTGTGCTTTATCTGCGCTATGTGTGGTGTAGTCGCTGTCATATGGTCTATATTTTGCCTTTTAACTGGATTCGCCTATACCATCCCGATTTTTTTAGCCGCTGCCATAGTTCTTCTCGCTGTCGTAAAATTCCCGGCGGGCTGGCGATATTGTATCCAGAAAAATTGGAATGGCCCCCAAAATTTCGCAGGCATTTTTTTCTTTTACCCTATTCTGTTTTTAGTCTCTTTTCTGATCGGCCCTGTTCTTTTTTTTCGCGATTTATACAAGCAGCTGCAAAACAAAGGTCCTGACTTTTAAGGCATAATTTTTCATAAATTCAGCCTTGCATCCAAAAGCACACAGTATTTCTATCCAGCGTTTGATGAACAGCATTCCCGAATAGGCTTGCAATGACAAAATTGCCTCAATAGATACTTTTGCACCGAAACAAAGACAAAGGCTCCTCTATGTAAAGGGAGCCTTTGTTTCATTCATAACCTGAAATGTCTTAGCAAACATAATCTATATTACAGTTTTTTTATCAATTTCACTTTGAGCGGTCGTTTGGTAAGAAATTCCGCATTCTTATCCATTGTTGTTCCCGGATGATGACAGATATCATGATCCACTGTGATCGGTTCATCAATTATATATAAAAATCCTTTTTCTTTTTCCATTATGAGTGATGATACCATTATCATCATATCCTAATTCAGTAGGTTTATGCGAAAAAGCCTCTGCAAGTGCTCTCCACTGCGTAACCGTACTGCCTTTTCTCAATACATCAAATATTACATTTGAACCATGGTACCATACTCCATTGGGTTCTATTTCTAACTTCATGCTGGATTCCCACCAAATCAGATTTGTTGTATGAAACTAATGTATCACGGCATTCACCGAAAAACAAGTTTGCGTTAAAATTATCATAAGGGCAGGTGTTTTATCTGCCCTTATGAATTGTTTTATATGCACCTCAGTGCCTTTGTTTTCAATCATTTATCCTGCGATTTTTACCGGTGCCCGGCGGATGAGCAGCCAGGAAAAAATCCCGAAGAAAACCGTTCCGCCCAGCCACAACAGGGCCAAATTATAAGGGGAACGCACCACCCACTCGATTGCAGAGAAAAACCAGTTTCCCAGAGTTTCCACTACACCGGCAGGCGCGGCAACCAGCAGTAGCGGCAATCCAAAAACCAGCAGGGCCGGTACAGTAATGGATACAACGATCTTCCAGATTTTATTCATCCGGTAATACGCACCGCCGATAAAATAACCCAGCATCCCCAAGGCCCAGCCACCGGCAATCTGGCTGACGATTACGCCAAAGCGTCCGCCCAATCCCGTCAAAGAAGGATAGACCATCTTCTCAACCGCATCGGTGTTCAATCCCATCGCACTGCCTGCCCATTGGCCCAGCAGATTGACCAGTGTCATACCCACCGAAAGAGCAAGCAGAAAAAGAACCATTCCACAAAAAACCGTCTTACGAGAAACACCGTTGGACAGCCCAAACCTTGTCCCGGCCGGGAAGAAAATAATCCCCATCACCAGCAGCATAATCTCCGCGGAAAAGGCAAATCCATTGACCGACACTTCTTCGGTTGAACTGAAAACCATAATGACAAAGCCCAGCAGCATCAAAAACAGCATGGCGCCGTAAAATCCTACCAATCCCCAATAAGTGTTTTGCCAGTACCAACGAAACATTTTTCCAATTTTCATTTTCTTTGCCCTCCCTTATGCGTTGGTCAACTGCACAAACAGCTTCTGTAAATCTAACGCCGTCATTTCCAACGATGCCGGAACATTTTCCGGTTGCCCCAACAAACAAGCGCTCTTGAACCCGCCCAGCAGTTCTTCACCCAAAACCTTTTTGCCGGCACAGTAAGCATCTACTTCCGACGCTTTTCCCGATACCTGGTATCCCATCTGCTTTACCTGCTCGGCAGGACGATCCAGCAGGATTTTTCCTTCTTTGATGATAACCACCTGTTCAATGATATCTGCAATTTCCTCAATTAGATGGGTGGAAATCACAATGGTGCGGGGCTGCTCGCTGTAACGGTGAATCAGCTCCCGATAAAACATTTCCCGGTGGTTGGCGTCTAAACCAAGTACCGGTTCGTCAAAAAAGGTATACGGCGCGTTAGCGGCCGGCGCTGCAATCAACTTTGCAATCGTCAGATAGCCGGTGGACAGCCCCTTCAACTTCTTTTTGGGATTCAGTCCAAACTGTCCGGCCAGTTGAAAGGCATATTCCATATCAAAATCCGGATAAAAATTTTTACTCCATCGAAACAGCTGCTTTACAGTGGTTCCCTCCGGATAAATATTTTTTTCTCCCATATAGTATACTTTTCCCTGCGCCCGGTCGTTGTCCATCCCTATCTCACCATCAATAACCACCGCTCCCTCGCTGGGATACAACCGGTTACCAATCACGTTCAGCAGGGTAGACTTTCCCGCTCCGTTGCGCCCCAGAAGGCCGTAGATACGATTTTCCTCCAGTATCAGATCAACCCGGTCCAGTGCTGTGATATTGCCAAACCGCATTGTCAGCTCTTTTACCTCAATCCCTTTTTTCATCTGCTGGTCCCTCCTCAATCATCCGGATAATTTCCTGCTGGGAAATGGAAAGTTTTTTCGCTTCCTCCAGCAAACGGACAATGTAACTGTTGTAAAAAGCATTTTTTCTCTGTTTTAAAATAGTTCCCGCCGCACCCTTTTTCACAAACATTCCTACGCCTCTTTTTTTGTAAAGGATCCCTGCGTCGGTTAAAAGGGTCATTCCCTTTAACACTGTCGCCGGATTGATTTTGTAAGTTACGGATATCTCGGTGGTGGAAGGAACTTGTGTTTCTTCCAAAAATGCACCGGATAAAATCGCATCTTTGATCTGTTCTGCGACCTGCATGTAAATAGGGGTATCGCTTTCAAAGTTGAATTGCACGATTCACACCCTTTCCGTTGAATAGTTAATTGCTTGTGTAACTAACTATATATCATTTTACTCCTGTTGTCAATACCTTTTTCATCGTTCATCTTGCCTATCTGAACTGGATAAAGGAAGATCCTTTATTTCCCAATCGCTGTTCTTGCTATCTTGACACCGGATATTCGTTATGCTATGTTATGGTAGAATAAGTTTGCAATAAACAACTTGCAGTTTGAAGCAAGTGGGGGGTTTTTAAAATGACATTAGATCAGCTTCCGATCGGGAAGGAAGCGCGCATTCTCACCGTAGGCGGGCAAGGCGCTTTGCGCCGGCGCCTGCTGGACATGGGGCTGACTCCCCATACCAAGGTGATGGTCCGGAAAGTCGCGCCTATGGGGGATCCCATTGAGTTGCATGTAAGAAGTTACGAGCTGACCCTTCGGCTGGATGACGCGCAAAAAATCGAGATTGAGGAGGAACCGGTATGACTTTTGCACTGGCAGGCAATCAAAACTGCGGCAAGACTACCCTCTTCAATCAGCTCACCGGCTCCAATCAGCATGTGGGCAATTTTCCGGGCGTTACGGTAGAGCGCAAAGACGGGCAGATCCGCGGACACAAAGATGCGACCGTGGTAGACCTTCCCGGTATTTATTCTCTTTCCCCTTATACCAGCGAGGAAATCGTAACGCGGGATTTTTTGATCCATTCCCATCCGGATGGCATCATCAATATCATCGACGCTACCAATATTGAACGGAACCTTTATCTCAGCTTGCAACTGATGGAACTGAATATTCCCATGGTCATCGCGCTAAATATGATGGACGAAGTACGGGCCAACGGCGGTACCATTAAAATCCGCAAAATGCAGGAGGCGCTGGGCGTGCCGGTGGTTCCGATTTCCGCCAGTAAAAACGAAGGGGTTGCCGAGCTGATCGACACAGCCTTAGAGGTGGCCGTCAGCCGTCAGAAGCCAAAGCGAATGGACTTTTGCTCCGGGCCGGTACACCGTTCCATCCATGCAGTGGCCCACCTGGTAGAGGATCACGCGCAGCGGATGAACATTCCTTCCCGTTTTGCCGCCACCAAGTTGGTGGAAGGGGATGAAATCATCCGGCAGGCGCTGCAGCTCTCGGAAAACGAGCTGGATATGATCGAGCACAGTGTCACCGAGATGGAGCAGGAATTAGGCACAGATCGGGAGGCTGCCCTTGCGGATATGCGCTACACCTTTATTGAAGAAGTGTGCGCCGAATCGGTTGTAAAAGGCCACCAAAGCAAGGAAAGCCTGCGTAGCGTAAAAATCGACAGCGTACTGACCCATAAATACTTGGCCATTCCGATTTTCTTGGGTATCATGATGCTGATTTTCTGGCTGACCTTTGGCGTGATCGGCCCGGTTCTCAGCGATTGGCTTTCTTCGGGAATCGACGCGATGACCAATTTAATGGATCGCGCCCTGACTGCTTACGGTATTAATCCAGTGGTACATAGTTTGATTATTGACGGCGTTTTCGCCGGCGTGGGCAGCGTTCTATCCTTTTTACCGATCATCGTCGTGCTATTCTTCTTTCTGTCCATTTTGGAGGACAGCGGCTATATGGCCCGAGTTGCTTTTGTGATGGACAAACTGCTGCGAAAAATCGGGCTGTCGGGCCGCAGCTTTGTCCCTATGCTGATTGGGTTTGGATGCAGCGTTCCGGCAATCATGGCTACCCGCACCCTATCCAGCGAGCGAGATCGAAAAATGACTATCCTGCTGACACCCTTTATGTCCTGCAGTGCCAAACTTCCGATCTATGCAGTATTTTCCACCGCCTTCTTTCCAGACTATGCTGCACTGGTTATGATCGCATTGTATGTGTTCGGTATACTCACTGCAATTTTATGCGGGTTGATTTTCAAGCACACCCTTTTTAAAGGCCAGCCGGTTCCCTTTGTCATGGAGCTGCCCAACTATCGCCTCCCCAGTTCCAAAAGCGTTCTGCTGCTGATTTATGACAAGGCAAAGGACTTTGTTGTACGAGCCTTTACCGTTATTTTTCTGGCAACTTTGGTCATCTGGTTTTTGCAGACCTTTGATACCCGGTTCAATGTGGTGGATTCCAGTGCCCAGAGTATGCTAGCCGATATCGGCCGTTTGATCGCGCCGGTATTCATGCCCTTGGGCTTCAGCGACTGGCGGATTTCCACCGCGCTGATTACCGGATTCACAGCCAAAGAAGCAGTGGTCAGCACTCTTGCTGTGCTCACCGGCACCAGTATCGCTACCCTGCCCCAGGCGCTTTCCGGCCTATTCACTCCATTGGCAGCAGCAGCATTTCTGGTATTCACCCTGCTGTATACTCCCTGCGTTGCAGCAATCAGCGCAGTCAAGCGGGAAATGGGCAGTGGATGGCATGCCTTGACTGTGGCGGTCTTTCAAACCGGTGTCGCTTGGATCATGGCTTTCCTGCTGTTTCAAATCGGCAGCATTTTCATTCATTAGGGGGATTTGCAGATGTCTTTGGCTGATTATATCATTGTGGCTGTTGTCGTTTTAGCTGCGGTAGGCGCGTTTGTTTATACAAGGCGCCATCCCAACGATTGCGGCTGCGGAACCGACTGCGCCGCCTGCCGGAAAGCCTGTGCCAGAAAACAAAGCGTTTCGCAGGACTACACTCAGTCAAAAGGTTAAGTTACACTGATTTATCGTTGATCCGCCTTTGTTTCAAAAAACAAAAGAGACAGTACCGCAAAAATGCGCTACTGTCTCTTTTTTACTCAGCCAAGCCTTTTTATTTTTGATGACAAAAATTCCTTTTACTGATACAATCGGACTGCGGCACACAAGAGCTCCCATAAAAGTTTTTGTTTCTCCGGCGGCTGTTGGCGAAACAGTTCATAGCTTTTTATTGGCAGCGTTTCTTCCTCTTTACCGGTTCCAATTTTCTCAAAAAGTTTTTCCAACGTAGTGTCCAACGCAAAACAAAGTTTCAGCATTGTCTCAATACTGGCGTTCTTTTCTCCCCGCTCAATCTGACCAATATAAGTATAATGCAGGCCTGCCCGCTCCGCCAACGCCTCCTGGCTCATACCCAGAACAAGCCGACGGGCGCGAACCCGCTTCCCGATTGTTTGTAGGAAATCCATTTGATCACCCTAATATAGTCTATCGTCTTTTTATTTCATTTTACATATACTATTGACATTATTCCCGTGCTTGTATATACTATAATCATGATTTTTTGAAAAAAGATACCATAATCTATCGAGGGGACCTATGAAAAAAATACTAAAACAGCAAAAAAGAAAGCGTGAATACGAACCGCTGCCCTGCGATAAAGAAACTGCATACTTTCTGTGTCTGCTGGGAGGATGGGCCGGCGCGCATAAATTCTATGAAGGGAAAACCGCATTGGGAGTTCTCTACCTGTTTACTTTCGGGTTGTTCGGTACAGGCTGGATTTTCGATCTGATTGCCATTCTCTCTAAAAAAGAAGATACTTATTACACATAAATGCCCAGTTTAAAAATAGGACAATCAAAACCACCAGTTAAACTGGTGGTTTGCATCAGCCCTAAAAGGGCTTATTACTGGCCAGCGTCTCAAGACGCATCGAATGGTCCGCCAATCGCATTACTTTTACAGGCCGCCGCTA
>Ga0129309_1000767_pt1 | contig 21490 bp, 19 predicted proteins | sample L1105metagenome_FD_94439 | JGI IMG/M metagenome (GOLD analysis project Ga0129309, IMG submission 94439) | Ring-tailed lemur group fecal microbial communities from Wisconsin, USA - L1105 metagenome | ecosystem: Host-associated > Mammals > Digestive system > Large intestine > Fecal | place: USA...
AAGTCAGACCGGAGTCCGTCGCAGAAGTTCCATGCATTCATATGGAAAAGATTCAATGGGGACGGAAAGTACTCTTATTTTTAAGAGCCAAATTTGCTCATAAAAAATACGAAAGAAGTTTTTAAACACATCAGTGTATGAATGTATTACAGGAGGGTTTATGCTGCCGCTTATATCAGTTATTTTACCTATTTACAATATTGAAAAGTATTTGCCAACATGCATGAAATCCATATTTGCACAGACATATAAGAATCTGGAAATCATTATGATCGATGATGGTTCTACGGATGACTGTCCGACACTTTGTGAGATATATAAAAAGAAGGACAGCCGCATCGTCGTATACCATAAGATGAATGGAGGATTGTCGGATGCGAGGAATTACGGCATTGTCCGGGCGAAAGGGGAATATATTACCTGTATTGATCCGGATGATTATGTCGATGAGGATTATATTGAATATTTATATTCTCTGATAGAAAGATACCATACAAAAATGTCAATTTGCCGGCACAGAGTACATTATGACAATGGATCTGTGAAGGAATATGGGTCAGATGGTTCGGAATACTTGCGAACGAAACAGTGTCTTAAGAAAATGTTATATCATGATGGGGTGGATACTTCTGCATGGGCAAAGTTATACCACAGAAGCCTGTTTGAAACTGTGCGGTATCCGAAAGGAAAGATTTTTGAAGACATTGGTACGACTTATGCACTGATGCTGCAGTGTGATCGGATTGCCGTCGGACATGAATCAAAATACAATTATATGTTCCATCAGCAGTCGATCGTGAATGGAGCGTTTCATGCGAAAAAATTTGACCTGCTGTCTATGACCGATAAAATGGCTAAAGATGTTCTGGCGGTTTATCCTGATCTGAATCAGGCAGTTTTGCGGCGCAGAGTGTATGCAAGGTTCAGTACATTGAATCAGATGCTGAATACGGATGAATATCCGGAAGAGAAGCAAAAGTTGATTCATTTTATAAAAAAATATCAAAAAGAGATTCTGTTTGATCGTCAGGCACCAAAAAGAGACAAAGCCGGACTGATTCTTCTGGGAATACATTATCAATGGTACCGTTTTTTCTGGCTTAGTTATCAGAAATATATCATGGGAGAGTTCGGACGAAAGAAAAATAACTTTCATATGAAAAGAACAGAAATAGATTTTGTCATTCCATGGGTGGATGGTAATGATAAAGAATGGCAGCAGAAAAAAGCAAAATATGATCTAAAAACGGGTATGGATGCTGATATTAATCGCTACCGTGATTGGGAGACTTTAAAATACTGGTTTCGTGGTGTGGAAAAATTCGCTCCGTGGGTACATCGTATTTATTTTGTCAGCGATGGACAGGTGCCGGAATGGCTGAATCTGTCTCACCCAAAACTGATTTGCGTTGATCATAAGGATTATATTCCTGAGAAGTATTTGCCGACATTTAGCTCACATGTGATTGAATGGAATCTTCATCATATAAAAGGACTGTCGGAACATTTTGTTTATTTTAACGATGATTTCTTCTTATTGAAGCCGGTCAGACCTTCTTTCTTCTTTCGAAAGGGACTCCCGTGTGATGATGCGATCCTTTCCCCGATTATTATGGAAGGAAAGAAATCGATGGGAAGGATATGCACCAATAATATGGGAATCATCAATGAATATTTTGATAAGAAAGAAGTGCTTCGCGGCAATATGAAAAAGTGGTTTTCCATGCGCTATGGGAAGAATCTGCTGAGAACCATTTGTCTGATGCCATGGCACCATATTCCGGGATTCTATAATGATCATCTGCCGCAGCCGTTTTTAAAATCAACGTATCGGGAAGTCTGGAGTAAAGAATATGATCTGTTAGATGAAATGTGTACGCATAAGTTTCGTGATTACACGAATGATGTGAATCAATGGCTGCTGCGCTATTGGCAGTTCTGCAAGGGAGACTTTGTGCCGACATCTCCGGGACGCGGAAAGTGTTTTGATGATGTATGTCCGGAGGCGTTGGATGCGATCAGGGAGCAGCAGTGTTCCGTTATATGTATTAACGATAGTCAGGAGAAAGACTTTGAAGCAAGCAAAAAGGCGCTGCATGCAGCGTTTGAATCGATATTGCCGATGAAATCAATGTTCGAAAAATAATGTGAGGTTTAAAATGGAATATTATGTAAGAGAGTTGTTGCCAAAGGAAAGCGTAAAAGAAAAGGAAAAACATGCAGGAGGGAAAGCAAGAAAGGACATTGGAGAGCTATTTGAGAGTGAAGGAATGAGGCCAATTGACTTTCTTGTAAATAATGAAAAAAGACGAGATGCCGGATTATTTGCCAAAATTCAATATCATATTGATGCATTTGATCAGTGGATGAAAAAAACGAAACCATTGAAAAAAAACGATACGTTGTACATTCAATTTCCGATTGAAAATCATTTTATTTTTCAGGGACTGTTTTTTTATTATTTAAAAAGAAAGGGAGTCCGTATAAACTTTTTCATTCATGATCTGCTTATTTTACGGGAAATGTTAAAAGACGATCGGTCCAAAAAAGAAAGAATTCGTCTTTGGGTAGAGGAGAAACTTTCTTTAAAACTATGTTCAACGATGGTTGTACATAACGATCGAATGGCAAATTATCTGCGGAGAATGAAAATGAATCCCAAAAAGATCATAAAATTGCAGATATTTGATTATTTGATTCCTGATTGGGATTCGAAAAGAGCTTCTGCACGCGCTCTTGATCGGAAACTTCCGGTGATGATTGCCGGAAATCTTGACCGGGGAAAAGCAAAATACGTATATCATCTCCCGGATCGTTGTGATTTTCGATTATATGGAATTCATTATGATGGAGTGATCGATGAATCGAAACAATATATGGGATCATTTATGCCGGAAGAGCTTCCATATGAAATGGAAGGAAGTTTTGGATTAGTATGGGATGGAGAATCTTCTGAAACATGTTCAGGCGTATATGGAAAATATCTTCAGATTAATAATCCGCATAAAATATCATTGTATCTTGCAAGCGGCATTCCGATTGTTATCTGGGAAAAGGCTGCACTGGCTGATTTTGTAAAAAGACAGGGCGTTGGGATAACAGTAACATCTTTATATGATTTGAATGATAAGCTTGCTTCTGTAACAGAGGAAGAATATCAGAAAATGCTTCTTCAAATACAAAAACTATCAGGAAAACTGCGTTCCGGTTATTTTACAAAGCGGGCAATCCGTTTGTGTCGGGAAAAAGAAAAAATATGAAAAAATCAGATTTTTTATCCATCGGAGAATTAATATTTTTTTGTGCACTTCTTTGTGAAGTGGCTTCATTGATGATTCAGATGTCAACAATACCCTATATGGTAAATACAGACAAATGTTTATTATTATTAAAAGGGTTAAGATATATAGGATACTTTTTCATTATTATCAAATTTATGTATGAAAAGATATCGGTCAAAGAACTTCTTTTCATCATTGCAATAGCAATATTGCTTGGAATTAATGGATTTCTCTATAGCAGAGAATTATTTATGACATTTATTTTCATCTATGGGATGAAAGACGTTCGATTTGAAACGATCATTCGAATGTTACTTCCGTGTTTTGCGGCTGGTTTCCTTTTGATTGTGATAGGAAGTCAGATTGGATTGGTTGATAATTGGGTTTATGGATTAGATGATGGGAGAATACGATACTCTTTGGGCTTTTTTTATCCCAGTCATGCAACGAGTGTTTTTTTCTATTTGATTCTTTTGTTTTGTTATGTGAAAAAAGAGAATTTGAAATTCTGGCAGGTGGCCTTATTTGCAATATTGAATATATGGCAATATCAACAGACGGATGCCAGAGCAGGAACGCTTCTCATTGCAGTGGCATTGATTTTATTTTATATATTAAAAAACAGGAAAAAGAATGCTCGGTATACCTTTTTCGGGAAGGTATTCATTGGTGCATTTCCATTTTGTGCTTTCCTTAGCATATTCAGTTGTGTTTTTTATGGAAAAATTCCGATGCTATATAGGATTAATCAATTTTTAAGTAACCGTATTGAATTAGGACATCAGGGAATTGAAAAATACGGAATTCATTTGTTCGCTCAGCAGATTAAATGGATTGGTCATGGAGGGGTGGGTCAGATTGTTGATCAGTTAGAAGGGACTTATAACTATGTAGATTGTGCCTATATTAAAATCTTGTTAGAAAGCGGCATTATCGTTTGGTGCATGATGCTGTTGGGCTTTACGGTTGCATGTAAGCGGGCTGTGGAATACAATGATACCTACCTGGCAGCTGCACTGATGTTTATAGCAGTCTATTCAATGATTGAGCCAAGATTATTAGAGATCGGATTTAATCCGTTTATGCTCGTATTGGCACATCTGATCGGTTATACGGATTGTTTTGTTCCCGGTGAGGAGCATTCAGTCAGTCGGACTTGCAGAGAGGAAATGCAGTGAATACAAAATCAAAGTCATTAAAACTCAATTTTATAATGAACGCGATCTTGTCGATGTCATCGTTTGTATTCCCGCTGATTACATTTCCATATGTATCGAGGATATTATTGCCGGCCGGTACAGGGAAAGTTGCGTTTGCCACCTCGCTGATCACGTATTTTAATATGTTTGCACAGTTAGGAATACCGACATATGGAGTCCGCGCCTGTGCAAAGGTTCGGGATGACCGAACGGAGCTGACGCGGACGGCTCATGAACTGCTGCTGATCAATCTATTCATGAGCGTGTTATCGTATGTGTGCCTGGCAGCTGCATTGTTATTTGTGCCAAGACTGCGGGATGACCGAATGCTTTATATGATCATCAGTCTGACGATCATCCTGTCTGCGGTCGGGATGGAGTGGATTTATAAAGCACTCGAACAATATACGTATATTACGGTGCGCTCGCTTATATTCAAATTCGTGGCACTGATCGCGATGTTCTTATTTGTTCATGAAAAAGAAGATTATGTCATATATGGAGGTATCACGATTTTGGCGGCATCCGCCTCAAATGTGTTTAACTGGATTCATGTACGCAAGTATATTGACATGCGGTGGGTTGGCGGTTATCATTTCAGGAAGCATGTTAAACCAGTCCTGATCTTTTTTGCGATGGCCTGTGCGACGACGATCTATACGAATCTGGATGCGGTTATGTTGGGATTTCTAAAGACAGATACGGATGTCGGGTATTATAATGCGGCAGTGAAGATTAAAAATATTCTGGTCAGTATGGTGACTTCTCTGGGAACCGTATTGCTTCCGCGGGCCTCTTACTATGTCGAACATGGTGAGATGGAGCGTTTCAGGCAGATCAGTGCCAAAGCATTGAATTTTGTTATGCTCGCGGCAGTTCCCATGATGCTGTATTTTATATTATATGCAAGATATGGAATTTACTTTCTTTCCGGAACGGCATACGAAGGTTCTGTGCTGCCGATGCAGATCATCATGCCGACGCTGCTGTTTATCGGAATTACCAATATTTTGGGAATACAGATTTTAGTTCCATTGGGAAAAGAAAAGATTGTCCTGTATTCGGAAATTGCAGGAGCAGTAACCGATCTGGTCGTCAACGCACTGTTGATTCCAAAGTTTGCCTCTGCAGGTGCGGCAATCGGAACACTTGTGGCGGAATTTGTCGTGTTATGCGTGCAGTATGCGGCAATTCGTGACCATACGTTGGAGTATTTCAGAAGAATTCATTATGGGAAAATTGTGGCAGCATGCATTTTGGGTGCAGTGGGTTCCATTTGGATCATGGGATTGAAACTCGGAAATTTTATAACACTGCTCATATCCGCGGTGTTGTTTTTTGGAATTTACGGTGTATTGCTGATTATGATGAAAGAGGAACTGGTTATTGAGATTATGAATCAGATCCTTAAAAAATACAGAAGCTTCCGAAAAGGAATAAAAGAGTGAAAAGAAAAGGAGACAGATATGAAACAATATGATTATTTAATTGTCGGTGCCGGACTGTATGGAGCGGTATTTGCACATGAGGCATATCGAAGAGGTAAAAAGGTGCTTGTCATTGATAAACGACCGAATATTGCCGGGAATGTTTATACAGAAAAGACAGAAGGAATTCATGTACACAAATACGGCGCACACATTTTCCATACAAATAACAAAGAAGTCTGGAATTATGTCAATCAATTTGCGGAATTCAATCGATTCACCAATTCACCGGTCGCAAATTATAAAGGGGAATTATATTCCATGCCATTTAATATGTACACATTTAATAAAATGTGGGGAGTGGTAACGCCGCAGGAAGCAGCTGCAAAGATTGAAGAGCAGAAAAAGGAGATTACCGGGGAACCACAGAACCTGGAAGAACAGGCAATTTCTCTGGTCGGAAGAGATATTTATGAAAAGCTTGTAAAAGGCTATACGGAAAAGCAGTGGGGACGTGACTGCAGAGAACTTCCGGCATTTATTATCAAGCGGCTTCCGGTTAGACTGACCTTTGACAATAATTATTTTAATGCGTTATATCAGGGCATTCCGATCGGCGGCTATACGAAGATGGTTGCGAATATGCTGGAGGGTGTTGAAATAAGACTGGGTGTTGACTATCTGAAAGAGAAAGAAACATTCGATCAATTGGCAGATCAGGTCGTATATACCGGTCCGATCGATGCGTATTTTGATTTTAAGCTTGGTACATTAGAATACCGTTCCGTAAGATTTGAAAATGAATTGCTTGACATGCCGAATTTCCAGGGAAATGCTGCCGTGAATTATACGGATCGGGAGACACCTTGGACCCGCATCATTGAACACAAGTGGTTTGAATTCGGAAAGGATGAGGACGGCAATGATCTTCCAAAGACGGTCATCAGCCGTGAATACTCGTCGGAATGGAAGCCGGGCGATGAACCGTATTATCCGGTCAACGATGAAAAGAATGGAAAACTTTACGAAAAATACCGGTCTCTGGCAGAGAAGGAAGAAAATGTGATCTTTGGAGGACGTCTTGGAGAATACAAGTATTATGATATGGACGCGGTGATCGCGAGTGCTTTGGAAAAGGCGGGAATATGTCTGGATTAAGAGAAGAGAATTCCATATTCGGGATTCCGGTGAATGGAGGAGAGCTATGAACACAAACAGAATCGTGGATATCAGGGACATGCTTTTGAAAATTGCACAAAAATGGAAAATCATCCTGCTGTGGATGCTGATCCTGGCTGCCGTTCTTGACGGATATGCAGCTGCGAAGTCCTATCGTGATTCCATAGCTGCACAAAATGCGTCTTCTCAGACGACAGATGCTGCATCCTATAAAAAGAATCTTTCAACGGATAAGGCAGAAGCTGTTGAACAGGCGTATGGAGTATATAAGCAATATCAATCCAGTTACCATGCAGTAGAGAAGTATTGCAATGAGTCTGTTAAGATGCAAATTGATCATACAAAGGTTCCGACGGTTACCCTTTTGTATCATGTGACGAACTTTCGTAATGTAACCGAACTATGTACATTGATCAATACAAGCATTTTCACGGATGAATGGCTGAAAGAAGTGCGGAATGAACTCGGATGGGAGAAAGTTGAGATCTCTTATCTGTCGGAACTGATATCAGCATCAGAGATTGATGATCAGGATGATCAAACGGGAAAAGTTTTCAAAGTTAAAGTGATTTCGAAAGATAAGGAATCGGCGGAACGGATCGCCGGATTGGCGAAGCAGGAGATAGCAGATCAAATGCCGCTGATCAAAGAAAAATATCCTGCCGCTGCGATCAGGGAACTGAATCAGAACTTTGAATATGCTGTCGATGGAAATCTGCTTTCCGATCAGCAGTGGAATATGGAAAAGATGAACAATTGTTTCAATATCATCAATAATCTTGCCAATAATTTTGATGATGATCAAAAGAACTATTATCATGCTCTGATTGACAGTGATGATGCGGACAGTGCGGAACAGACCGTTGAGAAGGGACAGGCAAAACCACAGGTGAGTATCATAAACCCGAAATACATATTGCTTGGAATGGCTGCCGGCTTGTTCTTATTATGTTGTTATTATGCATGTCTGTATCTGTTCAGCAAAAGGCTGCATTCTGTCTCTGAGATGGAAGCCGGACTTGGCATATCGGTGATCGGTACGAGAAAACAGCATGATATCGAGGGCGAAACGGTCAAACGAAGGAAAATTCACAGATTCAGTGGTGACAAAAAGCAGATGACGTATGAGCAATGGATGCAGGTTGTCTGTATGAAGATCAAACTTGCTTTGGATAAAAATAACATTCATACGCTTTTGGTGACGAGTACAACAGATTCTGAGGAAATCGACCGGATCAAAACAGATCTGCAGCAATGTGTCAAAGACTTTGATTATCAGGTGGTATTTGGCAATTCCGTTGTCTATGATGCAGATGCGTTGGCCGAGCTGTTAAAAGCGGATGGTGTGTTATTCCTGGAGAAAGTGGATCAGTCGATTTATGATGATGTTGTCCGGGAGATAGAACTGTGCAGGGAGAATGACATTTTTATCCTCGGCACTGTAATAATTGAATAATAAACTGCGATATTCGGAAAGATTATTATGCAAAAGTAATAAATACAAAAGGAAATCTAAGAAATAGTAACTAGTCTTTAAGGACAAAATATTATAAAATATTACATGTTACATATAAACTTGGGGTATATAAGGAGAAAATTGTGAAAACTACATTAGTCATTATGGCGGCCGGAATCGGATCTCGTTTCGGCGGCGGTATCAAGCAACTGGAACCGGTAGGAAGACATGGAGAGATTATTATGGATTATTCCATTCATGATGCGGTGGAAGCCGGTTTTGATAAAATTATTTTTATTATCCGTAAGGATATCGAAGAAGCATTTCAGGAGATTATCGGAGACCGGATCGAGAAGATCGCGGCATCGCTGGGCGTTGAGATTGCATATGCATTCCAGGATCCGGATCATCTGCCGGAAGGAGTTGTGCGTCCTGCAGAGAGGACAAAACCATGGGGAACCGGACATGCGGTTCTGGCCTGCAAAGGGATTTTACATGAGCCGTTTGCCGTTATCAATGCAGACGATTATTATGGGAAAGAAGCATTTGTGAAGATCTATGAATTCCTGCAGGGATATACACCGGAGAAAGGATTCGAGTTCTCGATGGCCGGATTCATCATGAAGAATACGCTGAGCGATAACGGCGGCGTAACGCGTGGAATTGCCCGCGTCGATGAGAATAATTACCTGGTTGGTGTGGATGAGACATCGAACATTGTCAAAACTTCGGACGGAGCAGCCATCGATCGTGACGGAACGTTAATCCCGGTTGATGAGAATTCCTATGTATCGATGAATATGTGGGGATTGACGCCGGAATATCTTGATCTGTTAGAAGAAGGCTTTACAGAATTTTTCGAGAATATTGGTGAGAACGAATTGAAAGCGGAATATCTTCTTCCAATCCATATCGATGAGCTTCTTCAAAAAGGAAAAGTTTCGGTGAAAGTACTGGATACAAAGGATAAATGGTTCGGAGTCACATACAAAGAAGACAAGGATACGGTTGTGGAATCTTTTGGAAGACTGTTGGACGATGGAGTTTACAGCGAAGATTTGTTCAGCGACCTTGCAAAAGCATAAGATCAGCGATATAGACGGGAATCTTCATTCCCGTCTGCATAATTCCCGGAAGGTTTTCCGGGAATTATTTGCTTTCATGATGCATGCGTGATATGATGTATTGTTGGAGACAGAAGACATATTGATTCCGGTCATATTATATGCATGACAGGAAATTAGAAAATGGAGACGATAAAATGAGAATTGTAATCATTGGGGATGGAAAAGTTGGACATAAGATTGCCACAGAACTTTCAGAAGGCAATTATGATGTTGTTTTGATCGACCAGAATGAGCAGAGACTGACAAATGCAACGAATACACTGGATGTATTATGTCTGTTCGGTGATGGTGCGGATGTAGAAATCTTAAGACAGGCAGATGTTCAGCATGCAGATCTTGTGATCGCATGTACTTCCATGGATGAGCTGAACATGCTGAGCTGTCTGCTCGCAAAGCGGCTTGGTGCAAGGCATACGATTGCACGGGTTCGTAATCCGATTTATTATCAGCAGATTGATATCTTAAAAGAAGATTTGCATTTGAGCATGGCAGTTAATCCGGAACGGGAAGCAGCGAATGAAATCTTACGTGTACTGTCTTTTTCGGCAGCGACAAAAGTGGAGAATTTTGTAAAAGGTCAGGTGGAATTGATTGAATTCCCATTAAAGCCGGGAAGCCGTCTGGACGGACTCGTATTAAAGAATCTGTATCGGGAACATCAGGTTAAGATTTTGATCTGTGCTGTTCAGCGTGGTTCGGAAGTGTTTATTCCGGATGGAGAATTTGTACTGCATTCCGGTGACAAGCTGAATATCGTAGCCAGTCACGCGGAACTTGAACGATTCTTCCATGCAATCGGGCAGAAGAACATGCCAATCCGAAAGGTTATGGTGATCGGAGGCGGGCATCTCGGATATTATCTTGCAAAAGAATTATTGAAATTGAAGATGCAGGTCAAAATTATTGATCCGAATTACATAAAGTGTGAAACACTGAGTGAGACGTTAAAAGAAGCAACCGTCATCAACGGAAGCGCCCGCGATCACGACCTTCTGATCGAAGAGGGAATCCGGGAGGCGGATGCGGTCGTTGCACTGACGGGCAGTGATGAGCTAAATATGCTGACGGCACTTTACGCCCGCACCCAGGGAGTGAAAAAGATTGTTGCGAAGGTGAATGAAGAAGCTCTGTCAGACATGGTGAATACGATGGGAATTGACAGCGCGATTTCTCCAAAGTCCGTGACTGCAGATCGGATTCTGGGATATGTCCGTGCAAGACAGAACTCCTTTGGAAGTGCAAATGTCGAAACGATGTATCAGCTGGTCAATGGACAGATCGAAGCGATGGAATTCATGATTCGGGCAGATGCATCTTATATTAATATTCCGTTAAGAGATCTCCCGATTAAATCCAATCATCTGATCGCGGCGATCGCGAGAGGACGCAATGTGATCATTCCGGGAGGCAATGATGTGATCAAACCGGGTGACAGCGTCGTCATCGTTACAAAAAACAAAAAGATTCAGAAGATTGAAGATATTCTTGCGGGCAATCTGTTCCCGGGACAGGGACTGAATGGAAAGGGAGCGAGATAGTCGATGAATTATAAGATGATTCGTTATATTTTGGGAAGAATGCTCGGGATAGAAGGTCTGGTGCTGCTCATGCCAATGTTAGTATCCCTCATATACAGGGAGAGCTGTTGGAAGTATTTTTTATTTACCAGTATACTTTTGCTGGTAATCGCCGCGCTGAACGGCTGGAAGAGTCCGAAGCAATCACATATATATGGAAAAGAAGGATTTGTAATCGTTGGATTTGCGTGGATCCTCTGGTCACTGTTTGGTGCATTGCCGTTTACGCTGTCAGGGAGCATACCATTTTACCTGGACGCGGTCTTCGAGACAGTTTCCGGTTTTACGACAACGGGATCGACGATTTTAAGTGAGATCGAAGGATTGCCATACGGTATTTTATTCTGGCGAAATCTGACTCACTGGATCGGAGGCATGGGAGTGCTGGTATTTGTTCTGATGCTTACGACTCTGAATGATAAAAATGCAATGCATCTGATGCGTGCGGAAGTACCGGGACCGGATAAGGATAAGATGATCCCGAAAGCGCGAGAGAATGCGATGCTCTTGTATAAGATGTATTTTGCACTGACGGTTGCAGAGATCGTCCTGTTGAAGTTTGGGGGAATGACGCTTTATGACAGCATCGTTCATGCTTTCAGTACTGCCGGAACCGGTGGATTTTCCACAAAGAATGCCAGTATCGCACATTATGACAGCGCCTATATTGACGGAGTGATCACGGTATTCATGATCTTGTTCGGTGTCAACTTTAATATGTATTTTCTGATTCTGATCAGAGATATAAAAAGTGTTTTTAAAAATGAAGAATTGAGGGTATATCTGGGAATTGTTGCCGGCACGATCATCCTGATCACGGCAAATATCACGCATATGTATGGAAATGTGATCCGAGCATTTCGCTATGCCTCTTTCCAGGTTGCCAGCGTGATCTCGACAACCGGATTTATGACGGCAGATTTTGATCTGTGGCCTGAGTTTTCAAAATGTATTTTGCTGATGCTGATGCTGATCGGTGCCTGCGGCGGTTCAACCGGAGGCGGTATGAAAGTATCCCGTATTATGATTATTTTTAAGAGCATAAAAAGAGAAGTAAAGCAGCTTCTCCATCCGAAATCAGTCAATATAACGATGGTAAATGGCAAGCGGGTGAGCAATGATTCCATTCGCGGTCTGTATATCTATGTATTTGCATATGCGCTGATCATTGTGCTGTCGACGATCGTCGTATCGTTAGACAATTATGACTTTGCAACGACGTTTACTTCCGTTTTGACGACTTTGAATAATGTAGGTCCGGGTATTTCGAAAGTAGGGCCGACATGCAACTTCAGCTTTTTCTCGCCGCTTTCCAAGATCATACTGTGTCTGGATATGCTGGTTGGGCGTCTGGAAATCTTTCCATTTTTGATGATCTGCTCACCATCTCTGTGGCGAAAGAAATTTTAAATCACACGCATAGCATGCTCTCTTTTGACACATCCTATCCGTGGAGGTGATCAAAATGAATCAGGATTCTGTATCCCTTCTTCAGGAATGCAATGCAGGAGCAAAGATGGGGTTGAAGTCGCTCAATGACGTGCTGGATGATGTGTGCAGTTCGAACATGAAGCAGACGCTGATGAAAAGCCGTGCGGAACATGAGCGGATCCAAAGTCAGACCAATGCGATGCTGTATAAAGATCAAAAGGAAGGCAAAGAGCCGGATAAGATGGCCGCTGCCATGTCCTGGATGAAAACGAGTGCAAAGATGGTGATGGACAGTTCCGATCAGACAATCGCAAATCTGATCACAGATGGCTGCAATATGGGTGTCACATCGATCAATCGGTATCTGAATCAGTATCAGGATGCGGATATGCAGGCAAAAGGAATCGCACGGGATCTGATTGCTGTCGAAGAGAAATTAGCAAAAGATTTGAGAATGTATCTGTAAAGACGTTGCTCGTACAGGGAATTTAGAAAAAGGCATTATCACGATGCCTTTTTCTGTTATAATAATATAGTAGAAATTAGAAAAAGAGGGAATGAACATGGAAAATCAAAATGATTTTAGTCAGGGAAGTGTCTGGAGTAATATCCTGGCACAGGCGGTTCCGCTTACGGTCGCACAGCTGATTCAGTTATTGTATAATATCGTTGACCGAATGTATATCGGACACATGGAAGGAAGTTCTTCTCTTGCACTTACCGGCATCGGACTGACATTCCCGATCGTGATGCTCGTTATGGCATTTACCAATCTGTTCGGGCAGGGAGGTGCGGCACTCTGTTCCATTGCGCGCGGTGCGGGCGACCGCAACCGAGCGGAGAATATTATGGGGAATTCCATGACGATGCTTTTAATTGGAAGCATCCTGATCATGACATGCTGTTATCTCTGGAAGCGACCAATCCTATATGCTTTTGGTGCAAGTGATGCAACCTATGTTTACGCAGATCAATACCTGAACATCTATCTGTTGGGTACCATGTTCGTGATGGTAAGCGTCGGCATGAACAATTATATTAACAGTCAGGGATTTCCAAAGATTGGGATGCTGTCAATCGTGATCGGTGCAGTTTTCAATATTATCCTCGATCCGATCCTGATCTTTGCACTGCATCTCGGAATCCGTGGTGCAGCCATTGCCACGGTGTTCTCACAGTTTGTATCTGCAGTCTGGGTTATGAACTTTCTGCTGGGAAGGAAGTCAATTCTGGATCTGAACTTATCCCGGATGCGGCTGCGATGGACTTTGATGAAGGAAATCATGGGGCTTGGGCTTACCGGATTTATCTTACAGTTCACAAACTGCCTCGTTCATGTTGTATGCAATGCAACGCTGAGCATATACGGCGGTGATCTGTATGTCGGGATCAATACGGTTCTCGGTTCAATCCGCGATATCTTCCAGCTTCCGATCCAGGGAATCTCTTCGGGCTGCCAGCCGGTTCTCGGTTATAATTATGGAGCGAAAAAGTATCAACGAGTCAAAGAGGGAATCCGCTTTACCGCATTTGCGGGCATTGTCTATACGTTGATTGCCTGGATGCTGATTTTCTTCTTTCCGGAATTTTTTATTCGAATTTTTAATAATGATCCGGAACTGATAAAATATGGAGTTACAGCGATACATATATATTTTTTCGGATTTTTTATGATGGCATTTCAGTTTTGCGGGCAGTCCGTCTTTACCGGACTCGGAAAGGCAAAGTTTGCGGTCTTCTTTTCTATCTTCCGAAAAGTGATCATCGTCGTACCGCTGACCATTTTGCTTCCAAAATGGATTGGTGTGCATGGTGTATTTATCGCAGAACCAATTTCGAATGCAATCGGCGGTCTTGCCTGCTTTATTACGATGTATGTAACGGTATACCGAAAATTATAAAAGGAGAATCTTATGACAACAACGAGAAATCAGGAAAATCCACTTGGAACTTTACCTGTCAATCAATTATTGGCAAAATTTGCCATACCAAGCATTATCGCGATGCTGGTCAGTGCTTTATACAATATTGTCGATCAATTCTTTATTGGAAACAGCGTCGGCGCACTCGGAAATGCGGCAACGAATATTGCATTTCCGCTCACGACATCCTGTGTGTCGATTGCCTTATTATGCGGCATCGGAGGTGCATCCGCCTTTAATCTTGCGATGGGAGAAGGGAATAAGGAGCGTGCTGTCTATTATATGGGAAATGCCGCGTTCGCAATGACGGCAGGCGGTGTGATCCTTGCTTTGATCACGGAAATCTTTCTTACCAAATTGGTATACTTTTTTGGTTCTCCGGAAAATGTAGCCGGATATGCAATCTCTTATAATCGCATTACCGCAGTCGGATTTCCATTTTTGATCTTATCATCCGGCGGCGGTCATCTGATCCGTGCGGACGGCAGTCCGAAGTTTACGATGATCTGCAACCTGACGGGTGCGGTTATCAATACGATTCTGGATGCATGTTTTGTATTTGGACTTCATATGGGCATGGAAGGTGCGGCACTTGCGACTGTGATCGGTCAGCTCGTATCCGGATCGATGGCAATCTGGTATCTGTCGCACTGTAAGACGGTTTCTCTGAAAAGAGAGCATCTGATCCCGCATAAGAATTATATCGGACGTGTAGCTTCATTGGGAGCTGCTCCGTGTACGAATCAACTTGCGATGATGATCGTTCAGATCATGATGAACCGTTCACTCACTTATTATGGAGGACTTTCTTCATATGGAGAAGCAATCCCACTTGCCTGTTCCGGTATTATTACAAAAGTGAATATGGTATTCTTTTCCTTTATTATTGGGATTTCACAGGGATTGCAGCCGATCATCAGCTTTAATTATGGTGCACGTCGGTTCAGACGTGTCAAAGAAGCATATCTGAGAGCGGCTCTGTATGGTGCTGTCCTGTCTGTTGGAGCATTTTTGCTGTTTCAGATATTTCCGCGTCCGATCATTGCATTATTTGGCGATGGAACAGAAGAATATTATACATTTGCGACCAGCTATTTTCGGGTATTCTTGTTCTTTACGTTTTTGAATTTTATCCAGCCGATCACCTCGAATTGCTTTACGGCAATTGGAAAGCCGAAGAAGGGTATGTTTCTGTCACTGACAAGGCAGATCCTGTTCCTGCTGCCGCTGATCGTAGTATTGCCGCTGATCTTTGGAATAGACGGTATCTTGTATGCGGGACCGATTGCAGATGGAATGGCAGGTGCCGTGGCACTTACGATGATTATCAGAGAGCTTGGACAGGAACAATATAAGTAGGAAAGTCAAGGACTTTCCTATACCACAAAAAAATCCCGGCTGCGGTTTTGCAGTCGGGAAAATTATTTTCCTGAATAAGAAATTATGATAAAGTACCGTTTTTACTGCATGTGAGAGAAACGGATTATTTCTCCGATGACTCTTCCACGGTGTTATCTGTTTCTTTTGACTCTTCTTCGATGTTAACATCAGTTTCTTCCGGATCTTCTTCTTCAATGATCGTTTCTACCTCTTTAATATTAGAATTTATAGCATCCAGATAATCCAGGTAAATTAAGAATCCCCGATATATATTCACTACAAGAAGAATCGCAACAAATGCGAAAAAGGCTCTGCGGACATACTGTGTTCTTTTCATGTGGTGTAACAGATAGTCGTTGTCGACATTCTGAAAATAACTTTCGACAACATCTTTCGGAGTTCCAATCTTTTCTAACATCTCTTCATAGGACGTATCCGGATATTCATTCAGATAATCTTCAATCTCTGCTTGGAAGTGTGCCAGATATTCCTTTTCCTTTTTCCCTTTAAAAGGAAAGATTGTGTTAACTTCTTTTATAAAACGTTGATAGTATTGCTGTTCCCTCTTTTTCATTATAAAGAATACTCCCCTCTGTTCATTATTGGTCTGATAAGCCGTCATAGTCCAGAATACACTGGATACCATTTACCAGTTTTGCGTAGTTTGCCAACATCAGCTCCAATTGCTCTTTTCCTTTTTCTTCCAAGTGATAATAAACACGCTTTCTCTTTTTCTTAATGATCCGTTCATAGTCTGTAATATAACCATCATCGATCATGCGATAGAGAATCGGATATAAAGAAGAAACGCGTGTATCAACTGCGTTATCCGAACATCGCTTCATAATCTGTGTAAGCTGATAACCATAACAGTCATGCTTGGATAAAATACTTAAAACAAGCATATCTAATCTGAATAAATTGCGGTCTGCCATAATTGATATATCTCCATTGCAGTTTTATTGTAATTACATTTCTATTATATATTATAAAGAGTTCTGATGCAATATATCTTATTTTGATATAAAGTTGACAAAAATGTTTTATACTGATATAATGAATAAAAATGTAATTATTATAGTGCAGTTATTTGAAGGTTAAAGAAAAGGAGCCGATTATGAAAAGAATAAAAAGTTTTATTTATGTTTTATTAGTATTGACGGTGGCAACAGGTATGATGGTCGGGTGCAGTTCAACGAAAAAAGGAACTACGGAAGATACTCAGAATAAAAAACAGGTTTTGAGTGAAAATTGTTCTGTTGATACGGAGTATGGGAATGGATATATTTATTATGCAAATTGGGAAGATAAAAAGTTTTCTGCCAATATGAATTTTGAATGTTCTGATGAAGAAAAAGCAGAAGAATTGAGTCAAAATCTGAATCATAATATTTTTTTAGTTGATGAAAAAGGAAAAACAATTGAATACACAGATGTCAGCAATGGTGTCCAACAGGCGGAGGGGAAAGAGGAAGCAAAAGTTCCGGTCACTCTTGAATTTGAAGGCGTTGAGTATCAAGAAGAATATACCATTCAGATAATGGATAAAAAATATACATTGAAAATGAAAGCTGATTAAATGAAAGCAGAAATAATTTTTTGATGGGCGGAAAATAAGAGCAGCTGTTTGCGTTATAGGAGTGAGACAATGACAAAAAGATACTTGTTTATAATATTGACTTTATGTGCAATCATATGCCTTGTTTCCTGCGGAAATACGACAGAGCAGGGGAAAGAGAATACAGCAGGAGAAAGTATAGTACTTTCGGGTGGACAAAGAGAGGATAAAATTCTGTTAAAAGAGAATAAACTTCTTTTGCCGGAAGCAGAGTACTTTGGTTTTCAAAAAGAATACCCTGGAATTCGATGGATTTATACATTTCCGGATTCAGAGACGGATGATCTTACAAAAGCAGATATATCAGGTGATGATTACAGGAACCTGGTTCGGATGATCGAGAAGACCGAGTTCCAATTATTTGAAAAGACGGACAGCAGAGTAACGAAAGCCACGGGAGGTGCATCCTTATACTGCAGCTATCAACAGGAAGAAAAGAAAGGAGAGATAGAGATAAAAGCTGTATCGGATCAATGTATTATCATTACTGATATATCAGATGACCACGAAGAATCCGGACAAAGCTGGATTGCCGATTCAAAGCAACTGAACAGGAAGATAAAAGAACTGATCAATTGTGAGGATTTTCATAAAGATGTTATCTCAGATTGTGAAAAAGTTGTAATCCGCATATATGATTCTAAGACAAAGAAAGTGACAGAAAAGTTGTTGGATCAGAAAGAGACAGAGGGATGGAATCAGATATTGAAAAATAGTAAAAAGGTTCTTGATATTGATGCAGAGGTACCTTCTGACGTGGCAATTGAGTATACTGCGGAAGGCAAAACTTATGATATGACGACAAGCTCAGATCCGCTTTCGGATGGGAATATCGGAATTCAGGGGAATTATTATAAAATTGATGCAGATGATTATAAAGAAATAATAGCGTTGTTAGGCAATTAGAAGGAGAAAGTAGTGTGAAAATTATCAGATTTTTAGAGTTATTCATGTTGATGTTCGTGATTACGATTGCAGGAACTGGATGCACCAGCAATACAGAACAGTTATATGAGTTGTTTTTGGATGAATATAAGCAGGTTGCTGAAAACTTTAAGCCGGATGATTTTGAGGAGTTCGGAGAGGGTGAATTAAAGCATTCGTGTGTCGGATTTCCGGAGAATGATTTTTTCCCGGAAGAGAATGATATGGTGGATGATAATATGAGCAATCCGACGAAGAAAAATCTGTTTTACAGAAGCAAAGACAAATCTATTGTTATTTATATTACGCATATGTATTCCGAAGAGAAGCTGAATACACGATTAATTACAAGTGATGTTCCTCAGGAGGAAAGCAATGAAAAAGGAATTGGATATTTTGAGGAATATTATATGACATATGGTCATACTTATGCGGATTTGAAAATTTTCCGATTAAAAGAGACCGATGGATTCCATGATACAGCTATTGAAGTTTTTCAGGCCTATGCGGATGCATTGGAAGTATCAGAATAAGGTAAGATATGTTGTTGGTTAAAAGAAAGGAAAAATAATGAACAAGAGATTATTTTTATTATTTTCCGTATTCTGCATGATACTCTTTATTGCAGGATGCAGCAGGAGTGCGAAAGAATCCGGGCATGACATCAGGATAGCAGAGGATGCGGACCGGATTCATGCGGAGATCAATGATCACGTTACGATTGATGCAGATGTAGAGATCCCGGAGAATCTGAAGTCTTTCAGGATGAAGAAAGTCAAAGCTCACAGACCAAAAGTGGATAAGAAAACGATGAAGAAGTTTTTCTTTCAAGATGGTGACATTGCGGAGACGAATATTGATGCAGATTATAAATGCAGGGAATTTGGAAAGTATGATGAGACCAATTACATAGGAAAGAATGAAGAACTTCTTTCGGTGAGTGTGGCAGATACATATTATAATACGTATGATATGGAATACATCAGAAACTGTGTATTTATGGATCCTCAATTTGAGGATTATAATCTGGACAAATATTCTCTGACGGATGAGCTGCCGTTTGCATCCAGGGATAAAGTATTTAAAAAAATCAAAAAAGTATATAAAGCCCTGGGAGTTCCGATTTCGGATGAATATGAAGCATATGCACTCGATCATCGGATTATGAAGAAGGAAGAAAAGCCGTATGATTCCGAAGGAAATGTCATAGAAGAAAATAAAAAAGATTCCTGGACAGAAGAAGACGATGCATATTATTTTGTATTTCATCAGGATGTGGATGGCGAGCCGATCCGACAGCTCCAATATGGAGATGGCTATACAGGAACGGGTATTGAACAAACGGAATTGAATGCTGTCTATGGAAAGAATGGATGGCTGGAATTCTCGGAAGAATGGGCATATGAGCTGGAAGAGACGGAAGAAGAGACAGAATTTCTGTCTGCTTCGGAAGCAGTAAAGGCGTTTCAAAAGAAATGTGACATGCTGATTACGGAAGAAATATGGAAGATCGATGAGGTGGAATTGCAGCTGGTTCCGGTTTTCATAAAAGACAATGAATATGAGATTCATCCAGTGTGGTCATTTTGTGGAATAAGTACGAATAAAGATGAAAAAGAATTCGATATGGAAGTTTTAATTGATGCCATAACGGGAAAGGAAATTGTACTGTCATGAAATTATTCCATGTGATAAAAGCGGATTTTTCCCGTTGGTTTCTGAAAGGTCGGTTTTTTATAGGAATATTAGGGATTCTTGCTTTCAATGACATGATCGTTGCTCAAAATATAGAAGGACTTCAATATAGCAATATTGTTGAAACGGTATTTTATTATATGAATGATCCGTTCTTCTGCCTTAATTTTATTATCTCGTCGATGATCATGGGAAACAGCTTTTGCGATGAGATGGAAAGCGGGTATTATAATTTTTGGAGCAACCGATGCAATCCGAGAACTTATATCTGCTCCAAGGTGTGGAATTGCTTTTTCAGCGGCTGGCTTCTGCTTACGCTTGGGATGTTTTTATGGATCCTGAGCCTCAGATTGATAATACCATGGGCAGATCCGTTTTCAGATATGTTTGATATTGTGGCACATCAGGGTATGGGAACGCTTCTGTCAGGAGAACATTTTATTCTTTATTATGGATTGTATAGTGCGGGAATTGGCATGATCGCAGGAATTTTATCTGTGATAACATTTACGGTATCCCTGTTTATCCAAAACAGAATTCTGGTAAATTTGTTTTCTGCAATCTGTTTTTATCTCGATGTGGCTTTTTTGCCGGACATATTCAGCGTTACTTCCGGATGGAGTTTTGAGCAGGTGTTGTTTTTTCCGTACAGCCGTTTGGAATCAATCCCACTGATCTTATTGAAAGCTGTATTGTATACGGGATTTTTTGTTGGAGTATTCCTTTTATTATCTTATTGGCAGCTGCGGAGGAAATCATATGCTTAGAAATGTATTTTTTCTTGTAATTTATCATATAAAGAGTTGGAAAAGCAAACCGCATATCTTACTGGGATTTTTTTATCTGCTGTTTATCGGGGATATGATGTTTCGTCCTCTGAGAAAAGTCATTGATATTCTGGGTGTGAGGCCAACCGCATATGCGTTTCCGCTGATCTGGAATTCTCATTTTTTCTTGATGATGTTTTTCTTTGGCGTCATTTTATTTTACAGCGATGCACCATTTACGGATAAAATGACACAGTTTCTCATGATACGCTGCGGCAAGCTTCGGTTCATGGCGGCACAGATGATCTATGTGATCTTTATGGGGATCATGATTTCGGCAGCCTGTTTCGTGATACAGGCATTGTTCCTTCTGCCGGATGGACTGCGTGGATGGGGGCAGTTCTGGGGAACAATCGCTCAGACGGGAGTGGCAGATGAAGTAGGCAGCCGGCTGAGTTTTGAGTACCATATTTTGTGGGATTTTGAGCCATGGGAAGCGAATATAAC
>Ga0129309_1000769_pt1 | contig 21413 bp, 24 predicted proteins | sample L1105metagenome_FD_94439 | JGI IMG/M metagenome (GOLD analysis project Ga0129309, IMG submission 94439) | Ring-tailed lemur group fecal microbial communities from Wisconsin, USA - L1105 metagenome | ecosystem: Host-associated > Mammals > Digestive system > Large intestine > Fecal | place: USA...
AGAACTACTCATAACAGTTCTGCTTCCAAGTGCTTTAGACAGTACTTGAGCTGTTTCTGAATTTGGTGCAAATCCTCCAAATATAGTAAGCTGGCAGTTATCTGTTATAATTTCACTGCCTTCTTTTCCATAGTTTTTATCAAACTGTGCAAAAGATTGAATTTATCCTTATGCTTATTGCATGGTCATCTTACTTATTTGTTTTTGTTCCTGTTTCTGTTCTTGTAGTTCAATCAAGATAATTGCCTTTAAACTATGTTGGGCAATAGATTCATAACTTCTTGCAATATTTGCTTTTTCATTTTCAGAAATAATTCCTTCATATTTACCGATTTTCAAAATTTCCTGTCCAATCATATCTAAGCGGCTATTAAGCCTACTGCGATTCTCATATGCTTTAAATCCATAATGCAATCTATCTTGGATAACATCTATATCTTGGATAGTCCCCATTTGTCTATATTCCCTCTCAGCTAAAAGCAAAGAAAAAGCAGATAGTTGTTTTAAAGTTTCAACTATCTGCTTCATATTATTTGTTTTACATCTATGGAATAATTTATTTAATTTTGATATAGAGGCATCTGTACTTTTAAATTCAGATGTCAGCTCATAAATCTCTGAACAGGTTTTATCTCGTAAAGTATACTGGGGGTGTTTCTCTGCTGGTATTGCAGGTAAGTTAAAACTTGCCTTAAGGTCTTCATTCCAATCTTTATATTGAGGCTTAAATTTATCACATCTTATTTTCTTAGCAGTTAATATATCATAGAATTTTTCACTCGTCTCAATTCCTGCCTTGTCATGGTCCAGACATAGTATTGTATGATTAAGTCTTAAATTTATCTCAAGCATCTTTAGCATCGCCTGCTCAGATACTCCGCACAAAGATACATAACTGTCATGCTGATAATATTTTTGATACATTGTAATAAAAGAAAGCATATCAATCGGTGCTTCAAATACATAAAGCTTATTGCTCTTTCCGATATAATTAAAACTATAGCAAGGATCACTGCTTTCTATATTTCCTTTGAACTTTTTACCTTTCGTATATATTCCTTGTTTATGAGCATGTCGGGGAATTCCTTTTTCATCAATCCCCACAAATACCGCGTTATGATATTCCATTGTTTTATCTTTAGATAGTTCACAGCTTTCATAAAGCATTTTATTCCTAGCAAAGAAACTTATTATGTCCCTATCAATGCACCTTTGTTTAATTAAATAAGCATAGACCCTACGCATATCAGAATGCTTTTGAGGTAAAACAAAAGACTTTCTTTCCTCCTGTTCTTTTATATCTGCTTTTTTATATATTATTTCTCCCTGTTCACCACCAAGTAATCTTGTTACTGCATCCGGAAAACTTAGCCCATAAAAATTCTGCAGAAAATCAATTGCAAGACCACCTTCTCTAGTTTCATGATCATACCACCTATTTCCTCTTATGGTAATACTGCGATCACTGGCAAGTCTTTTTTCTCTTCCAGAACGCAATAACTTTTCTCCTTGCCTCTCCAAGAAATTCACTAGATCAACTGAATTTGCTCTTTGCTTCTGTTCCTCTGTAAAATGAATGTAAGTACCCATAGATTACCTCCTTTTGAATTCTACAGCTTAATATTCTTCTGCTCATGATCATCTTCCTTATGTCCTTGTGCCATTTTCTTTTCCCTTAGCTTTCTTAATAACTTACTATCAACCTTAATTCCAACTCCTGATGATTTTAATGGAACATGATCTTCAAATATTTTACTCATATGATAAAACATCTTTGATACTATAAGTGAAATAGATGGGCTATGAAAATTATCCATATTATCTAGAAAAAACTGAGCGTATTCATTTCCTTGCTCAGCAGATAATGTAAACCATTTTATTGCCTCTTCTTTATTCCTTAGCACACCTTCACCTGTTAAATATATTTTTCCTAATAAATACTGTCCATATTGATTTCCTTTTTCTGCAGATAAGTACAGCCATTTTATTGCTGATGGAATGTTTTTCGTTATATCCTCACCCTTAAGATATAGCTTGCCAAGCTGATATGATGCATACTTATTTCCCTGTTCTGATGATAGTTTAAATAACTCTACAGCTTTCAATATATCTTTATCCACGTATTCCCCATCAAGATAAAGCTTTCCAAGAGAATATTGTGCAAATTGATTTCCACTAGTCGATGCTTGTTTTAAATACTCAATTGCTTTTTTAACTTCTCCCTCTACTGGATTTTCTTCTGCAAGGATTAATTTTGCAAGGGAATAACAGGCAAATGTATTTCCAAGCTTTGCTGACTTCTCATAATACTGTTTTGCTACCCCTATATCTTTTTCTGTACCGATGCCATTTTGAAGCATCCACCCAAGCCTATATTGAATTTTATCATCATAACTTTTCTTTTCTAATCTTTTAAAACCTATAAAAGCATAAGAAAAATATTTATCTGACTCTTCCTCATTTATATCATTTCCAATTCCATCTCGATACATCTTTGCCACTTCAAATTCAGCATAGGGAAAACTCTGTTTTGCGGATTTTAGGTAAAACTCAAAAGCTCTTTCATAGCTTTGCTCAACCCCTTGACCTCTATAATAAAGACCACCCAAAGAATACTCTGCAAACTTATATCTTTCTTCTGCTGACAAAGTAAGCCAGTATGCTGCTTTTTCATAATCTCCTTCTGTTCCAAGACCTTGTGAATACATCTTACCTATACGATACTCTGTATATTCCCAAGGCTTTCTATCTTCTACCCTATGGAAAGCATTAAGAGCCTTTTCATACCACTCATGGGCTTTTAAGATATCAATCTCCATACCAAGCCCATCTGCAAACATTCTTCCCATGTTAAACATAGCAAGAGCATTTCCTTTTTCAGCTTCAGATTGAAATAAATAAAAGGCTTCCTCAAAATCTTGCACTATATCATCTGTACCAAATAAGAATTTGCAAGCCCTTTTATAATCATCACTCCACTTGACATAAACATCTTCAGTTATATCATCACTAACTTCTATTTCGTTAGATAAATCTAAAGTATCACTTTCCATTTCAACAAACTCTATATCATTTTTTATTTTATCTTCTGTTGCTTTATCTATTTCTTCATCAGTAATATCAATATAATCATTAGTTATTTCTTCAAAGGAAAAAATCCCCTTGTTATAATTATCTGCCTCTTTAATAATCATATTTTTTATTGATTTAAATTCCTTTTGCTGTGATAGTGGCAAAGGTTCAGGTAATTTATCCATATAGCTATTAAGTACTTCGTTGCGCATTTCATACCATAGATTATATGCCTTCTTTATTCTTTCATCCTTAGCAAGTTCATCTACTATCCCATCTACCTTTGTCTTAAGTTTTGGTTGTAAGTAGCCATATTGTTTCTTTCCCTTACTAAATTTCAATTGTTCAGCAAATTCTATAAATAGTTCTTCTACTTTGCTGTTTTGGAAAGTACTATTTTTCATTTCAGATATTAGTTGTAATAGTCTTTTTCTAGATGCTTGTTTCAGTTCATCTCTTCTTTTACTTTGCTCTATATAAATTTCCTCTAATTCCTTACTAAAGATATTTTTTACTAGTCCCGATTTCATTTTTTCTATACCTTTTTTAGTTAGATACCCTTCCTTTGAATCTGTCGAATAACAAATCATGTGGACATGGGGATGATGCCCTTCATTATGAAATGCTGCATACCATCTAAAGTTTTCAGGCTTTATCTTTAAAGATTCAGCAATATCTATGGCATAGTAAGAAAGCATATTATGCCAGTTTTCAGCATTATCAAAACCAAGTCTGGCGGCATCTTCACGCCTTAGTGAAATTATTGGAGTCCATACATTTCCTTCATGATTTGCAACTTCACCTGCAATCTTACTAAGGATTAAATTATCTTCTCCGCCAGTAAATAAACCATGCTTTCCTATTCTTTCTACCCTTGGTCTATTGGCAATATAATTTATATAGTTTTTCCGTTTGCCAATCTTATCAAAGTTCTCTTCTATAGCTATGGAAATAAATTCAGAAGCATTTTCCATGGTGGGATTATTAATATAATCTTCATACTCAAATAAATTTTTAGTGTTAGGAAATTCTTTAATTATTTGCTTTATTAACTGTTCTTGTCTTTCTGAAGATAGGTTACTGTTATCTTTAACTAATATTTTCTCTACTCCATTACGAGTTGCAATATAATTTACTAAATTTCCAAGATGGGCTGATGCTTTCTTACTTCCACCTCTAAAATAAGGACATTTTAAAATAAGTCTTGGCATAAATCATCACTCTCCAATTCCCTGCTGAAACTTTACTGCTTCCTCCATAGATATTTTACCTCTTGTCTTTCTAACCTGCTGGACACATCTTCCCCTTAAATTTCTAAGTTCTTCCTCGCTAATTTCCAATCCTGCTGCAAGTATATTCATCATCATACTCATTTCAACTGATAGACGAAATAAATTATTAGCATTTCTATTTTCTGTTTCTTTAAGTATTCCCTGCATTGCTGAGATTAATATTTTAGATAGATATCCTGTAGTATCTTCACTAACTAAATATCCCATATAAAAGTTTAAAGCCTTATCAATAAATTCACTTCTACTTTTACAATTATCCTTCTCCAATAAACTATCCATTTCTTCCATTGTTTCAGGATATAGCCATACTGCAGTCCTTTTCTTTACTGAATTCTTTTTCTCTGCCAATTTATCACACCTCAAACATCAATTTTTTCCTTGACCACCTATAGGGTACACCTATTAAGTCTTTAGTCTTTGGGGTTTTTAGTATATTACGACCACCTATTACAGCACAAAGTCTTATTTCCGACCACCTGCCTTGAGTCTTTCAACCCACGGCACTGCCGGGGGATGTGACTGGAAGGTGGAATCTTTTGACCACCTTCCTTTATCCTGCACCAAAATCAATAGGGGGGTTCATCCCTATTATTCTGACAACATCACCTAAAAGCCAATAGTTAAGCCATTTTAACATCTCTTATACTTAGTCGGCACATTCGCCCCAAATTTCGATTTACTTTAGATTAGGTATAAAGATACCATGTCCCATATTTAAATGGCACACAGGGGCAACGTGGCTCTCAAAAATTGTCTTATTCCTCTATTGTAGATGGATTATCAGGTTCTGCCTGCTTTTTAGGTGTTTTTTTAAGTCTTTTAGCCTTTATTTCTTCCTCCTGCTTCTCATCAATATATTCTCTTACGTTAACTGGAACATATCTCTCATATAATTTTTGCAACTGTTCCACTAATTCATCTTCTAAGTCCACTTCTTTTTTTTCCATATATTTCTTGACAGCTCTTAGCTTTTCAGCATCAATACTAATTCTAACTACATCTTTTTTCATTTGAATTTTCCCTCCTTGTACATTTTTAAATAGACATAAAAATTGTTTATCTAAAGCTAACTTTCCATATTTTACTGAACTTTACAATAAATCTTCCCATAAAAAATACCTCCAAGTGGATAATCTAATTTTAATTAGACTATCTATTTTGGAAGTATCATGTCAATATATGAGTGATTCTTGAAGTTATTTTATTTATTCCATGCTTTCAAATCTATAATTTACATATTAATTTGTTGCTCAATCTCAGTTGTACTCTCCTGATCAGTTATTTCTCTTTCTTGTTTTATTAATAAATCCATGCTGTAATCTAAAATTTTTTCCTTGCGTTCAGTAATTATTACATTGTAAAAATCCTTTTGGATTGGCAAAAGTGTAGGAGTTTTTTCAATCAATTCATATATTTTATCCATATCAATTCTCTTAGTAATTCTTTTTAAAGCTTTATTACAATCTGGTTCTTTTAAAGAAGATATAAAGTCAAAGTATGAAATTTTCTTACCATTTTCTTCAATAGATGATGCAGGGAAGACAAATATTCTTTGATTAATTTCATCATCATTGTTCAAAACTTTCTTCATTCCATCAGCTGAAAGCTGTGGATACAGACAAGAGCCACAATCATACACTGGAGCTATTTCCGCAGTTTTCAATTTTTCGTCTATTAAAAATCCCCAGTTACCATTATGTCTATCAAAATTTCCCAGCAATGCATCTGCTATAAACATCTCCCAAAAGAATAAACGAATCTCATCTGATGGAAGTAAAGTTTGTTCATCAATTGCTTTCATAATAGATGAAAGTTCTTTCCCATAACCACTTTGTTCACTGTCGATACAGGTATTTTTTAGGTGAGCAAACTCCATCAATTTCTTCCCATCAGCAGTAAAATCTTTGCATGCAACAACTATTTTTTCTTTGCCTCGCTTATCTGTATAGGTTCCTAATATAGTTTCCTGCGTTTTAATACCGAGTGACTTAAATATATTACAGGCAATGTATTCACTAATACACCCATTTGTATAACTGATTAACTTATTTCTGCTTGGTACAGGCGGAAATTTTAACATGTAACTTTCACCTTCATAAATGATATTTATTTTATTTCCATTTGCTCCGCCATAGGCCTTAAATTTATTTACCTCACATAATGTAAAATCAATCATCTGAATCCTCCTGTGTTTCTCCATAGAGATATTCTTTTCTTAAATAATTTGCCTGTTCCTCTGTAATATATCCTGCCCATAGATCAGCATTAATTGCACCATATAATTCACTCCATAGACAATCTAAATGTGATACATTTTCTTTTTCACCTTGTAAATATGCTTTTAATGCTTTACCTAAACTTCCAGACAAATTTTTTTCTAAATAATATTTATTCCTTGGTTTCCCATTATCTAAGTCCTTTTTTGTTTCTATTTCTAATTCCATAAGTTCTTCAATAGTCATTTCAAGCACCTTGGATAATTTTGAAAGCGTTTGTGCATTACACCTTTTAAGATTAGTTTTTCCAGAGCATATGTCTGATAATGTAGACCAAGGAACTCCGCTTAATTTTGATAAACTGTATCTTGACATACCTTTTTCTTTTAAAAGTTGTTGAATTGTCATAATAATCACCTATTTTAAGTATATCGGTATTCCGTTATAGTGTCAAGATTTTATTCTTGTTTTTTCCTTTACATCACTCATCTATTTCCCTCCTTAAAATTCAAATTCCCTAAACTCCATCCAAGGTTGTGCCTCAGGTTCCTCCCCAGTAAATTCCTGAATGTCACTAAATTCCTTTTTATACTCTTCTATTTGCTCATCTGTTAAAGATATAAACTCTCCATCCTTGCTATCTCCTACAATAAAAAAAGAACCAGCAATAATATCATTACCGACCCTTCGATTAAGTTCCATTCCATTTAGTTTTCCCTCTTCATTACAGACTAAAATACAATTTTCATCTAAATAAATACATTCAAACAAGCCTTCTACTTCATCTTGAATTCCCTTTAAATCATTATTTATTTCCTTTTCATAGGGTAGTTTTTGTGGCTCTATCTTTAAGATCCTAATTTTTTCTTCTATCTTTCTCATGAATAACCCCTCCTACATTTTAATATTTTGTTCTATTTCATCATCTATAATGCTTAGATGTTCACTATAAAACATCATATCAAAGCAATCATCTCCAATTTCTAATTCTGCAATCTCTTCTCTATTTTCTAATTCTTTCAGTAGCATTGTTCCTATTCCATTGTTCTCCTTTATTATTAAGCCATGATTTTCCTCTATCTCATCAAAGTATATTACCCAGCTTCCATTTGATGAATTTTCTGTAGCTTCCTCTATTATTTTATCTACTACCATGGATATATGATTGTCAATATAGGACTTAATACTTGGTAAAAATGCTGTATACCTTGCATAATCAAATCCTTGACTATCTATTAAAATCCCATCGCCGCTATCCATATTTAGTGCCAATAAACCATGAACCAGTCCTTCCTCATCTATATACATCTCTTCTTTCCTATTTTTAATAAAGTCTTTATCATCTAATAAATTTTTGCTGAAATCTTCAAATTCATCCTCATTCATCAATTCAATGCCTTCAATTATACAGTTCTGTATATCAAATTCAGATATTTTTCTTTCAAATATTGCCTTTGTAATCAACATAGAGTCCTCCTTTTATTTTAAAATATGTGGTCTTCCATATAGAACCTGCTTATTGGAATCAAATAAATTCCGATATACAACCTTGCCTTTTGAATATGATGCATCAATGACCTTACCATCTCCTGCATAGATTCCTACATGGGTTATATTCATAAACCTGCCATTTGGCTTATGACTCCAAAATACTAAATCTCCAGGAATTAAATCTTTCTTTGAAACAGTAATCTTCTTATTTACGCAAAATCTAGCCTGTTCTGCTGCAGTTGCTGGTATATTAATTCCTATCTGTCGATAGCTCCACAGAGTTAAATAACTGCAGTCAGTATATCTTCCCTGCCCTCTTTTTTCTTGTGAATAAGGATCTCCTAGTCTTGAAATAGCAAATTGTACAATCTTAGATCCTTTCTCTCCTTCTGGTAAATCATTATATAGATATTCTAATTCTTCAGGTGTTAAACCTTGAATCCAATCTTCCCATTCTATAAAATTATCTCCTTCATTAAGTGCAGGGGTTCCATATTGGATCCTATAATATATTTCATTAGCATTTGCCATATCTTCATAATTCACTGAGTTTTCCATTGTAGTTTCTATATTTTTATAGATTTTTGATAGATTTGTTATAGGAATAGCCACTGTATATGTTTCCTCATACTTGTTCCCTTCTCCATCAGTTACAGTCCTTATACGCTGCTCATAGGTTACAAAGCAATCAACATATTTTGCTTGATTTATACTAGATGGATGCTTTTCGCCAAAATACAGAGAATAAAAAATAGCCTTAACCCTAATTGAGTCCAGGCTATCATCATCTTCCATTTGATTGTTTTTATCTATAATTTTACTATCTAAAATTGTAAAACTACTACGCATATCTTCTATATGCCCTCTATATTCTTCTGGAATATTATCTGATATACTACCTCCATTAAAGGATAAATCTAAGGCATTATTATTGTGATTGGTCATTCCTGAAAGCAGTGCACATATAATCACAATAATTAATATAAAAGGAGACAGGATTACTGCAATGGTCCATCCTATTCCTTTTCTTAGTCTTTCATCTGATAAAGCAGTTATTGTGGTCTTAGTAATAAGCCCTAAGATCCCAGGGTTAGTCATTTAAATCACCACCATTTTATTCCGAATACATCTCCCTGTTCAGCTTCTTTCTGAGATTCCTCTTTATCTATTTCTTCAAAGTTCTCTATTTGAATAAGAGTTTTCTCTACTGCATCATGTAAAATTTTAGTATCAAAACCTGCATCAATATAACCTTCTTCTATGGTCTTCAGATAATTATCTGATGGCTTTCCAAGATTGTGTCCCTCTGTCATTATATAAACCATTGCTGTAGCTTTATAATCACCTATAGTAATATTCACTCTGGATTTCTCATAAAAGTTTGGGTATCCTTCATATCTGTCAAGAGCGTTCTCATCATCAGGTTTGATACTCCATAGTAGAACTGGTACTGTACTACCTTCACATGGTTCAATAGTTGCCACTGCATTTTCCCTTGATCCACGAAATACAAGCTCATAGTTCTTCAGTTCTGATGCACCTATAACTCTTGCAGTAGGGCAGCGGTGTTTCATCTGTAATAAATTTAAATTACTCCCATAAGCAATATATAACTTATGGGCTGAGCCCTTATCTATATTTACTTTTTCCATATTGACCTCCTTATTAATTCATAGACATAAACAGCCAATCATTGCTTTCTAATTCAACCCTTTCTTCTTGCTCTAAAAGCTCTTGTTCTCTCTTTTTTCTTAGTCTTTCTTTTTGTGCTTCTGCTTGCTCTGGTGACTTCCAAGCAATATTTCCTTCCAGATTATCTAGGAGATGTTTTCTGGCTGTTTTAAACTCATCTCCTATTAACCCTAATCTTAAAAGCCATACTCTAAATGTATATTTTTCATTTTCTGATACAGTTTTCTTGGGACTTGCAAACTTTTGATTATAGGCTTGTGCTGTTACAGCCATACAAAATTGCAGATATGCTTTCAATTTTCCTGCATGAAGAGATCCATTAAAAGCTCTGAATTCTATGGTTCCCTTTTGAAAAACAGAGTGCAGATTTAGACATCGATATCTACTGTCATGGTAATGCTGATGACTTCCATCCCTCCCTTTATACCAAAGATTTTGAATACTCCTTATTGTTTTAGGTTTCTTTTTGTTTAGTTCTTCTAAGAAATCCTTATCTATTTTTTTACAATACCGTCTTTCTCTTTCCGAATCTACTTTCAAGGCTTTATATATCATATCTTCCTTTGCAGCTACAATATTTACAAGATTTCTAATTTGATATGCCTTAAATGGAGCTGCATTGATATGAATATGAATACCACAAGATTTATTACAAAATGCTCCAGCCCCTCTTAATTTTCTTATGATTTCTTGAATATTTTCTATATCTTCATATCTACAAATAGGACTTACTAACTCAACACTATATTTCTTATCTGCTATTTGCTTTCTATTCCCTACTTTCTTTTGACAGGTAATACTAGCATCACTTACAAGTTTCCATTTCCTATTTTCATTATCTGTTACAGTATAAGTCCCATATCCACCTCCCTCAAAATCTACTGTCCCATTTAAATATTCACCAATAACCTGTGCTGCTCTTTTTCTTGTAATACCAGTCATCTCAACTTCTACTCCAAAATTTTGTTCCCTAAGATCCATATCCACACCGCCTTACCATAGCTTTTTTCTTTTTATTATATCTATGGCATTTTCATATCCTCTATATTTAGAAGCTAGAACAATAAGATCTGCTAGTTTTTCATCCCTCCAGGAATCAATTAATTCTCCTAAGCATTTATCGTGGAGTTCATTGATTTTAAAAATAGTATCTTCAATAATCTTTTCTATTTCTTTATCTAAATAATTATTGATATTATTTAAATTACTAATATTATCTATAAAATTTTCTAGAATAAAGTCCAGTTCTCCAATGTCTTTTTCATTGTAGTAATAATAATTAAGGAATGGATTTTCATATTCCTCTCCATTAATACATTTCTTTATCTCTTTTAATAGATTTGTTCTTTTCTCTGTATCTGCTTTTAAATACTGCTCCATAAAACATAGAAGGTCATTATCTCTATTGGGAGTGTAGCTAATGCAGACTTTTAAATCATCTATAATTTCTTCTTTTTGTATCCTTAAGAACTCAAGTTTTTTATTTTCCACTACCTTCCACCTGCCTTTCCAAATAATTTTTCCTTATAGGTTGGAGCATGAACTGCTAAATTATATCTTTCATTACCACATTTATATAGACAAACTCCCCTTTGTGGAAATTTAATTAAATTGTATTCTGATTCTTCCAGCTGCAGGGTATCTATATAAAACTTTTTATCAATATTTCCTGCATTAAATAAAAAAACGTGTGCTGGAATAGAAAACAGCGGCTTAGTTAGTTCCCTAATTCCTTCAATATTGAAGTCTTCAAGGTTCTGACTGCTAAGTATCACTGCTGATTCTTTCTTTCGCACTCGCTTCATAAAATTACGAATATATTCAATTGCTGTAAGATTAGTTAAGAATAAATACAGTTCATCAATCCCTGCTGCAGTATTTCCTTCTGTAAGAAGTTTATCTGACATAAAGGATAATACATTAAATAATAAGGCATTTTTAACATTTTTGCTGGCCTGAAGTAAGCCCTTAACTCCAAATACAATAAATCTATTGGATGTTATATTAGTATGACCATTAAAGAACTTACTTTCTGCACCTTGACACATGGAGTGAAGTCCAAGGAGAATTTCCTGTAATAATTCCTTAGTATAAAGCTGATGTTTGTCACTGTCATAGCCCTTATATTCTTCCTCTATAAGCTGATACAAATCTGAAAGAATAGGGTATTCATTTGATTCTAATCTGCTGAAATCTGTACTATCACTTATCTTATATTTTCTATATAGTTTTCCAAGCATAATTTCTATTACATCAATATGCTTATCATCAAAGTCTTTATATGATCGGAAAAAATCCTTTAAAAAACTAATATGCTGGCTTAGTTTAGTTGCTTGTCTAAATGCTATAGGAGCATCTTTATCTTCTAGACTTCCTCCTTCATCCCACGTTTTAGGTTCTAATGGATTTATCATATATTCTCCACTCATTAAATCTACAAAACATCCGCCTATATTTTCAACAAGATCTTGATACTCATCTTATGGGTCTAAACAGATAACACTCTTTCCTGATTCTAAAATATTACATAATATTAGCTTTAACAAATAGCTTTTCCCTTGTCCAGAGTTCCCTAGAATTAAAATACAGGGATTGGTTTTATCATCATCTCGTCTATCAAAATCTACAATAATATTTGATCCAAACTTATCCCTGCCTAAATAAAAACCATTAGTATCAGTCTTTCCCGAATAATTAAAGGGATATAAATTGGCTACTGAAGATGCTGGAAGTACTCTTTCAAACTGAATCCCAAATATATTTCTTCCACTTGGGCTGACAGATAAAAAACCTTGCTGCTGCCTAAGTATAAGTCTATCTACATTTAATTTACTTCTTACAAGTTCTGTTAACACATCAGTCTGCAGTAATTTTAAACTATCATAATCACTAGCAATAAGTTCAATATATACTGCACAATGAAATAATGGCTCTCTATTTCTGTGCATTGTTGATACTAAGGTTACCACATCCTGCAGGTTGCTTTCTGCTGTTACAGTCTGCTGCAAATCATTTGTATTTAAAGTGTTCATCCTATTTTTATTGGCTGCATTATGAATTATCTTCTTCTCTTCATTTGGAGTTACCTGTCTTGTATATATCCTAAGAGTAACTCCATCCTTTTCCCCAAGATGACGAAGGATTGCCTGTTCATTGGTACTTGTAGGATATTCCCTTAAGACCCATACACATCTGTAGGTATTTCCGCAAATAAAGTGATCTGTATTAAATTTAATAATAGATGGTGCAATCATGTCTATAAAAGTTTTGATTTTTTCATCTTTCACTATAGTTTTTTTCTTTTTTGCCATATTATTATCTACCCCTCTTCCTTTTTTTAAATTAAAAAAGCCCTGCTTAATTTGCAGAGCCTAGTAATGTTTATTATAAATTAGAATCTACTACCCGTTTTAGTATTAGTAGAAATAAGTCGCTCACGATCAGCAACTTTTGTTACATTTTCTAGTTCTTTTATTGCATTTCTACCAATCCAAACTTGTACTTTATCTCCATGGTCTATAAATTCATGTGCTAGTAACAATGCTTTTTCGTTATAATTAAAGTCTTTTTTCCCAATTTCCCTCAAAGCCCAAGAAATTGCCTTTTTAATATGTTCATGATTATCATGTGAATATTTGAAAATCAATTGTAAGTAATCATCAAGTTTGTTATCAGCAATATTTTTATCATGTATTACAGAGGAGGCAATTAAAACAAAAGCTGCCCGTTTTTTATATATTTGTGATGAACTAATCCATTCAATAATATAATTATCATAATTTGGTAGCTTAATAATCAAATTTTTACATAAATGATCACATAAATCCCATGAAATAACATCATTCATTAAGTACTCTATATCTTCTGTATTTAAATTATTTCTTTCAAAGATTAATACTGCTAATAATCTAGCCTCATGATATCCAGTTTTCCATAATTTATATGCTAACTCATTAGATTTTTCAATCTCTTTAGCAATGTTACGAATAATTGTAGTTGATACACCAATGCTGTAGTCCTCTGGTATTCCCATTCTGATTACATTAGCTTTGTGTTTTTTAGAAGCTTTCGATTGAAGTTTTATAATAATTTCCTCACAAGTCATCTGCTATCCCTCAACACTTTCTTCAAATCTCCAATATATGTTTTCTGTTGTCTTTTCAAATATAACCTTACAAAAGGTTTCATAAGTACTTTTTTTGCGACAACATTTTCCGTAAAGTCTATTATGGTTTTATTACCTTCTTGGGCAAATAAACCTGTCCAATCTCCCCTTATATTATCGTTTTCCATACTAAATTTCCAAAGTTTATAAGGCTCCATTGCAATTGTAGTAAATATAGTTTGATATCCATCTTTTGTATGTTCCACAAATTCTTTTTCGTTTAGAATTTCAATTTTACTTATGTTGCTTCGCCACGAATAATTTTCAAGAGAAGTTACAGTATCCCACACTTTTTTTATATCGTATGGTAAAGTGGCCTTTATATTTGATATTACCATAATTTCCCTCCCCCTAATTTTTTACTAATCAAATAATATAGAATTCTTTAATTATATTTATTGTACCATATCCAGTTTAACTAATAAACTTCTACCTATTCAAATTTACTCATCGCCAAATACAATCCATCTCTCCCCATCATAATCTTCATATTTTTCTGTAGTTACATTTTGTTCATAGTAGACTCCTAGAAGTCTTTTAATATCCTGATTATCTGCCCTCCTAGCTGCAAATCCTTGGTCTTTTAAGCTCTTTTCTATTCTCGATAAGTATGAGAATATATTTGATTCTTTTTCATCCTTAAGTCTTATTATAATCAGAAACTCTCTGGCAGTTGCCATTTGTACCTGCATCCTATCAAGATTAATGCTATCTTGCTTTAGCAAATTCCTTATAACATGGTTTTGTTCCATTTCTATTCTTCTTTTTAAATACTGCTTATTATCATCAAAGTTTTCCTTTGAATTAAGACATAGCATTTCAATTTCTGCTATACCTTTTAATACTGTCATCAATGCATAAATCCTAGCAGTTATACTCTCTTCTGATAATACGGATATATTAGTTGGATGGATTATAAAGTATATTAACTCTCCATAGGGGGTCTTAAGGCTATAATCTGTGATTTCATCAATACCAATTAATTCTCTTGTAGATTGCTTTTGTTTTTCTTTTTTTCTCTGTTTTCTTCTCATTTTATAACCTCCACTCAAATAATTGTTGTTTTAATATAAAAAAGCTACAAGCATATCTGATAAAATTCAATATGCTTATATCTTCAAATTGTATGGTTAAAAAGGCATATACTGCAGTTATAACAATTGGTGGCATGAATCCTAACTGGAATAAGGCAAATACAGAAATAAGAAGCCCTATTCCAATAATTACAATGTCTTTTAATTCCCATAGCCATAGTGTCGCTTTAGCCTTTAAATTATCAGGATACATATACATTATTTATTCATCCCCTCTTCTTTTTGTTTTCTTAAAAAATAGGCAATCCCTCGCATAATAAAATCTACACAAGGGATTGCTACACTATTACCTAATGCCTTATATCTTACACTATCTGATGCTTTCTCAATATTAGTCCATCCATCAGGAAAACCTTGAAGCCTTTCACATTCAAGTGGAGTAAGCCTTCTAACAAGTTTGTTTTCATATCCTTTCTCTGTATTGTAAACTGCATGTATATCATTTGTAGTCAGGGTATAGCTAATATCTTCTTGAAAGCCACATCCATTTCCCCCATTATGGTCTTGTCTTCCTATAATATTTGCTGATATACAGTAGTCCTTCTTATCCATGCTATTTGACACTAAAGGTACATTATTTCCACCAGTTCCATAGGATGCTGAAATTGTTGGTGCCACATTTAATGGTCCATTATACCTACAATCCTTTCCATGGTTTTCAAATAATTCTTGTTGATGCTTGTGTATCTTGTTTATGTTTTCTTTATTTATAACTATAGGTGGATTCCCTACCATACCTGCTCTCAAGGTTCCTGTAATATTTTCTGTTAAATCCATCCTTTCTCCGCCTTGATCATTTAAGCATATTATTGGCTCTATATTTATGCTTTTATTCCCCCTTGAATCATTAATGCATTTTTCAACTGTGATGGCAGTTCCTTTCCCCTTGCCTTGGATCTTCTCAATATTCCCAAACAAGCTCTCTTGCTCAAATAATATTTTTGGTGCGGTGTGTCCTCCAAAATCTGCCACAAGAAAGATTCTTTTTCTTCTTTGGGGGACACCCCAGTATTGAGCATCGAGTACTCTCCAAGCAATGGAGAATTCATCTCCCAATATGCACCCAACAGATTTCCATAACCCTTTCGGAGGTCTAGGTATAGATATTCTGCTGTCTGCAATCTTTGCTGTTTCTTCCAGCACTGCCCTGAAATCTTCTCCTCCTGCACTTGAGAAGGCTCCAGGAACATTTTCCCAAAGGAAGTATCTAGGTCGAATAAGGTGATTTGCTTTTCCTCCCTTTCCATCTTTACACCTCATTTCTTTTGTTATTCTGACTTGTTCCATAAATAATCCTGATCGTTCACCTGCTAGTCCTGCCCTTTCTCCTGCAATAGACAGATCCTGACAGGGTGAACCACCAGTAATTAAATCAACAGAAGGCAATTCCTCCCCTTTTAATTTGGTAATATCTCCAAAGTGAACCATATTAGGAAATCTAGCTTTTGTTACTCTAATGGGGAAAGTTTCTATTTCACTTGCCCATATAGGTGTAATTCCATTGTATATTCCAGCTAGGGGAAATCCTCCTATTCCATCAAAAAGACTCCCCGGTACGAGTTCAAGACATAGGTAACAAAAAACTTCAAGACATAGGTAACACTTTATTATAAAATTACAGGTGAAAACTTAGTTAAAGGAGTGTTCATCTGATGCCTTGGAGGGAGAAAAGTGTTATGGATCAAAGAGAAGAATTCGTACTAAGAGCATTAAGTGAGGAAATGTCTTTTAGTCAGTTATGTAAAGAGTATGGAATTAGTAGGAAAACAGGCTATAAGTGGAAAGAAAGATTTTTAAATCAAGGCAAATCAGGTCTTTATGACCAAAGCAGAAAACCTAATAATTCTCCGAATCAAATATCAGAGGATTATGTAATTAAAATAATTCAAATAAGACAAAGTCACCCTACATGGGGTGCAAAGAAAATAGCAAAGATTATAGAAAATAGTGATAAAAATGGTGATGCTCCTTCAATAAGTAGTGTTTATAGGATTCTAGAGAAAGCTAATTTATTAAAAAAGAAGAGAGTTCATAATACTAATCCACTGTATAAAGAAAACCTTCATAAATTAATAGAACCTATTGAACCAAATGATGTATGGACAATAGACTATAAAGGTTGGTGGTTAAGTGAGGATATCAAAAGATGTAATCCATTGACAATAAGAGACTTAAAAAGCAGATATAATCTTGAAATAAGGTTAACACAAAGACAGGATATGGAATCGGTTAAAGCAGCAATGGAAAGCACATTTAAGGAGTATGGGTTACCAAAAGTAATTAGGAGTGACAACGGGTCTCCTTTTGCAGCATACAATAGTCCAATGGGGATAAGTAAATTATCTGCAATATGGATGGCTCTAGGAATATTACCTGATAGGATATCTCCAGGTAAACCATATCAAAATGGTGCACATGAGAGGATGCATAGAGACTTAAAATCAGAGGTGCAAAAAGGAACAAAGGGAGATATAATCTACTATCAAAATATAATTGATGAGTGGAGATATGAGTATAATAATATTAGACCACATGAAGCACTAGGTATGGTAACGCCGTCTACAGTGTATACTAAATCACCTAGAAAGTTTGAAGGCTATATAGATGAAATCAATTATCCAAGTGGATATGAACGAAGGAAGGTAAATAAAACAGGAATAATTCACTGGGATAATCAATTAATACGTATAACAAGCGCTTTTAGTGGATATCATGTAGGCTTGACTTATGAAGATGAGTATACATTAAAAGTATGGTTTAGTGACTTTCTTATAGGAGAGATTGACTTAGTATCTTCGTCATTCTATACTATACCTAATATATAGATAGGGGACATGTGTAACCTATGTCCTGAAGCAAAAGTGTTACCCATGTCCTGGTTAAATATAATCACTGCATATCCCATTAGGATAATTATAAATAGAGCCATAAAAGGACTTGTTATCATGGAAAGACCTCCAAAGATTTCTGAACTTCCTACACTGGTAATATCTCCCCCAGTATTTAAATTTGAAATAATATCTGAAGCCAATTCATTGATTCCACTTCCATAGCCTGTAATCCCTGCAGTTAAACTTGCTTGTAGGTTAACAGATAACTTATATAATTCTATTGGTACAATGGTAAAGAGACTTACTGCCATAAATCCCTTTATAGCATTTAAGCCTGCATCTCTAATACCACCTCTTCCATTTTGGTATTCTATTCCTGTTTCAAAAACTGATACTATAAGTCCTGTTCCATATAGGGACCAAGCTAGATAAGAAAAGAAGAGAACAATAGACTGTACCCAACTCATTTCAAAAAGTTCTACTCCTATATTTCCCATATTGGCAAAAAAGTCAGCAAGGAAACCTACAATTTGTCCATAAATCCAGTCTATTATTTGATCCATCACATCTCCTAATATAAAATCCCATATAAATATTTCCATCACCTACTTTCTTATAAATAAAAACAGACACATAGTTTTTATCCTATGTGTCTATTTACATTAGATTTTATTTTCAAGTATTACTTATCTTCATAGTGTCCTTTGCATTGTGCTATTTCTATAACATTACCTTTTATGCGATACACAATACGATTTCTATCATCAATTCTACGTGACCACCACCCTGATAAATTGCCCTTAAGTGGTTCTGGTTTGCCTATCCCTTCATTGTAGTTACGATCAATATCTTGAATAAGCTGATTAATCCGTTTAATGGTTTTCTTATCTTGTGTTTGCCAATAAGTGTATTCCTTCCATGCAATTTCAGTAAAATTTATTTTCATTCCTCTAAAGCCTTTAAATCTTCTATTGATTTAGATATAACTTTACCATCATTAGCTTCTTTAATTGAATCTTCAAGAACTTTCATATTGGCTTCACTAAAAAAAGGATCTACTCTGGTTGTAATTTCAAAAGGAATACCGCCCTCTCTAAGAGATTGACGAATAAAAATATTAAATGCTGTTGTCATATTTAAACCTAAGTCTTCGAATAATAATTCTGCTTTTTCCTTTAAAACATCATCAATACGGATATTTATTTGAGCCATATTATCCTCTCCTTTCAATATACATTATATATATTTATATATACTATGTCAATACATTGTATATATTTTTCTTTTTCTCTCTAGGTACTTATATATTATATATTGTTTAATTTATAAGATAATATGCCACTCTTAATAATATTCTTCCTCTCTATATTTACATCCCAAGTATTTTCCAAATATATTTTGGAGCAGTTAGGGTAAATACTAAACAGGCAAATAAAATTGCTGGTGCTGCCCATTCAAATTGCCCATGTTTTCTGTAATCAAAATAAGCCATACCAAGCTTAGCAAAGAAAAATACTGCTAGAATTAAATCTATTGCTGGAAATACTACTTTATTTACTACAGTTTTAATTTGAGTTGATGCATCTTTCCAAGTCCCCTTAATTGCTCCTGCCACATCTCCTGAACCTGCTGCAAAAGTTATAGTACTGAAAATTAAAAAAGCCATTAGCACTATACAAATTACTAATATATTTTTCTTATATGTCTTCATAAAAATCACCTTTCTCTTTCTGTATTAAGGTTTTAATGGTGCAATGTGCCAGTCCTGCCATAAATTGCCCCTTATTGTAAGTGAGTCTGTAAGATTCATAGAAAGCATCCCATCAGGAGTCCATGCATCTATAAGCCAAGTATTTACTGTATATGCCCCGTCAGGCATCCATATAGGAGTAAAGTGGGTACGATTTTTATAAGTTGAATAATTATTTTTCTTAAATTCAAACTTTGGACTTGAGCCATTAAATGTTTTATCCAGTAATCTCCAATAAGTTTCATATCTAAATTCCGGAAAATAGGATACAGCATTTTGTGGATAGGTAATTGCTGAACTTTGGTTGCTGCTGATATTTACATTTACTAATTGATTAATTCCATATCCACTTTTAAAAGTACTTCCATTTCCAGTAGGGTTTTTGCTATCATTTGTAATTCTCATATCTGCAGAAAGTCTTGCACTATATTGGTCAAGGTCAAATTCCCACCATCCATGGTCACACCAATATCCTGAGTCTTCCCCAGTACTATGCCATACCCAATATTCCTGCCACCAAGGACGCCATATACTCCAATTTGCATTTGTCTTTTCTTCTCTTCTTGGAATAGGTACATAAGAGAAGGAATCATTCCTGTCATCTGCTACTGGATTCGGCGGAGGATTTTTATCTAAATCTATAATTTTAATATTTATAATTGATTTAGCAGTTCCACCAGGACCATTAACATTTACATGTATTGTCATGTTTTGCTCTGTACTTGGGGTTGTCCACTTTACCCAAGCAAGTTGTGAATCTCCCCTTGGATAATAGATATTACCCACATTATAGGTTCTTCCACCAATGTCAAAACTTACATAGGTTGGATTATCAGGATCCGATTGTCCCCCGCTTACCACCACTGATGTAATTACTTCAGTATTTACTCTATATTCATAATCATATGTGCTGATAATTGGTTCTTCAGGTTTTTCTTTAAATCTAACAATTCCAAGGCCTAAATAATTCTTAATATCTGAGTTTGAAGCTGGAGTTGATGTACTGCCACTCCATGCATGATATCCTAAATCTCCTACCTCTAAAAACATAGCTAGAGGCAGATTTTTATGAGATAAGGATACCATTTTACTTCTAAGTCCACCACTTAATTTCTCATCATACATGACCGCTTCTGTTGCAGTTGTAGCTATCATTACTCCTTGAAATGTGTAATAGGCTATGGGTTCTAGGAGTAATTTATATTCTCCATTGATTAAGGTATCATAATTCATTCCAGTATTTGATGCTATAGATCTAATAACTTGCTCATCAGTAAAATAACTTTTTATTGCTTCAATATTATTTTTACCCTCTGTACTTACTATTCTAGGTATTGATTGAGATGGATTAATGTAAGAATATGAGCCTTGTATTGGAGACAAGTTTCTGCCTCCATTGTATTGAAGTTTCGATACTTTCCCAAAATGAAATATTATAGATGGTGGTTGTTTATTAGTTAAATCAATCGGAGTAGTTACTATTGAATAGTCATCTACTCTTACGATACTGACTCTTACTCCATCATTCCCAGGCGACCATTTATTTTGACTAGTTCCACTCCCCATTCCACCTCCACCCGAATCTATGTTTCCATCTCCAACTGCAAACACAGAAAAAGGCATTATAAAATTAAATATTATTAAAATTGTAATAAAAAATATTATTCTTCTCTTCATCTCTTTCTCCTTGTAAATGATAAAATGAAAATACACAAAAATTAGAATCTCAAAATGCACAGATTTGTACATTTTTCTAGTATAATATTTCTAAAATGATTGGAGGGATATTATGCGGAAAGATGTATTAAAT
>Ga0129309_1000779_pt1 | contig 21095 bp, 20 predicted proteins | sample L1105metagenome_FD_94439 | JGI IMG/M metagenome (GOLD analysis project Ga0129309, IMG submission 94439) | Ring-tailed lemur group fecal microbial communities from Wisconsin, USA - L1105 metagenome | ecosystem: Host-associated > Mammals > Digestive system > Large intestine > Fecal | place: USA...
ACCTCCTTTGCATTGATGCGGTTGGCGAACCTTCATCAATTCTAGCATCGGAGGTCTTCTGCTTTAAGCATTTTATTCTCACCAGCATAGCTGGTGGTTTTTTACGCTGAAGCGCCAATAAAAGGGAAGGCTTACGGGATATTGTAAGCCTTCCCTTTTTCATTACATCATACCTGCATTTTATTTCATTTTCGGTTTTTATGATCCTCCAGCGCCCGCCGAAACTGGGTTTCATACAGCTCCCGGTATACGCCGTTTTCTTCCACTAGTTCCTGATGGGTTCCCCGCTGCACAATTTGTCCTTGGTCAACCACCAGAATCTCATCCGCCGCCATGATAGTGGACAAACGATGGGCGATAACCAGGCTGGTACGGCCTTTGAGCAGAGGGTCAATGGCATCCTGAATGACACTTTCCGAAATGGAGTCCAGCGCAGAAGTCGCTTCATCCAGGATCAGCAAGCGTGGGTTTTTCAAAATTACCCGCGCAATCGAAACCCTCTGCTTTTCGCCGCCAGAAAGCTTAATACCCCGATTGCCCACCATCGTATCATACCCCTGCGGCAGCCCCGCAATAAAATGATGGATATTGGCCTGACGGCACGCTTCGATCAGCTGTTCTTCACTGGCCTGTGCGTTGGCATACAATAGGTTTTCCCGGATGGTACCGTTAAACAGGTAGGTATCTTGTGTCACCACACCAATATTTTTGCGCAGCGTCTCCAGATTAATGTTGCGTATATCCTGTCCATCCAGTGTGATGCTTCCTTCCGTCACATCATATAGCCGCGGAATCAAATGGATTATCGTCGATTTTCCCGCACCAGAAGGTCCGACAATCGCCACCGAATGGCCTGCTTCGATGCAAAAATTCAAGTCCCGCAGAACTGGCTGCTCCGGATCATAGAAAAATCCCACGTGACAGAATTCCAAATCTCCTCTGACCGATTCCGGTATTATTGCATGAGGCCGGTTTTCCACTTCCACCGGCATATCAAAATAATCGAAAATACGAGTAAAAAGAGCCATGGAACGAATGACATCTACCTGGATATTCAAAAGAGAGTTGACTGGCTGGTACATTCGACTGAGCAAAGATACCATAACCGTAATATCGCCAACAGTCAAGCTGGTATTTCCCATCCGAATGATGAGCAGACCTCCCACCAAATAAATTAACATCGGTCCCATGCTGGTAAAAGTATTCATCGCCACTCGGAACCAGCGGCCCGCCATGCTCTCTCTGATGTTAAGACGAGTCATCTCCCCATTGATTTTTTGATATTTTTCATACTCCATCTTTTCATTGGTAAATAATTTTACCAACATCTGTCCGCTAACGCTCAGCGTCTCGTTCAGAACCTGATTGATCTCATCGTTTTTTTCCTGCGATTTCAGTGCAAGGCTCCAACGGGTTTTTCCTACTCTCTTTGTCGGCAGTACGAACAACGGGACGATAATAATTCCCACCGTTGCCAGAATCCAGTTTTTTTGGTACATTGCCACTACCGAAGTAGCCAGCACTGCAATATTGCTTAAAATGCTGGTAAGGGTATTGGAAATTACGCTTTGCACGCCGGAAATATCACTGGTCATACGGGTGATAACATCCCCCTGCCTACTGCTGGTAAAAAAACGGTGGGACATTTTCTGCAAATGAGCATACATTTGATTGCGCATGTCATAGGTAATGTGCTGTGCCACCCAAGTATTCAGATAGCTTTCCAATACGCCAATCAGATTAGAAATTACCAGCACAGCAACCGAAAGGCCAATCAAGCGCAGCAACATGCTGAAATTTTTACCAATCAGCCCCTCATCAATAATCTTTCCAGTGAGAATGGACGGCAAAAGCCCAAAAACTGACGACAGGATAATCGCCGCCAAAACCAGCAGCAATTGGGGCCAGTAAGGCAACAGATAAGAGAAAATCCGTTTAAGCAAGGCTTTTGTAATCCGCGGACGGTTTTTCTTTTCTTCTTCCGTTAAAAATCGGTTTGGTCCTCGCATTCCTCCCGGACCTCCTGGCGGCATACGCGTCCCTCCTTTTCCTGTTCTTCTTCCAGACAGTCAATTAACTTCTGGCAAATCCGATTCAATTCCTGTGTCTCCTGCGGTGTCAGGCACTGCAAAAGAGCATTTTGATATGGCAAACGGGTTTGATTGTGCCGCTGAATCTGCTGGCGCCCCTGTTCTGTCAGCCAAATATGGGAAATCCGGGCATCTTTTTCATCGCGCTTCCTGAGAATATCTCCCTGAGATTCCAGCCGGGAAAGCATTTCGCTCAGAGACGATGGACGAATATCCAGCAATTCGGTCAACTCCCGAGCACTGGTCCCTTCATACCGGGAAATTGCTTCCATCAGTCGTCCATATCCGTGAAAATGGCGCGGTCCATGATGGTGTGAACGACCCCGGCGCAAGGCTCGCATCAACCGAAACAGACATTCCAGTGGTTGCTCTTGTAAATCCATTTTTGCACCCCTTTCAAATAATTCGGTACCTAATTATATGCGTCACTTATATAATACTTTGGTACCGAACTATTGTCAAGTGTTTTGGCTGCAAATATAAAAAAGTGCAGACTGCGGTACACGCAGTCTGCACTGTCTGCTCATTTAAGCATAAAGGGGGAACTTTATAAAAATCCAACCCTTTTCCTCTATTTTTGCAGGTTTCTGCCAGATGACTTAAGCGCCTGGCGAGTAGAGCGTACATCTCCCAAAGCTTTGGACAGAGTCTCTTCCGTACTTTTGAGCATTGTTTCTGCAAACTCTTGAGAAGCCTGTCTCATTTCACGGGACTTCATCTGTGCCTGGGTCAAGATTTCCGTCGCACGGGCCTGAGCCTGCTTGGTGATTTCCTCTTGCTCCACCAGTGCTTTGGCATGTTCCTCTGCCTTGCGGACAATATCCTCTGCCTCTTTTTTCGCCACACTGATGATATCTGTCCGGTCAGCAACAATTTGTTTGGCCTGCTTGATTTCCGCAGGCATGTTCAAACGAATATCGTCAATCAAGTCTCGCACCTTTTCTGCATCGACAACACAGCGACCGCCAGTCAACGGCAGATTCCACGCGCGATCCAACATTTCGTCCATTGCATCCAAAATATCATCGATATTCATCGTATAAGCCCTCCCTGAAACTACGATTTTTTACAACAAAGCCAGCTTGTACCAGCCAAAACAATGTGAATTATTCTTTTTTACACAGCCGGCTGGCGACTCGATCCACAATTTGCGGTGGAAGAAAATCGGAAATGTCTCCGCCAAACTGGGCAATCTGCTTGACCAAGCTGGAACTCAAATACATATTTTGCGAGGCCGTAGTCAGAAACACCGTATCCGACGTGGGATTGAGTTTTTTATTGGCTAACGCCATCTGAAATTCATATTCAAAGTCTGATACCGCCCGCAGGCCTTTGACAATCGCTACTGCTCCTACGTCCCGGACATAATCGGCCAACAAGCCGGAAAAGGTATCCACTTCCACGTTGGGCAAACTGTTCCCAATAACCTCCCGAATCATCTGTGCCCGTTCTTCCGGCGTAAAACTCGGTTTTTTCGCGGCGTTGATTACCACCAAAACAATTACTCTGTCAAACAATTTTGAAGCCCGCGTCACGATATCCAGATGTCCCTTGGTCACTGGATCAAAACTGCCAGGACAAACCGCAATCCTCATCTGCTACTCCTCTTCTGGGATCCGATAGGTATGGATCATCGCTTTGCCATACCGGCGGGTCTTAATTAACCGAAAATTCCCCACTTCCTGCGGCATTTCTTCATGCCGGTCAGTCTCGCACAGGATCACTCCGCCAGGAGCCATCTGCTGGGCTACTAATGGGAGCGCAGCCTGAGCCAATCCTTGATTATAAGGCGGGTCAATAAAAGCAACGTCATATTCTCCGCCGCCGATTTTTAAAAAACGAAGGGCATCCATAGCGAACACCTTGCATTGTTCTGTAAAACCGCATGCCGCAATGTTGGCACGCAGTGCTTCCAGCGAAGGCCGGCCACTTTCCACAAAGGTTACCGATTTGGCGCCGCGGCTGATCGCCTCCAGCCCCATCTGACCGGTACCGGCAAACAAATCCAACATTCGTGCGCCTTCCACCTCGAAATGAATGGCGGAAAATACGGCCTCTTTGGTCACTTCCGCTGTGGGGCGGACATCTGTCCCTTCCGGAGCTGTCAGCCTGCGTCCGCGGGCTGAACCGGTAATGATCCTCATTTTTCTCCTCCATTATGCGCCGTTTCGATCAGAATCTTCCTGTTTCTCCATGATCTACATACGGTTATTATGGGGCAAAATCCATCGGATGTCAATATCCAAAGCCCTGTTATTCTTCATCGGCGTGGAGCCAATCATACAGGCGCTGAGCACAGGCAGATGTCATTCCCTTAACCGCTGCCAATTCCTCCACCGTTGCCTCCCGCATCGCTTTTTGCGTTTTAAACGCCGTAAACAACGCTTTCGCTCTCGCCGGTCCGATCCCTTCCACTGAGGTCATAGCCAATTCCATCCCACTTTTTCGATGACTTTTGCGGGAAAAATCAATGGTGTAGCGATGTACTTCATCCTGAATTCGGGTAACCAGCGAAAACGCGTTTTTATTGGCGTTGATCGCGATTTCGCCGCCGTCTTTGGCAATGGCACGGGTCCGGTGCCGGTCATCCTTTACCATTCCGAACACCGGTACGGTGATGCCCAATTCCTCCAGCAGCGGCTGAATCGCCGCTACATGGCCCTTGCCGCCATCCAGAAGAATCAGATCCGGCAGACGGCCAAATCCTTCGCCGGAAGATTTTTCCTCTTCATATCGGGCAAATCGTCGGGAAAGCATTTCCCGCATACTGGCATAATCGTCTGGAGTCAGCTGGGTTTTCATCTTGAATTTGCGGTAATATTTTTTTTGAGGGCGTCCGCCTTCAAACACCACCATACCGCCAACAATGGTGCCGGCGCCAATATTGGAAATATCGTACGCTTCAATGTACGCCGGTGGCGCTCCAAGGCCTAATAACCGGGCCAGTTCATCCAATGCGGAAAGTTCCCGTCCAGTGCGGGATACTTCGTGGGAAAGGCGTTGGGAAGCATTATTGCGGGCCATCTCCACCAGTTTTGCCTGCTCGCCCCGCTGCGGCACTGTAATGGTAATTTTGTGCCCCATTTTTTGTGAAAAATACGCCTCGGTCAGTTCCCGATCTTCAAAATCCCCGTCTACCTCTATCACACGCGGGATATCCTCACGATAGTACCCCAGTAAAAACTCCCGGCGAAAAGCAGATAGATCGCCACTTTCATAAAATACAAAATCTTTTTTATCTACCAACCGGTGGTTCCGGAACAGCAAAACGGCCGCTGCAGTGGCGGAATCGCTCTGGGTAAAAGCCACAATGTCCGCGTCCGCCGCTTTGGAGCTGACCACCTTCTGCCGATCTGTAATGCGCTCAATCGCTTGAATCCTGTCCCGATACTGCGCTGCCTTTTCAAAGTCCAAATTTTCACTGGCACGCAGCATCTGTTCTTTCAGTCTTTCCAGCGCACGAGCTGAGCCACCTCGGATGAAATCCAATGCTTCTTCCAGGCGGGCAGCATATTCCGCCTCATCAATCCTGCCTCGACAAAGGCCGACACATTGTTTGATATGGAAATTCAGGCAGGGCCGTCCTTTGCGGAATTCCTGAGGAAATTTGCGGCTGCAGGTGGGCAGCATAAACACCTTATTGGCCTCATCCACCGTCTGTTTGACCACGTAAGAGGACATATAAGGCCCCAGATAGATACATCCGTCATTCTCCTGCTTTTGCAAAACCGCCTGAATACGGCTGAATGGAGGAGGTGTTACTTTGATATAAGAATATCCCTTATCGTCTTTTAGCAGGATATTATATTTCGGAGTGTACTGTTTAATAAGGCTGCATTCCAGTACCAATGCTTCGAATTCACTGTCAGTGACAATCGTCTCAAAATCATAGACATTTTCTACCATTTTATAGACTTTTTCCAGATGTTTTTCCACACTGCGGAAATAGCTGGATACCCGGTTGCGCAGTGCTTTGGCCTTTCCAATATAAATAATCTTGCCGCTTTTATCCCGCATCAAGTAAACGCCTGGTTCTTTTGGCAACCGGCGCACCTTTTCCCGCAGGTATTCCAACCTCGGATTGTTCATTTGAGCCCCTCCTTTCACTAAAACAGGAAAAAAGCCCCGCCGTGCAGTTGCTCGGGAGGCTTTTCATGATGCTGTGTAATTACTCGGCGAAACCGGACTCAACCAGTTTTACCAATCCGCTGACCGCCTGTTCTTCATCAGCACCGTCGGCAATAATGCGGATGGTAGTTCCACCTACAATTCCCAGAGAAAGAACGCCAAGCAGACTTTTGGCATTTACGCGGCGCTCATCCTTCTCCACCCAAATGGAGGACTTAAACTCATTTGCTTTCTGGATAAAGAACGTCGCGGGGCGGGCGTGCAAACCTACCTGATTCTGAACCTGAACATCTTTTACAAACATTACTACAACTCTCCTGCTTCTTCATCTTGAATTCTACTTTGCTTCTTCTAAACAATTCTTTATGGGACAGCCAAACTGTCTATTATTATAACACAGCAACACGGTTCGTCAACGCATCCCAGTGGAAGTTTGCAGTTTTTTCTGCAAATTTCTGCTTGTTGGATAAACAAGAGCAAAGCAAAAACCATCTTGTTTGTGTGGATTAAACAAAATATTTCCCCCAAGCTATGCGATTTCAACGATGAAAAGTAACACTTTTAGTGGAAAAACAAGCTTTATCCTACGAATCAGGCGTTCCTTCCTTTTTGCTGCCGCCGTAGGATTGTCCCTTTGGCAATCATTTTTTCACACGGAATTCTCAGCAACTGCATCGGATGGCGCGCCGCATCCAGTGATTGTCCTTTCTCGTCAAAAATTGCGGAAACCGTCAAATTTTCCGGCGGCAGACCAGGAGAAAGCACCTCCAGAATATCGCCCGGGAAAAACCGGTTTCTCTGGGTACAAAACAGCATGTTGTCCGACCATCCTTGTACCACAGCTGCAACATCATAATCGCGGATATAGCCGCCGCTTTCATAATACTGGCCATTTTCGGGGCGGCCAAAATAAAATCCCGTGCAATACTGCCGATGGCTGACTTTCTTCGTCTCTTCCAGCAGCCAACCAGGTAAGCGGTAATGGGCTGGATTTTTTTTCAGTAAGTCTACAGCACAGCGGTAAGCGTTGGTAATCGTAGCCACATAATAAAAGGATTTTGCCCGTCCCTCAATTTTAAAACTGCTTACGCCCGCTTCAACCAGCTGATCCAGATACTCAATCATGCAAAGGTCCTTTGCATTCAGAATATAGGTTCCGTCTTCTTCTTCTAAAACCGGGAAAAACTCTCCCGGCCGTTTTTCTTCCACCAAATGATAGCTCCAGCGGCAGGGTTGGGCACATTCGCCGCGGTTAGCATCCCGCCCGGCCAGATAGTTGGACAACACGCACCGGCCCGAAAAGGACATGCACATAGCCCCGTGGACAAAAGTTTCTATCTCTAGTTCCGGCGGCGTATTTTGCCGGATCTGCCGAATCTCATCCAAGCCCAATTCCCGGGCCAGCACAACCCGTTTGACCCCCATCCGGTAAAGCTCCATCGCCGTCAGGTGGTTAACCACACCCGTCTGGGTGGACATGTGCAATTCCATTTTCGGGATTTCCCTGCGGCAAAGCAGCATTACGCCAATATCCGCTACGATGAGAGCATCCACACCTGCATCGTCGAGAAAATGGAGGTAGGCGGGCAGACCGGCAAGATCCTCTTCACGCGGCAGGATATTACAGGTGACATACACTTTCACTCCCCGCCGGTGGCAAAAATCAACAGCGCACACCAGTTCTTCCTCCGTAAAATTCATCGGCGATGCACGCATACCAAAGTCCTTGCCGCCTAAATAAACTGCATCCGCACCATACTGAACCGCTGCAGACAGCCGCTCAAAATCCCCCGCAGGTGCCAAGACCTCCGGCTGTTTCCAATTTGCCATAACGGCCACCTTTCTTTTTGGAACCTTATACCCTCACACAAACAGTCACCGGAAAACCGGTGACTGTTTGGTTCTTCTTATCTTAGCCGGCCGCAGAAGAAGAATTCTTCTCTAATTCTGCATTGACTCGGTCTGCCTGTGCAATATTGGCGTCATGCTGCTCTAACGTTTCAGCATAATAGTAGGCGCCGGCATTATCGGTGACAAAGTAATAATAGGTCTGTTCATGCTGTGCCGGATACAGCGCTGCTTCAATCGCATCCAAACCGGGATTACAAATCGGCCCCACTGGCAGGCCGTTGCAGACGTAGGTGTTATATGCGTCATACATAGCCTGATTGGTCATGCCGATATTCTTTTTAATGACCCGCTCCACATAAAAGATCGTTGGATCTGACTGCAGGTTCGGATAATGATCCGAATTGCGCAGACGGTTGTGGAACACTTCCGAAACATTTTTCATTTCATCGGGATCGCTGGCCTCTTTCTGGATGATAGAAGCTAAAATCAGTGTTTGATCCAGCGTGAGATTCAGTTCATTCATGCGAGTGCGCATCTCATCGGTAATCTGGGAATTAAAATCCTTTAAGAAACGGTTGATAACCGAATCCACGCTCTCACCTACAAAGAACTGATGTGTGTTTGGGAACAGATATCCCTCCAGCTTATAAAATCGAAGGTCGTTCTGCGGAATATTGTCCACAAACGTATAATTGTATCCGTCACCATTGAGTGCCGCCAAAAACTCACTGGCGGAACAGACGCCCTGCTCCTCCAATTTTTTGGCGATGTCTACCGAAGTATATCCTTCAGGGAACATGATTTCCACTACATCTGTCCGTTCGGTTCCGGCCTGTAACGCATAAATAATTGAATCATAATCCATTTTATCAGTCATGATATATTCGCCGCTTTGAAACCCATCTTCCTGTTTGAGCATCACATATAAACGGAAAGCAAAGGGTTCCGTAATCACACCGCTTTTTTTCAAAATCCGCGCAATTTCACTGGTGGAAGCACCTTCCGGAATGTCTACTGTCATCTGCTGTTCCGTTGTATTGTCGCCGCCAAACAAAGTTACCGCAGCAATATCCTCAAACGCATGGATCGCAAAAAACGCAAGGTATACGCTCAGTGCCAAAAACAACAGTGTCAACAAAAGCGCGCGGCCCACGCGGTATTGTTTTTTTATCTTCTTTTTGGCTTTCTTTTTGCCAGAAACTGGTGCCGGCTGCGGCGGCCGTTTTTGCTCATCCTTTTCCGGCAACGAAGCAGAGGGACGTTCATAATCCTGCTGAGAAATATTTACCTGAAGCCCCTCGCTTGACGGGTCTTGCGCTTCTCCATAAGAAACGTCCGTACGATCTGCAGGAATTTGTCTCTCTCCAATCGCGGCCGCTGTTTTTTTCGCGGCATTTGTCCGATCCCGATCATCCGGTGCTAATGACATTCCATTGGAAACACGCGCACCGCCGGATACGGCAGGATGGGGTAATCCAGCATCCTGCGCCGGACGTCTTTTCTCCGTCAGCCATCGGGGTAGTTCCTCTTCGTCCACACTATCAGTACGCCGCACCGGAACTTTTTGGGGATCTGGCACATTTTTCAAAGGATCGGAAGGCGCATCCTTCTGGACTTGATTCGCTGCTTCGGGCGGGTTGGAGCGCTGTATTGGAACCTGCACCGGTTCCTGTCTTTCAAGGTCGGCATTATCCTCCACATGGATGCTATCGATCAAATCCTTAAAAATATCCTGTTCGTTCTTTTCGTTCATTGGTTCCTCCCTTTGGCCTTACCTTACTGAAAAATCCACATCTTTTGCTCGGCAGGGCTTTAATCCTGCCAAAGGCCATATTTTCTGCAAACCGGGCAATTTTACTTGCTTTACCGTTTAGGCGGCAAAAACAGGGGTTTTTTTCTTCTCTTTTCCGTAATCAACAAATCCACCGGTAGGTCATAATAACCATGCGGCAAACGCTGGCAAAGACATCCCTCATATACAATACCGATTTTAAATCCGGTGTAGCCGGATAAAAAACGGTCATAATATCCCTTTCCATAACCGAGGCGAAACCCATGCCGATCAAAAGCAAGTCCTGGCACAAGGCAGATGCTGTTTTGATCATCTGACCACTTTTGACATCTCTCCACCAACGGCTCTAACACACCAAAAGTGCGGGGAGCAAGGTCTTTCATGGATTGGATATAATAAAAATCCATCTGTCGTGTTCCATCCACGCAATAAGGAACCGCCACCCTTTTGCCGTCACGCAATGCTTGGCCAATCAAGCCCCGCGTGTCCACCTCAATGTCGGTAGATACAAAGGTCAAAAGTGTTTGACAGGCTTGATACTGCTTAAGAGACTGCACGCCTCGGCGGATTGCCATATCCTTTTTCTGTTTGACCAAGGGCGGCATTTCTCGACGGAATCGCTTCATTTTATCGCGCAGCTCATTTTTCTGCACCCGGATATCTTTCTTTAGCATTGCATTGACTCTCTCAGCGCTTTGGCGCGGGCGGGCGATACCATCACTTCCACCAATTTCAGCGCAAAATCTACTGCGGCGCCGGCCCCTTTACCCATAATGATGTTATCCGAAACCACCACCCGCTCACCGGTATAGTAAGCTTTGGGCATTTGAGATTCGAATCCCGGATAACAGGTAATTTCCCGCTCATCCAAATACCCCATATGTCCCAAAATCGATGGGGCGGCGCAAATGGCACCGATATAGCGGTTATCCTCCATGGCGCTGCGGATCGCCTCTTTTACTACGGCAGACTTTTCTAAGTTTAAGGTTCCGGGGATTCCGCCAGGCAGCACAATCAGTTCCGCCGCAGAAGGATCAATAACCCCTTCTACGGTATCACAGGCTACAACAATTCCGTGGGAACCGCCGACGATCTCACCGGTAACTCCCACTGTTTTCACTTCCAATTCTGCACGGCGCAGAACATCCACTACCGCCAGTGCCTCAATTTCTTCAAAGCCCTGTGCCAAAAACACATAGACCATCTTCAATCCCCCATTTCTAATCATTAGTTTATCTTGTTATTTTACCTTATCTAATCCCGTTTTGTCCAGTCAAAACGACAAAGTTCTGAGTAAATCAGACAGTACAGCTTCTACCTGATGAGAAACTTCTTCCCGCGACAACAGATTCTTCCCATCACAGCATTCCACTACACGCCAGCCGCATTGATCTGCCACATAACCCGCAGCTTCATGGCAGCGAAGCAGATATTGGAGATTTTTTTCATGGATATCTCTTTTTTCCTCGTCTCCGCCATAACGCTGAGACAACAGGTTTTTCGAGGTATTGGGGTGCATTTTTAAATATACCGTTGCCGAAGGCTGTGGCAGTCCCAGCTTTTTATATTCAAAATCGAACAGCCAGTCTAGAAACCCGCTCCATTCTTCCCGCGGAAGCTTCACTGACTGATGAATGGCATTAGACCCCACATACCGGTCACAGAGAATTACGGTTCCTGCTTCATAGTCCTTTTGCCATCCAGTCCGGTAACTGGCAAAACGGTCCATGGCGAAAAAACTGGATGCCGCATAAGCGCTTACGTCCTCCGGGCGGCTGCCAAACTCCCCGTCCAGGTACATCCGTACCAGACAGGACCACGGCTTTTCATAATCGGGAAACGACACCGTTTTTACCGGGATTCCCCGTTTTTGCAGCTGTTGGGCCAAAATCGCCGTTTGCGTTGCTTTTCCGCTTCCGTCCAGTCCCTCGATGACAATCAGTTTCATCTGGTAGCTTTCCCCTTTCTCATGGCGTCATACGCCCGTACCTCATCCGGATGACCACAGCTCATTTTCCCTTCCGGGCAATTTCCTCGGATGCAGGGCGCACCGGCATTTTGGAACAGCGTTGGCGCTACCTCATATACCAAAGACAGCATCTGATAGGCTACCTCTCGGATTTCCCACTGAGCCCGGTTGCAGCAGCGATGCCGAAAAAAGTTAAGCAGGCTGCGGGCGTTCATGGTTACTACCATTTGGGTGTCGCAAGCATTGGGCAGAACAAAGCGGGCATCCTCAATCGCCATTTTTTCGGCTTTACGGGCAGCAGCCTTTTCATCCAGCCCCTCAGCCATAAGCGTTCCGGTATGCTTTTGTTTGAGCATAGCTGCCAAGCGATCATAACTTTCGCCAATTTGCGCCATGGTCTGCTCATATAATTCCAGTGCTTCGGGAATGGCAGCGATCTCTGGAGGAGTGACATATTGAAAATCTTTCTCACGGACATAGCGCTGACTTTGCACGCTGTAAGAAGCAATGCGGTGCCGGGTAATCTGCGCCAGCAGCGAACGGGAAACGCCCTCAATGCCAAAGGTAAAAGATACGTGTTCAACCGGGCTTTCATGCCCGATGGTCTGGAGCATTTCCAAAAAACTTTCCGTTTTCTCCGGCGTCAAACCGTCCATCAGGGTTTGGGGGCTGCTGGAACTGTAACACAGCTTTGCCGCTGCAGCAACCAGCTTTTCCGGTTCTGGCGTATAGGCCAGCAGGGTTACTTTCGCCATCTTTCATTCCCACCTTTCTTATTCTACTACCTTCTTTAATTTCGCAAAGTTGGCCATGAGCTTTTTGGTACCTACTTTATCAAAAGACACTTCGACCAACAAATCGTTCGCCATGGGCGAAGCGGAAATCACCAGGCCCTTTCCAAAAATCTTATGACTGACCATATCTCCCGGACACAGCGGCACTGCGGATGGAGAGGACATACCACTGGAAACAGCGGACAATCCGCCGGCCCGCACAGTACCTTTGGGTATTTCCTGTTCATGGGTCCCACCGGACCAGCGTTTCTGCTGAACGGTGGTATCAATCAAATCCACCAATTCTCCCGGAATCTCCCGAACAAATCGGGACGCTTTATTCCAAGTGGTCTGCCCAAACAACATCCGCTGGGCAGCGGTGGTCAGGTACAGCTTTTTCTTTGCCCTGGTAATCGCCACATAGGCCAGCCGCCGTTCCTCCTCAATTTCATCCGGAGAGTTCATACTCATGCGGCCGGGGAAAATCCCCTCTTCACATCCTGCCACAAATACATAAGGGAACTCCAGCCCCTTGGCTGAGTGCATCGTCATCAGCGTGACCGAATCATCCTGCAAATCGGTCCGGTCCAAATCGGTATACAGCGCCACTTCCTCCAAAAAGTCAGAGAGGGTTCCCTGCGGCGCTTCCTGCTGGAATTTGATGATCGACGAACGCAGTTCATCAATATTTTCAATTCGGGTCTGCCCCTCAAATCCCTGCAGCTGCAGCATGGAGAGATACCCGGTATCATCCAGCACTGCGTCCAGTAAAATTTCCAGCGGTTCCTCCAGCGCTTTTTCGATCAACCCCTGCATCATATCCGCAAAGGCGCGTAGCGGCGTACTGCGGCGCTGCAGCTTTTGATACTGGTCAGCGTCGGCCATAATTTGCAAAGGCGGTACGCCCAGCTGCGCCGATAGTTCCATCACAGCTGCCACCGTTGCGTCGCCAATACCCCGTTTGGGTTCGTTGATGATCCGGGTCAGGCGGACTGTATCGTTGGGGTTATTGAGAACGCTTAAATAGGCAATCAAGTCTTTGATTTCCTTGCGATCGTAAAAGCGAAGTCCACCGACAATCTTGTAAGGGATTCCCGCTTTCACCAGCGCCTTTTCAATCTCGCCGGATTGGGCGTTCATACGATACAGCACTGCATGATCGCTGTACGCATCCCCCGCCGCCACATGGGAGATAATCTCTTCCGTGATAAACTGTGCCTCTGATCGTTCATCTCCTGCCCGGTACAGACAAATTTTCTCCCCTTCTCCATTTCCGGTCCACAAGCTTTTTCCTTTGCGGGCGGTATTATTGGCGATAACCTCGTTGGCCGCATCCAAAATCCGCTTGGTACTGCGGTAATTTTGCTCCAGACGGATCACTCTTGCCTTTTCAAACTGCTCTTCAAAGCTTAAGATATTTTCGATAGTTGCACCGCGGAATTTATAAATACTCTGGTCATCGTCTCCCACTACACACAGATTGCCGTGTCCTGCCGCCAAAAGGCTCACCAGTCGGTACTGCGCATGGTTTGTATCCTGATACTCGTCTACCATAATATAACGGTACCGGTTTTGATAATACGACAGCACCTCTGGGAACTGTTCCAACAGCCGCACCGTCAGCACGATGATATCGTCAAAATCCACCGCGTCGGCGGCCTTCAACGCTGCCTGATATTTTTCATACACTTTGGCAATACTGCCCATCCGGTAATCGGTTCCCGCCTGGCGCATCATTTCCGCCGGTCCTTGCAGCGCATCCTTTGCCCGGCCGATGGCACTGAGCACCGCCTTGGGCGCGAAAAGCTTCTCCTCCATGTTCAAAGCTTTCATGGTTTCTTTGATCACCTTGAGCGAATCATCCGTATCATAAATAGTAAAGCTGCGAGAATAGCCCAGGCGCTCAATTTCCCGGCGCAAAATACGTACACAGGCCGAATGAAAAGTGGCTGCAGTGATATCCTGCGCTACCGGGCCCAGACTTTTTTCCAAACGGTCCTTGAGCTCGTTGGCGGCTTTATTGGTAAAAGTAATTGCCAGTACATTCCAAGGCTTCGGCGGCTGATCCGCCAAAAGTTCGGCCAACCGTTCCGGAGCTGCCTGCCCTCCCTGCGCTGCTTGGCGCAGAAAAATCATATCCTCGTCCGTCAAGTCCCGTGGCATAAATCCGCTGTGATAGGCATTTCCGAAACGCACCAGATAAGAAACCCGATTGACCAAAACAGTCGTTTTTCCGCTGCCTGCGCCTGCCAAAATCAACAATGGGCCTTTTACCTGAAAGACTGCTTCCAGCTGCTCTCGGTTCATGCGCGAAAATTGTTTTTCTAAAATCCGGCGTTTCAGAGCGATATATTCTTCGTAAAACCGATTTTCCATTCCCGGCACCTCTCTTTTTGCTTGCCATGCTGCACCAATTGAGAATCTGCCGGCAAGCCAGCATTTCAATCATTTGCAATTTTCTTCTCCGGTTATTTTACCACAAAGCTGTTGTGCTGTCCATGATATCATTTCTCTTCGCTCTTGGGACAAATGAAAAAGGGATTCGGTATTTCTACCGAATCCCTTTGGACTACTTTGGTCTCCACTCTACAGTCAACTGACTATTTCATTGGACTCACCTTTAAAATATTTAATTATTCTGTTGTGAATGCCTGATCCAATACTTTTTCTTAAAAGAACTTGCTCGTAACAGCTTTTTGCTATCGGAACTGATTTTTTACATTTTATTGATATAAAGAAAATCGTCTTTTGCATTTAGAAAATCTATTGGTTAGGACATGCAGTTTCTAATTTATATCGGATAGCCTCCGATTAGTTTGGAGTATCATTCCATTTGATGGACTCTCTTTATTGGAAAAACGAAACTGCTTTCCGGTCGGCCACGTATTCTCCACGAACCCCGCGGCCAAGGTTCTGAACCGGTTCATCTGAGTACATGGGAAACGCCTCCTCTCCAATTTCTTCTTTTCTTATTTCCTCTCTTCTTGCATCTTTACTATACAACATATCACAGATAATGTCAACTATTTTTTTTAACAAAAATAATATTTTTTATAAAAAATAGATTAAATTTGAATTTGAATTGACTTCTGAACAGGAATCATATAATATGATAATCAGTAATCGCGGCATAGCCGCAATTTTGGCGAGGTCCGTATTGACGGATCTGGAATCTGGAGGCAAAACAATGGCAGAACAAAATGAATTTGGGCCGGACTTGCTGACCCTTACTGACGATGAAGGCGTTGCCCATACTTTTGAAAAGTTAGATGAACTGGAAAAAGACGGGCATAAGTATGTCGCTATGATCCCGGCTTATGATGACGATTCTCTGGGGCAGCCTGGCGAACTGATTATTTTGCGCAACGAGGTGGAAGGTGACGAAGAATTTCTCGTCGGCATTGAAAGCGAGGATGAGTTTAATGACGTTGCGGCGATCTTTATGAAGAACTTGGAGGATTATTACGAGTTTACCGAATAATCCTAGCCGCCTTTCATAAAATAGTGGCATCCTGCCCTGTGCGACCTTACCTGCAGACAATATAAATCCAACACGCTTGTTACGGGATTCCTTCTCTCGCGCCGGACGGCAGACCTCCCGGATTTTCCGGACGAAGGGAGCTTGAAAGCGCGAGGCGGTCTTACCCACCCTATCATTTTGATGGGTTTAAGCGACTGCAGGATCGGCAGGGCGGGACTCTATTGACATTCAAAAAGCCATCCGCCGAAGGGGCGGATGGCTTTTTCATTTAAACTTGTCCGTTCAGCAGGTGAGCATCCTTTTGCGGTTTCTTCCTCCCCTATTAAGGCAAATAAAGCGGCAGCATCCGACGGGCAATTTCCGCCTTGTCGGGAAAACTACTAAAAGCCTTTATCACAATAAATCCATTATTCACCTTTCTCCATCGTCCTACTGCTCTTTTCATTCCGGTTTCAGCAGGTCAGTCGTGATAAAATGAATCCCCCATCGGGTCAAATCACGGCGGATCAATTCGTCATTTACCGTATACACATTCAGCAAAATTCCATTTTCCTGAGCATAACGGACAAGAGAACGGTTACAGGAACGATAGTCCATTCCCAAATCACAATTTTCCAATGTCAGAGCCAAATCGACCGTGTCTTTGGAAGGACTTTTCGATAGCAGCATGGTATGGACCGGACTCTTTTCCCGCAGCCTTTTCAATTTTTCATAATCAAAGGAAATGACCAGTGCATTGTCCTCCATACCCGCCTGCTGTAAAATTGATACCAGCGTATCGTAATCCGCATCTTCCAATAGAACTTTCAACTCAATAACCGGCGTCATATCATATTCTTCGCAGATCTGCAAAAACTCTTCCAACGTCGGCACCTGTAAATCCATATAATAACGTACGTTTGCTCCGACATCGATCCTCAATTTTCGAATTTCTTCCAATGTAAAATGACTGACAAATCCACGGCCGTTGGTAGTGCGGTTTACGGTACTGTCGTGCATCAGAACAAAATTTCCATCTTTTGTCACGGAAACATCACATTCCACACCCCAATATCCCAGCTCACCTGCCAGGCGAAACGCAGGGAGGCTGTTCTCCGGCGCCAAAGTGCAGGCGCCCCGATGGGAGATCAGACGCCCGGCAGTTTCAGCGGCCTCTTCCCGATTGGCTTCGATCTGGCGGGACACGAAAATTTTTGTAAGCTCCTGATGCCAAATAAGGCCAATCAAAAAACATATCAAAATCAGCAATACCGCCGACAACCAAATTCTTTTTCTCTGCAAAATTTCTCACTCTAATCTCTTCGGCCTGCCCTTTTTCTTTTTAAACGGCAGGGCTTTTTTGCGCCAGCTTTGTTTTCACCACGTTATAAACCACCACCGCGCATATGACAATCACCGCTCCTAGAATCGCCAGCGGCGTAATCTTTTCGCCATAAAAAACAGCGACCAAAATCGGATTAAGGATTGGCTCGATCGTTGAAATCAAACTGGCAGAAACAGGCTGGGTCTGCTCTAGACCTTTGGTAAACAGGATATAACCTAACCCCAGCTGAAAAACGCCAAGCACCAGAATGCAGCCGATGGCCGATGCAGAAAAATCCGTTTCCCCCATCAAGCTGGGCAGGCCAATTACCGCGCTCATCAAATGGCCCAGAAAAACAGAAGACATAGGATCGCCGCCGGGGAAGGTATTGAGCATACACACCAGCGCATAGCAGACGCCGGAAAGCAGCGCTATCAGGTTGCCAGCCATCCCGCCGCCGCCCAGACCATCTACAAAGAACAGCACAATGCCCCCCATAACAATGGCACAGGCGATCAAATCCAGTTTACCGGGACGATTGTGAAAAAAGAGCCACATAAAAAGGATAATAAAAATCGGAGCCGAATATTGCAGTACAATAGCATTGGCCGCTGTTGTCATCTTGTTGGCCATCACGTAAAAAGTCACTGTACCGCAAAGGCATAGGCCGCCGAAAAATACTGTTTTATTAAAAACCAGTTTATGTTTTTGGCTCACCATAAAGCAGCCGATCAAAATTGTGGAGAGAATACATCTCCCGGAACCAATGGACAGCGCTTGCCACGGAAGCAGTTTTGTGAATAATCCGCCGGTACTAAAACAAACAGCAGAAAGAAAAATCAAAAGGGGACCGCTTTTTAATTTTTTCATATCTTTTCCTCTTTCCAATCAGCTCTTCAGACCGAAAACACCCTATATTTTCTGTTCCTTTAACCGTCCAAAAATTTTGTAAGTACACGAGATTATTATAGCATATTTTGTAAAAAAAGAAATCTCATTTTCAGCCCATCATACAAAAAGAGAATGCTTAAGCATTCTCTTTTTGGACTGAATTTTACCCAATTCTCATTGAAACGGCCCAACATATGCAACTGCACTTTCGCGCCGCCTCTCAGGCCAACTTTTCTTTCTCTGCTAAACGATTAGTATTCGAACTGCCGGTAATAGCGCCGAATGGTCAGCGGGTGGCGCAGGAAAAGTTCCATGTAAGCATCCACGCGATTGTTGACACCGTGCATGACCAAATGGGAAATAGTCCCCCGGTATTCAGGGCTAATCCCTTTCAACGCAAATTCCTTCGTATCGATAATCGTATAATTAGCACAAACCTTCGGCAGGAACCGCGCAACCCGTTCCGCCAGAGGGCGCTGTTCATCTTCGCCCATAAACAGGGTTACCGGGGTATCGGCTTCGATGATCTCCTGCATGCCGTGGAAAAACTCCGGGCAGCTGATGGATTTTGTACGAACCCACATCTGTTCCTCCCAATAACACATCGCATAGGAATAGGTCGCACCGTACTGGGTACCGGAACCAATAAAATAATGCGGCAGATCCGGATGCGCCTGTTTGAAAGCAACCTGCTCTTTCGCATAATGATAGGCCCAGGCGTCTGCGGAAATTTCCACCTCTGCAAGGGCTTTCGCCAGGTGCGCTTCCATTTCCTGATTGTAACGGTCATATTCGGGAAACTCGCCGTTTTTATACATCAAATAATTTGCCAACATAAAGAACTTCAGCTGTTCATTAACCGGATAGACAATCAAATGCTCCGATTTTCCCGGCTGCGTTAAAGCTGAACCAGGTGTGTCAATAAAAGCAATTACTCTGGCGCCAAGCTTATGGACATGATCCACCAGCTCCACCATCTCCTTGGTGTTGCCGGAAACGGAAGAGTAGATTACCACCGACCGGTCGGTAAATCGTTTGTTCCCGGTAGTCAGAAATTCCGCTGCATTTTCCACATAAACCGGCAGCCGCGATTTGCCGCGCATATAGACTTCAACCTGCATACTAGAAGCATAGGTACCGCCGATCCCCATGAAATAAATGCCGTCAAATCCTTCCTCCCAGATCTGGTCGACAATCTTTTCAATCTGCGGGCGAAGCGCCAACGCTCCGTTAACGCTGTCAATCGCTTCCTTTTCGTTAAATCCCCGCAAGCTGGGGCCATCCGTTTCTTTCCACGCTTTCGCTTCGTACATATAATGCACTTCCCTTTCATTTGTTTTATCATTGCCATGGCATGCACCAAAAAGCACAACTATGAACTTTGGAGACTACAAGCTTAGTATAAAGAAGACTTTGCACCTCCGTCAAGCCATAAAGAGAATATTTTCGAAAAACACAGCAGAAAACAGCCTAAAATATATTTATATTAAAGGATCGCCAATACATTTCCTTTCTTTTTGTTTCGCCACAGTAGACTCTTAATACCTTCTGTTAACAGGAGAGAATCAAATATTTCTGTGTTTTCCCCCACCATTGGGCTTTTGCTTCATTTTACAGGCTTGGGGTTCAGGAATCCCCTATTTTTCTGCTTCCTCAGCTCTCATCAATGGCTGTTTATCATAGAGGAAAGGCCTAATTTTTCGTTAGCACTTTTGTGTCGTTTCCTTTTGAAAGCGTTTCTACCTACAGTATTTCTGCGGCACATTCTCCTCTTTGGCACACTTCTCTTGCTTTATATTGCAAAATTATTTCATTTTGGAGATTTTCCTATATCTGTTTAGGACAGCGGTTCGTGCGGGGAAAATGATAAATGTACTCTATTCGCTTTGAATGTATGAAACCATATGCTATACTACATCGGCCTGTTTCTCCATCAGAAACTCCCGTTCCCACTCCATCGCCTCCCGTTTGGTGGCAAATCCGCGCTTGAGCTTCTGCTGGCGCTCCCCCTTCCAGTCAGTGTAGCGGAACTGCACTACCAGGTGCCATTGTCCTTGTTTTTGAACGCTGCCATCATTACTCCCCCCTTCTTTCTGTCTCAACTCTTGTACCGTAGAATTTCTCGTGGAAGAACTTTCGGTCGATTCGGCCGTCAATGGTGATGCAGCCGGTTTTAGCCAGTTCCTTATTCATCTGACGAATGATTTTATAGGCAAAGGGAATGGAGATCCCCAATTCCTCTGCCACTTCGTTGACGCGCATAAAAATCTGATTTGCCATCGTAAATGCCTTCCTTTCCTTGTTATTGGTAACTGATGCTTGCGGTTGTTGTGTTTCATAAATGCCTCCTTACTGATATCCGCCACTTTTTTCTCAGTTTTCGTTGAAAAAACTGGCGGAATTTTTTATACGCTTCATTATTTAAGCTTATTAGTTTAGCGCTCTTACAGAACTATGCATATAAGCTTAGTTCAATCCTTTTGGGAGAAATATTATTAACTAAATTTGCTTAGATTATCTTGACAAAACCAAGCAAATATGCTATGTTCCATATAGAGTCTACTGAATGACTACCATTTCATCAATAACTGGAAAAAGGATGATTTCGCCCAGATCAAAATCGTAGTCCAGCGCCCAAGCATTCAGAGGCGCAAAAAGGAGACGCAGTTTGCGCTCCATATTTGCAACAAAAAACCATGGCAATGGAGGTCATGGATGTGTCTGGCAGTCGGCACATGATCCTGTCCAATCCGTACCGCCGCTTGACAACACCAAATTCCCCCTCAATTGCCACTCGTTCACAACCGTCCTGATAGA
>Ga0129309_1000780_pt1 | contig 21052 bp, 18 predicted proteins | sample L1105metagenome_FD_94439 | JGI IMG/M metagenome (GOLD analysis project Ga0129309, IMG submission 94439) | Ring-tailed lemur group fecal microbial communities from Wisconsin, USA - L1105 metagenome | ecosystem: Host-associated > Mammals > Digestive system > Large intestine > Fecal | place: USA...
TGATCTCAGCCGCGGTGCTCATCAGACACCGTATCCTGCGGTGCCGTCTGAAATATTTCTTTGAATACATTCAGGATTATAAGAAAAACAGGAAATGGGTTCCTTATATTAAGCGGACGGAAGATCCGGCATACCTGCATTTTTCCATACCGGTATGTCTTGGCACGATATTGCTTTTTATCTAACATTTTTTATTTGGGAGGGATTTTATGAAAAAACAGAAATTTGCAATTTTTGACCTTGAGACCTCGTATGCCTGCAATTTGATGGAATATATGGCGGAAAGACAGAGTATTCCGTTTGAAACGCTGGTATTTTGCAGCATGGAAAGCCTCAAAGCCTACACGGAGGAGAACATGATAGACCTGCTCATGGTATCGCAGAGAATGATGTGCCCGGAACTTCGCAAGCTGAATATCCGAAGAATTGTGATTCTGTCTGAAGGAGAAGCCGCGGAGGAGTTTCAGGACTGTCCGGCGGTCTATAAATACCAGTCTTCGGAATGTTTGGTTGCGGAGGTGATGAATTATTACGCGAAACAGGAGACAGTGCAGCCGCGGCTGCTGAAAAAACGGGAGGTACAGGTGATCGGAGTATATTCACCGGTGGGACGCTGCGGAAAAACGTGTTTCGCCCTGACACTGGGACAGATCCTTGCGCAGAAAAAACCTGTCCTGTATTTAAATTTGGAGGATTATGCCGGATTTTCGTTTCTGATGGAAAAAGAGGGGATGTCGGATATTTCAGACATTATGTACTTTTTGCGCCAGCACAGGGGAAACGCTGTCTTCAAAGTAAATTCCGCCCTGCAAAGACTCGGAGAACTGGATTATGTCCCGCCTGCGTTTTCGGCGGGGGATCTGCGGGAGATTAAAGCGGAGGAATGGGTGAGCCTTCTGGATGAGCTGATCGCCTGCAGTAACTACGAGACGATTATTTTGGACATTGGGCGTACAGTCGACGACGTATTCACTCTGCTTGCGCAGTGCACCTGCATTTACACGCCCGTCTGCACGGATGTAATTTCCATGGCGAAAATAAACCAGTATGAGCAGCTTCTGCTTGAACTGGAATACGGGGAGATACTGGATAAAACACAAAAACTGGGACTGCCTTTTGCGGCGCCTGTGATCCAGGGAGAATATCCCATGGAGCAGCTCGTAAATTCAGAGCTGGGAGACTACGTGAAAAGGCTGCTGCGGCAGGAGGCAATGGAAAATGGCGGGTGATCATGCGGAATTTCAGGAGCTGCATAAGCGGCTTATGGAAAATCTGGATACGGCAAGGGAAGTAAAGGATGAGGAAATCTATGAGCTGATTGACAATCTTTTGCTGGAAAAGACAGGGGGCCGCTTCCGCAGCCTCGGACGCCGCAACGAACTGCGCATGGAGCTGTTTAATGCAGTGAGAAAGCTCGATATCCTGCAGGAGCTTGTGGACAATGATGAGGTGACGGAGGTGATGGTGAACGGCCTCGACGGTATTTTTATTGAGAGGGCGGGAAGAGTTGTCCGGTGGGAAAAAAGCTTTCACTCAAAAGAAAAGATCGAGGATCTTGTGCAGACGATTGCCGGAAGGAGCAACCGGATTGTAAATGCGACCGTGCCCGTCGTGGATGCCAGACTGGAAAACGGGGCGCGCGTAAATATTGTGCTTCCCCCGGTAGCGTTAAACGGGCCGATCATCACAATCCGGCAATTCCCCAAAAATCCGATTAATATGGAGCAGCTGATTGAGTGGGGCGCAGTGACGCAGGAGGCGGCGGACCTGCTGAGGAAGCTGGTGGCTGCAGGCTATAATATTTTCATCAGCGGAGGTACCGGTTCCGGCAAGACAACCTTTTTAAATGCTCTCTCGGATTTCATACCGAAGGACGAACGGATTATCACGATTGAAGATAATGCGGAACTGCAGATTCAGGGCGTGGCAAATCTGGTGAGGCTGGAGGCGAGGAAAGAGAACACGCAGGGTGAACATGCCATTACCATACGCGATCTGATACGCGCAAGTCTCAGAATGCGTCCGGACCGGGTAATTGTGGGCGAGGTGAGGGGTGAGGAGACGATCGATATGATCCAGGCCATGAACAACGGGCACGACGGGAGCCTGTCAACAGGTCACGGAAACAGTCCGAGGGATATGCTGGCAAGGCTTGAGACCATGGTACTCATGGGGATTGAACTTCCGGTTTCGGCTGTGAGGAGACAGATTGCATCAGGCATTGATATTATGGTGCACCTCGGACGGATGAGGGATAAGAGCAGGAAGGTTCTGGAAATTGTGGAGATCACAGGATACCGGTATGAGACGGAGGAAATCCTTACAAACACCCTGTTTGAATTTGAGGAGGGAAGAATCCGGGGTAAAAAGCTGGAAGGAAACCTTGTGAAAAAAGCGGAGCTGCAGCAGACAAAAAAACTGGAAAGGGCAGGGATTAGGTAATATGGATTATCAGGTATATCATTTCTCGGCAAAAGAGATAGTGCAGAATACAATGCTGTTTTTGCTGCTCGACGGGGCGGTAGCCTGTTTATTTTATAAATCGGCGGTGGCATTCTGGCTGTGTGCGCCCGCATATCCGCTTTTTCTGAAATACCGAAGGGAAACATGCAAAAAGAAACGCCGGCAGGAGCTTGCCGGGCAGTTTCTTGACGGAATGCGGGCGGTATCGGCGTCCTTAAGCGCGGGATATTCCGTTGAAACGGCCTTTGAGGATGCGCTTAAGGAACTGCAGAATATCTATACGGAGGAAGCAATGATCATGAAGGAATTCCGCTATATTCTGACCCAGCTTCGCATGAACAGGAATCTTGAAGAGCTTCTTTCGGGGCTGGCATGGAGGAGCGGCATTGAGGATATACGCAATTTTGCGCAGGTTTTTGCAACGGCCAAAAGAACAGGGGGAAATCTGATCGGGATCATCCGAAATACAATACAGTGCATAAGCCAGAAAGAGGAGACGAGGATGGAGATACAGACATGTCTTGCGGCGAAGAAAATGGAACAGAATATCATGAGCCTTGTGCCGGTCCTCATTCTGGCATACATACGGATGATCTCTCCGGATTTTCTTGAATCCATGTATCACAATCTGCTGGGGATCGCCATTATGAGCGTCTGTCTGGCAATGTATGCAGCAGCATGGTACTGGGGAAGAAAAATAGTGAATATCGAGGTGTGACGTATGTTTAGCAGGGCGGCGGAGTTTCTTCTGAGGCTGGGAAAGAAAACAAAAAGAACAGAGCAGGCGGGGGCATTTGAAATCAACCGGCTTGCGCAGACTTTAAAAGTGCTGGCGGTTGGGGCGATCCTTACGTTGGCGGCGTGGTTGGCCGGTATCTTTCAGGACGGAACAATGAAGGGGTACAGCTTAAAAAGACCCGAGAAGGGACAGGGCAGCAGCACGTTGGAGTTAAGAGTGGATGCAGGCCGGGAACTGCAGACCGAACAAATGGAGATCGTTCTCAAAGAACGGGAATATACGCAGGAAGAAAAGCAAGAGTTTCTGGATGAAGCTGCCGAGAGCCTGCCGCGGGCAATCTTGGGTGAAAATGCTTCGCCGGATGAAGTGAGCGGAAAACTGGAGCTGCCGAATAAGCTGGCGGACGGAAATGTTGATGTGCAGTGGAGTGTGACACCGTACGGAATTCTTGATACGGAGGGAAATATTACGGCGGATATCCCGGAGGAAGGAGAACTCCTGACACTGCGGGCGGATTTAAGCTGTGATGGGGCGTCGGGTTACTATGAGTGTGCACTGAGGCTGGTTCCTCCTGCATATACGGCAAAAGAAAAGCTGCTTCGGGAGGTGCAGAAAAAGGTAGAGGAGGAAGATGACAAAAGCGCACAGAACGAAGTGATGGAACTGCCGCGGGAAGCGGGAGGTGAGACGCTGATCTGGTCTGAAAAGACGGACTCTATGGCTGGAATATGCATGGCTCTGAGTATAGCTGCAGCATTTGCTGTCTGGACAGGCGCGGACCGTAAACGGAAAAATGAAAAAGAAAGGAGGAGCCGCCAGATGCTGCTGGATTATCCGGCGCTGTTGTTTCAACTGAGTATGCTGCTGAATGCAGGCATGACGATGCAGAATGCGTTTGTGAGGATGGCGCTTGATTACCGCAACAGGAAAGATAAAAGCGTTCGCTATGCGTATGAAGAAATGCTGACGGCGTACTACGAAATGCAGAGCGGGGTGCCGGAGGCAAGGGCCTACGAAAACTTCGGAAAAAGATGCGGGGAGAGCGTTTATATAAAGCTTGGTTCCATGCTGTCGGGAAACCTGCAGAAAGGTTCGCAGGGACTGGCAAAAATCCTGCAGGAGGAAGCGGATTTTTCCATGGAAGAGAGGAAGCAGCTCGCCAAAAAGCTCGGAGAGGAGGCGGGTACAAAGCTTCTGCTTCCGATGATGCTGATGCTGCTGGTCGTGCTTGTGATCCTGATGGTGCCGGCGCTGCTCGCATTTTGAGTTCCCGGCATTTCGGGCGGGAAAGGAGGTGATGAAGATGCGTATATTTTTGACAGCAAAGGAGGTGTATCACATGAAAAAATTCCTGAAACGGCTGAAAGAGGAAGAGGACGGAGTAGGAACCGTGGAAATTATCTTGATTCTTGTCGTGTTGATCGGTCTTGTTATCATTTTTAAGGAACAGCTTACCAGTCTGGTAAACAGCATCTTCAGTAAAATCGTAAGTCAGAGCAACAGTATTTAACGGACAAGAGGGCGCCGCAAAAGCTGCGGCGTCATCTCCCGGCATGGTCAGGAGGTGAAAAATGGGCGGGAAAAAAGGAGCGATCACAGTTTTTTCGAGTCTTGTCAGCGTGTTTTTTATATCAGTCCTGATGACGGCCGCAGAGTCGGCAAGAGTACAGGGGTGCAGGGCGAAAGCGGCTGCCTGTCTGGATATGGGCCTGTTCTCCGTCATGGGAGAGTTTGAGAGAGAGCTTCTTGAACATTATGATGTATTTTTCCTGGACGGTGCGGCGGGAAGCGAATCGTACAGCATAGATAAGGTAAACGAAACGCTCCATGATTACATGGAATATAATGTGAAACCGGATAAGGGACTGATTCTAAAAACATATGAGCCGTTCGGTCTAAAACTGGACGATACGCGGATCGAGGGAGTGTGCCTTGCAACGGATGAGAACGGCGCGGCATTTTACCAGCAGGCGGTCGGGTTTATGCGGGAAAATATGGGGACAGAGATCGTCAGTATTCTGATGGAGCGCGCTGCAGACGGAGAGACGCTGAAAACTGCGGCTGATTCATATAAGGAAAAGGATGAAAATACCACGGAGGAATTGAAGAAGCTTGAAAATGAGAGAAAGGCGATGGAAGAGGAGCAGCGCCGGCTGGAGCAGGAAGCCGCCGAAAGAGGAGAGGTGATCGTAAGAGAAGAACCGCAGGAAAAGGTGCCGGATTCAGAAAACCCGCTAAAGACAATAAAAAAAGTAAAGCGGAAGGGAATACTGAATCTGGTGGCGCCGGGTGCTGAAATTTCAGAAAAGAAGCTGCCTTCCGGCAGCCCTTCCAAAAGATGGTGCCAGAAAGGTTCTTTGCCGGTCAAAAAAACATACAGTGGGCTTGTCTCAGATCTGTTGTTTCAGGAATATCTGTTTGAACGGTTTCCGCTGTACACGGACGAGAAAAAAGAAGGTGCGATGGATTATGCGCTTGAATATATTCTCTGCGGAAAGAGCAGTGATGCAAAAAATTTAAAGAGCGTTGTCAACCGGCTGCTGCTTTTAAGGGAAGGCGCTAATTTTTTATATCTGGCAGGAGATGCCGGGTCAAAAGCTGCGGCGGATGCATTGGCAGTTATGCTTGTGGGCGCAATTCCTATACCCGGGCTGACAGTCGTGACGGCTTATGCGCTGTTGCTGATCTGGGCCTATGGGGAAAGCCTGCTGGATGTACGGGAATTGTTGGCGGGCGGTAAAGTGCCGGTGCTTAAGGACGCCTCCACATGGAGGCTGGATCTTGAAGCGATTCCGCAGCTTTTGCAGATGCTTGAGGGAAATGCGGGAAATTCGGAGCAGGGGCTGTCGTATGCGTCGTATCTGCAGATACTGTTTACACTTGGCGCAAAGGATAAATATGCTATGAGAGCGCTCGATATGGTAGAGGGGTACATGAGAAAGCGCCCGGCGACAGCGGCGTTTCGGGCCGACCACTGCATCTGTAAGCTAAAGGCAAGTGCGGATTATACGATCCCGCCGCTCTTTTTGAAGGTCTCCGCGGCCTTTTTGAAAACAGGAAAAACACAGCTTGCATATCACGCAGAGGGAAGCTTTGCATATTAGGAGGAGGTGTCCGGAAATGCTCTTTCCATTAAGAAGATATCCGGGTAAATTATATAAAAACAGAAGAAAGGAGGATCTCTCGGCAGGGAAACTAAAAAGGACTTCTTGGGAGAGAGTATTTCCGGGCAGTATGACGGTGGAGGCTGCCTTTGCGGTGCCGCTGTTCATGTTCGCTATGCTGGCAGTACTCCAGTTTGCCAAGATAGAGACGGTATCCTCCGCAGTTCTGGCGGGAATGACGGATACGGCAAAGGATATGGCTGCGTATGCATACATACAGAATATTGCGGCGCCGAAGGAAACCAGCCTCCCGGCGGAACTCCTTGCAGGCGGGCTTTCGGCGGTTTATGCAAAGGGAAGCGTGGAAAAAAAAGCCGGATTTAAAAGCTCGGACGGGGAGCTGCATCTTTGGCGGAGCACCTTTACGCGGGACGATATCATAGACCTGTCTGTTACATATGAAGCGAAAAATACTTATACCATACTTCCTGTGCCGAAGATGCGGGCGGCGCTTCGGGCAAGAGTTCGGGCATGGACCGGAAGAGACGGAAACGGGAGCACGGAAGATTCCGGAGAGAATGAAAAAGAAGAGGAAATGGTATATGTGACCGAGACGGGGCACGTATACCATACGAACGAACAATGTACGCATATAAACTTGTCGATACAGGCGATTTCTCGGGATGACGTGGATAAACTGAGAAATGCGTCGGGCGGCAAATACCATGCCTGCGAATCGTGTCATGGAGGAACCGGAGGAGTTGTGTATATTACAGACTATGGCGACCGCTATCATTCGAGCGTGGGATGCAGCAAAATTACAAGAAATGTGAAAAAAGTGCCTGTTTCACAGGTGGAAGGATGGAGGATTTGTTCAAAATGCAGCAGATTATAAACAGTATCTTACTTTTTTATCTGGCGGCAGCCGCTGTAAGGGATATAAAACAGAGGGAAGTTTCAATAGAAGCGGTTATCTGTTTTTCGGCGGCAGCAATTCTGTTGAAAATTGCGGCAGCCGCTTTGCAGGCAGAGGGAGCTGCGGCGTCTCCGGCAGAGCTTTTTGCAGGAATTGCAGGAGGGATGCTGCCGGGGCTTTTTCTGAGTGCTGCAGCATATATGACTCGTCAGGCAGTGGGATACGGTGATGGGGCGGCGCTTATAGTATGCGGCGTATATGACGGATTTCAGGGGAGCATATTGATTCTGACAGGGGCTCTGTTTTTTTCAGCAGCGGCAGCTTTGTATTTTGTAGCCGTAAAAAAAGCGGGCTTCAAAAAGGAAATCCCATTTGTACCATGCCTTTTGTTTGGTTATATGATCCGCCTGTGTTTCGGAGGATAGAAGGGAAGGATCAGAATGAGTAAGATGCGAAGGAGAAAGATGACGAAAGGAAGCTGTACGGTTGAGGCGGCGCTGCTCATGACAATTTTGCTGCCCTTGTTTATCGCAGTTCTTTATATGGGATTTTTTCTGCATGACAGGGGTTTCCTTCAGGGGGCGGCTTTTGAAGCGGCGGCATATGCAAGCCTCCATGCAGACGACGGGGAAGCGGATGCGGGCGGTGCGGCAGGAAGGCGGATTACGGGAAGACTGCTGGGAACGGGAAACGTCGGGGTACAGGCGTCGGCTGGGGAGCGGCAGGTAAGCATATCCTACAGCGGAAACTTTTCCATCCCAGCCCCGGCCCTGCCTTTTCTGGGAGGAAACCATCAGATAAAAGCAGACGTCACATTGTCGCTGGAGCGGCCGTCAAGACGAATCCAAAAGATGAGGGGAGTGACAAAGGTTATTCAGACATTTAGGAGGACATTGGAATGAAGCTTTCATACAAGAGAGATATGGCCCATAATTATATGATCCCGGAGTGCGGGCAGGAAATCGATGAGAACGATTACCGCATACATATGCTGACGGAAAACCGTATACAGGGCCTGCTCCCCTGCGCAGTCAGAAAACGCGACGGAAAAAATTGTTTTTATTATGATATAACATCGAGGCAGTCTCTCGAACATATTTATGGAAGAGGCAGCATAGGAGAGGCGGAGATACTTGCGCTTTTCAGGGGGCTGCACCGTATGCTGCGAGAAATTAAAAAGTATCTTCTGGACGCATCGATGATTGTTCTTGAGCCCCAGATGATTTATATGGACATTGAGACAAAAGAGCCGGTTTTCTGCTATCTTCCGGGCTATCACAAGGACATTACCGCTGCGTTTCAGGAACTGAGCGCCTATATTCTCGAGCACATAAACCAAACAGAGGAACAGGCAGTCCTGCTTGGTTATGACATATACCGCAAGGCGAGGGAGGAAAACTATAGTCTTGAAAAAATCCTTAAGATGCCGGGAGAAAAAGCGCCGGAGCAGGCGGCCGCGCAAATGCCGAAACCCAACTGGTTTTCGCCCCAAATAGAACCGCCGGAAGACCTTTTCGGGCCGTCTGCCGACATGGGAGACCTTGCCGGAGACAGGGAATACAGAGCGGCAGAAAGGTATGCGGAGAACATTGACCGGGACAGCGCAGCCGCAAAAAGAGAAAAAAATAACAAGGGCGGCGGCAGGCAGGAAAACAAAAAAGGAAGCGGCGGCAGCAGACAGGAAAACAAAAAAGGCGGCGGCGCCGGAAACAGACAGGAGAATAAAAAGGGCGGCGGAAAGACGTTTGTTATCGTGTGCCTTTTATTTGCCATACTTTTATTTGGCGCGGCGGCTGTTTTGTGGGGAATGGATACCGTGCAGATCGCGGGCATTATTTTTTTCCTCACAGCGGTGCTTGCTTATGGATGCATTGCCGACAGCAGAAGGAAAAAGAAAAGAATTGACCGCAGCACGGACGAAATGCCATATATGGTCAAAGAGCAGCCGTATATAGATGAAAGCTTTCCGGGATATGAAGAAGAGATAAGGGAAAAGCGAATAAAAGTAAAAGAGGGGAAAAGAGCGGAAAAAATAAAACGGGAGCAGCGTTTCGGAAACACGGCGGCACTGCCGGAACAGGAAGAACAGATGCTGACGCTTGTGAGTATGAGCGTTGACAGACAGGAGGCAATCCCGCTGACAAGGGAGCAGTATATAGTAGGGAAACTGAAATCACAGGCGGATATCGTGCTTGATAACAACTCCATCAGCCGTGTCCATGCCGCGATCGTGCGGCGCGACGAAGACTATTACCTGTATGATTTAAATTCCACCAACGGAACCTTCCACAATGGCAGAAGGCTGGAGGTAAACGAGCATGTGCGGCTGAAGCACGGGGACGAGATTGCTTTTGCAAGGAACGGCTTTTATGTGAATGGGAGGTGAAGCTTTTGGGAATGGGGAGCAACTTATCTATCTCCCCAATATCCCGTTTCCTTTGGAACTTTAAATGGACAATGACGAAAGAGTACAAAGGTCCATTCAGTATAGTACTCATTACGAATCATGTACATGAAATTTTTATTTATTAGATGATTCAATTATCTGCCGTTGATACTCACCGGGCGAAATTCCTGTTTCCCGTTTAAATAAATGGATAAAATGTTTAGGGCTAAAATACCCCACTTCTTCGGATATTTCATATACCTTTTTGCGAGGATATTTTTTCATAATCTCAACAGCTTTATTTAGTCTGTATGAGGTTAGATAGTTTATATAGGAGGTACCCGTTTCCCGCCGAAAAACAGTACTGAAATAGTTGGCGGAAACATTTAGCTCTTGTGCTATATCGGTTTGGCTAATTGGTTTTTGGTAGTTTTCCTGAATGTATTTTATTGCCTTAGTTATTAAGACATTTTCCAAAACCGGATTCATTTTCAGGGACGAATCTATAATACCAGATTGCTGTGATTTACAAAGCTGATGGTACACTTTATCCAGTAATTTTTTTAATTTGTCCGGTAGAATGGGTTTTAATAGATAACCCTTTACGCCATAGTTAATTGCTTCCTGAGCAAATTCAAATTCATCATATCCGGAAATAATGACGATATTCTGTTCTGGATTTATATCAGTAATCTTTTCGCATAATTCCAGTCCATTCATGCCGGGCATTTTCACATCTGTTAATATTAAATCTACAGAATGCCTAAGAAGCCAGTCAAATGCGCTTTCACCATCGCAAAATGTTTTTATGATTTTCCAGTCGGTGGTTAATTCTGCAATCTCCTGTTTCAGATATTGTAAAGTTAATGGTTCATCATCTACTAAAATAATTGTTTTCATTTCCACAATGCTCCTCTGATAAAATTGGAAGTCGGATGATCACTTCTGAACCTTCTCCTAAAACACTGCTTATTTCCAAACCGTATTCATTACCATATTGAAGTTTGATTCGATTATTAACATTTCTCAATCCTAAATGATGCTGTTTCTCTTCTTCTGGTAAAATGATTTGCTCTGATAAACGATTCTCTGATAATGTATTTTGTATTTCTCTTAGTCTTTCTTCTGGTATACCTGTTCCAGTATCCTTTACGATGAAAACGGTAGTATCATTTTGTTCAGATGCAGATACAGTGACCAGTGTTTGTCCACGTTTATTTTCACATCCATGAACCACGGCATTTTCTACTATCGGCTGCAGGATAAAGGGGATAACATACTTTTGTTTCAATTTGTCATCACAATTCAGTTGATAAGCCAGACGGTCTGAAAACCTGTATTTTTGAAGAGAAAGATAGGAATCGAGAATTTGAAAGGAGTCCTTTAGCGAGATACTTTTTTTCCATTTGGTTTGACTTCTTAGAATCAACTCCAGTTTTCCAATACTATCTATGGCGTCATGATACATTCCCATCTGAATCTGCATTGTAAACAAGTTTAGTATATTATATAGAAAATGTGGTTTGATCTGGCTCTGGAGGGCGTAAAGCTGAGCTTCGGTATTCAACATCTCTGCTGAATAGGCTCTTTTAATCAGCGTTTCCTTCTCTTCAATCATTTGTTGAAGTCTGTGGATCATGGAGTTAAAGGAATTGATGACATATCCAATCTCATTTCTTTTTGTAACAGGAATATAAACATCCATTTTACCGGTTTCAACCTGCTTCATCATAGAGACTAAATCGTCCAGTGGATGAAGATAAGCGCTGATTGTAATAAAAAGCAAAACAGTAGCAAGCATGGCAAGAACAGTAGCCATAAGGATAGAGTTTTTAATGGTTTTTACTGCGCTGTACGCCAATTCTTTTTCTGAACTTGCTGAAAAAATTCTCCATCCGCAGCTATTTATATTTTTTTGATTAATCAGATAGTAGTCATCGCCTATTTGTTTTGTATAGGTTGTCTGAGAGGGATCATCCGTTATGAACTGTTTGAAGAATGCATCCCCCATGCTATTATAAATGATCTGCTGATTCTCATCCAGTATCAGTAAACCACCTTTATCTCCATTATCAATCAGTTGAGCTGCATTTGATATGGCGGAATAGTTTAAATCCACTTTTACAACGCCAAGTATTTTATCCGTATTAGAAATATCTCTAAGGGTTTTTACGATGGAAATAACTTCAAAAGAAGGTTTGATGATTAACTGTTCTTTGTGGGGTGGAAGAAATAAAGTGTTTTTTTCTTCAAGCGCCTTCTGATACCATTCATATTGAGTATAATCTGTGGTATAATCAATGTTTTTTTGCATTCTTCCGCCATGGTAGATTTCGTCACCGGTAATGATAAAATAGTTTACAACATCTTTCTTTGTTAAAAGCATTACTCTGTCCAAATATTGTTCAACAGTTCGCCGCCGTTCCAGCAATGCCAACGGAGCCTTGTTTGTCGGAGCATTTAATGCAGCCAGTACATCAGCACTATAATATACATAAGTGGCTACATTGCGGATATCTTCTATATAACCATCTATATTATCTGCAAGCTGGTATATTGTCTGTTTATTTTTTTCAGATAAACGCTCAAGTGTATCTACAGCATATTGATAAGTAGTAATAGCAATAGTTATGCCAACAGTGAGAAGAATAAAAAGAGAAGCAATCAGCGAAATCCGGATTCGAAGACCTGTTCGTTGGGAAAGGTTACGAATGGAAAAATGCACGGTTTTATTTTTCAAATTCATCTTTCTAATGCCTTTCATACATAATGATGCTTTTCTTTTTTATAGCATTTTTTTTCGCAATAGTAAAACAAAACGGAAAAAAAGATACTAAAATCTTAAATTCGCGGAATTGTAGATAATAAGAGGAGACTAGTATACTGATTGTACAAAATAAAATCAGGCGGAGGTTTGAAATGAGGAGGTGCCAATTGAGAAAGAAATTAAGATGTATTGAAAATAATCTCCACAAGGCAATGATGATACCCGCAATAATACTGTTTTCACTTTTTTTCCTTTATCCGCTTTGTATGGGGGTTGGAATCAGTTTGACAGACTGGAATGGGTTGTCTGATGCAAGAAATTTTGTTGGTTTTAGCAATTTTCTAAAATTTTTTACGGACAAAAGAGCATTACATGCGATAAGTGTTACTTTGACATTTGGATTGATAAGTCCGGTTTTGTTAAATGTATTCGGACTGGGGCTTGCATTATTATTTCAAAATCAGAGTAAGTCTTCTGTTTTGGGACGCATGATGGTATATTTCCCGTCAATTGTAAGTCCATTGATAATGGGATATATATGGCTTGTTATATTGGCTCCTTCTACAGGTGTTCTGGAACCGGCATTAAATTCCCTGCATCTTGATTTTCTGTATCACGGTTTGTTAGGGGATGCTGATCATGTAATGATATTAATTATTGCTGTAAATGTCCTTCAGTTTGTAGGCGGACCAATGATGATCTATATTGCAGGATTAAATGCCATACCAGATGAAATGATCGAAGCCGGTCAGATTGACGGTGCAAATGCTTTCTGGTCATTTGTTTATATTAAGTGGCCAATGTTACTGGCTTCTGCAAGAGTAAATATCATCATGAATATTATAGGATCTCTGGCAGTGTTCGATATTATAGTTGCTCTTACCGCAGGCGGCCCTGGATACGCAACAGAATCATTGAGTATTTATATTTACCGGGTATCTTTTAATGGGCAGGCTGGTTATGCTACGGCTTCAGCCGTGATAATGTTTGCTATTATTGCTGTACCGGTATTAATTGCACTTCGTTTTTTGAAATCACAGGATTAGAAAGGAGATACCGTATCATGTTGAAAAAAACAAATATAGGATACTCATTACTAAAAGGGCTGGTATGTCTGATATGTATATCTCCTTTATATGTAATGTTTTATTTATCGTTAAGCTCCTCTACATATTATTTTGCTCAGGAATGGTTTCCTAAGGAGATGCTTTGGGAAAATTTTACAACAGCCTGGACAAAAGCTGCTTTTAATAAAGCGTTTTTAAATTCTACGGTTATCACTTTGGGTGCTGTTGCTGTACTGGTACTGATTTCGGCTTCGGCTGGATATGCGGCTGCAAGATTTCAAACGAAGGTGAATCGATTTTTCTTTAACCTGATGTTAATGAGCATGCTTGTTCCCGGGATTATTAACACCGTTCCGCTATATACATTGATGCGAAAAATTAATGCGATTAATACCTATTGGGGCATTATTCTTTTGCTGGCATGTTCATCACTGCCATTTTCTGTGTTTCTTTATGAAAGCTTTATTTCTTCAATGAGCGCAGAGTTAGAAGAAGCAGCGATGCTGGATGGATGTACAAGGTTTCAGTCATTCTGGACAATAGTTTTTCCGCAATTAAAACCGATTACCGCTACTGTAGTAATCATGCAGGGAATAGGTATTTGGAATAATTATAGTCAGACAGTGTTTTTTCTTCAGGATAAAAACTATCATACTGTTCCGCTTGCAATTTCCAGATTTTTTAATACCTATGGTGCCGATTATAATTTAATGGCGGCCAGTGCAGTGATTGGTTTATTACCGGTAATTATAATATTTATTATTTTGCAGAAAGAATTTGTTTCAGGTCTTTCTGCAGGGGCGGTGAAAGGATAAAGCGTGAAAAGAACATATTTTTCAGAAAATTATAGACCGAAATTTCATTTTACTTCTCAGTCGAATATCATAAATGATCCGAATGGACTGGTATGGTATGAGGATGAATATCATCTGTTTCATCAATTTAATATCAATAATCATATACATTGGGGACATGCTGTTAGCAAAGATCTTGTCCATTGGAAGCATTTAGCGCCTGCGCTTTTTCCGGATGATATTGGACAGATATGGTCAGGAAGTATTGTTGTTGACCACAGCAACAGCGCAGGATTTCAAATAGGGAAAGAGTCTGTGTTGATTGCTATATTTACTTATAACGAACATATTGATGCAGAACAAAGTCAGGGCTTAGCATACAGTCGTGATAGAGGAAGAACATGGACGATGTATGACAGGAATCCGATTCTTACAGGAAACGGCCAAAAAGATTTTCGGGATCCGAAGGTTTTTTGGGATGCGGATCGAAAACGCTGGTCAATGGTTCTTGCATGTGGCGATCATGCTGAGTTTTTTGCTTCTTTAGATTTGATTCATTGGGAAAAGACAGGTGCATTCGGAAGTGGTATCTGGGAAGGAACATGGGAGTGTCCGGATCTGTTTTGTATGCCGATAAATGGGAAAGCCGGTCAATCAGCATGGGTGCTGACGATCAGTATGAATAATGGGGCTCCTGCAGGCGGTACGGGAATGAGATATTTTACCGGGCGATTTGATGGAAAAACATTTATCCCATATGAAGACCATGCTTTGTGGATGGATTGGGGGAAAGATTTTTATGCCGGTGTCACATGGAATAATATTCCAGAGATTGACGGCAGAAGATTGATGATAGCCTGGGCTGATAATTGGAGATACAGGGACTATTTACCAACAACACCATTTTTGGGTCAGTTTACTTGTGTAAGGGAATTGTCTCTTGTTACAGAAGGAGGGCATTACTATCTGATTCAGCAACCTAATCAGGAAGTGAGTTCGTTAAGAAAGAGAAGCTGGACTTATAAAGACCTTAGAATAGATTCTTCTTTTATTTTGGATGAGATCATTGGAGGTGCATTTGATATAGAGATGAGCGTATCCGGCTCAAAAGACAGCAGCTTCTTTATGAAGATAAAAAGTGGACAGAAGTTTGCCCTGTTAGGTATCGATTTTCATAAAAAAGAACTCTTTTTTGATCGCAGAAACAGTAGTGAACTTAGGCTGCCTGATTATAACGAATGCTATACGGCAAAGGTAAACAGTGAAAGTCCAGTGAATCTCAGGATTCTTTTGGATCAGTCCCAGATAGAAGTGTTTTCGGATAATGGGAAAGTAGTGATGACAGATCTGTTATTTCCGGACGAAAATACATATTCATTTGAATTGGTGATGAAGTCAGGAATTGGATGGGTAGAATATATGAATATATATTCTCTGGACAACATATGGAAGGAGGAAGCGATTTATTATAATAACAAATGCTTTGATCCGATTACCGGGCAATGGGCTCATACGAGACAGGGAATTGAAGGGTGGAGTAAAAATGAAGGAATAGCTCTTATCCCAGATGCGGACTGTCAGAAATGGTCTTGTATGGTAAAAATAACCGGTTATGGAAATAAGCGAAAGGCGGGGCTGGTTCTGGACTTGGAACGTAAACTCTATATATATTTAGACGGCATAAAAAAGAAATTTGTACTGATCTGTGACGGAAATATTCTTTTGGAAAAGGACACGCATGTTAATAAGAACAGGGTGTACAAAATAGGAATCGCACAGGATAGGAAGCTTATAAAAATATTCTTAGATGGAGTTTTCCAATTTGAGTATCCGCTATGGATTAACACAACAGCAAAGGCAGGACTATATGTAGACAATACCTTTGCACATTTCATGTGGTAAAGGGGAAAATGAATCTGGTTTATATGGGAATAGAAGAGAAAAAAGGAAAAAAGATACCAAAATCTTAAATTCGCGGAATTGTGGATATCAGGGAAGAAATAGTATACTAATTATACAAAATAAAATCGAACGGAGGGTTTGAAATGAAGAAAAAAATAATTTCAATGGTACTGGCTACAGGAATGGCTCTCGGATTATCAGTTTACGGATATGCAGATGATGCTGAAAACGTTACCTTGAATTTCTTTAATGGAAATGTAGAAATGGTAGACTGGTATGAGGAAGCAGTGGAAAGATTCAATGCTGAACATGAAAATATCACTGTTGTACATGAGTACAACAAGGAAGGAACAGAAGCATTAAGAATTAAATTTGCATCTGGAGATGTTCCGGATATAACAAATGTTGGTACGCAGGCAATGATCGACGATGGAAAATTTGTGGATTTAACAGATGCGGAATGGTGGTCCCGTATTAACCCGGGAACAAAAGATGTCGCTATGGACATCAAATCCGGAAAGAATTACTATATTCCAACGAACTCCATGTACACTGCTGTAATCTACAACAGGGATATTTTTAACGAACTGAATCTGGAACAGGCAGCTACATGGGAAGAATTTATGAATAACCTGCGTGCAATTAAAAATGCGTACCCGGATATTGATCCGTTATATTTCGGCACGAAAGATGCATGGACAGTAGGAATGCTTTTTGGATATATTCCGGGTGCAGAGCAGAGACAACTGGTTGGTGAACGGGCATATTGTACTGCTTGTCTCGAAGGAGATATGGATACATTAAAGTTTGGCGAGGAAGGCGGCGCATTTGAAAAATATGCACAGGGTATTTTGGATCTTCAGGCAGAGAATCTGATAAACAGTAATGCGCTGACAGCAACTTATAGTGATACGATCAATGCGATCGCAAATGGTCAGGCAGCGATGATCTGTCAGGGTATGTTCGCTATTTCTGATATTTTGTCAGAAAATCCGGATGCTGCGAACACGTTAGGTGTTATGGCATTTCCTGCAATGAGTGAAGAAGTTGCGCCTGCGATGAATCAGTCCCTTGATTCTACATATTACATTGCTGCAGATACTGAGAACTATGATGCATGTGTAACATTTCTTGATTGGCTGTTTGAAACTGAAAATCTGGAAGATTATAGTGCAAAGAGAGGAGCACCTTCTGTATTTAATGATGTGGATGTTGATTTGAATCCAATCTTCTTAAGTGCAACGGAATCCGCCAAAAAGTGTGCTGTAATCGGTGGCTCTATTGAACCGACGGGCTTTGGCGGGGACCAGACAGGTCTCTTGGTACAGGAGCTTCTGGCAGGAAAATACACAGCCGATGAATTGGCAAAAGAATTTGAAACACAGTGGAAAGCTGCTTTTGATGCCCAGTAATTGAGGCCATAACAAATTTTTACATATCAAATAGATGATATATCCTCCTGGATTGATGCTGAAGTAGATATTAATCCCGGAGGATATTTTTATGGTGCAGCAGTTTGGAAATGAAATTGTTTTTGAAAAAACTTTTTACGAGAATTGTGACAGGATCCTGTTTGCCTGCTCACAGTCCATACCCCTGACGGAATGCCGACGGGGAAATGCCGTAGTAGGTGCGGAACGCCTTACTGAAATAATTTGTGTCGGCATAGCCTACCCGCTGTGCAATATCCTGAATCTTAATTTCCGGGTCAAGCAGAAGATCTCTGGCGCGGGCCATGCGGACATCTGTTACGTATTCGTAGATGCCGCATCCATAGTGCGCTTTAAACTGGCGGGTCAGATATTCTTTTGAAAAAAAGTATTTATCGGCAAACATGGAAATCTTGATATTCTGGCTGTAATTTTTATCGATAAAATCATGGATAATGGACACAACGGCATCAGGGTCAAGATTTGTTTCTTCTTTCTCTTCTCCGGCGGGTACGAAGCCCGGACAAAGAGCCTGCACTGCCTTTAAAAGGGCGTCGTTCAGGTCTTTTTCGACGATGGGTTTTAAAAGGTAGTCAAGGACGCCGTAACGGATAGCGTTCTGCGCATAGGAAAAATCATCATAGCCGCTGATCACGATATATTTTGTCTCCGGAAATTCGGCGGAGGCCTCTTTTAAAAAATCAGAACCGTTCATAATTGGCATCTGCATATCTACAAAGACGATATCAGGGCGGAGTTCGCGCATGGTCGAAAGGGCTTCTTTTCCGTTAGAAGCCATGATCGGCGCTTCTATATTGTAGCGGGCCCATTTCCCGAGCTTGCTGATGGCAATGCGGACCGGTTTTTCGTCATCAATAATAAGAGCTTTAAACATATTTTTCTACCTGTCTTTCTGTATCTTTAAAAGGAAGCTTTAATGTAATGGAAGTACCGTTTCCCGGACGGCTGGAGATCAACAGCTCCGCCTGTGTATGGTATAAAAGCTGCAGTCGGCTGTAGAGGTTCGCAAGTCCGATTTTACCGGCGGTGCCGGGCTTTAAAAACTGTTGGAAATCCTTCTGCATCTGTGCGAGCTGGCCGGGTTCGATTCCGCAGCCGTCGTCGGAAACGGTCACGGTAAACATATCATCCTGCAATGCTGCACGGATATGGATGGATATGGAATCGGAATCAGGGCCCATCCCATGGATAATGGAGTTTTCCACAAGCGTCTGGATACTGATCTTAGGGACGGGAATTTTGTAATAGGATTCGTCAACGTCGATCGTTATGCTCAGGCGGTCCTCCAGACGTATTTTCTGGAGAAGAATGTAATTCTTCACATATGTCATCTCCGATTCAAGAGGGACAAGATCGCCGCCCTTGATGGAGTAGCGCAGGTTCGAGGCGAGTGAGGTGACCATCTCGTTAATCTGCGGCTGGTCATTTAGCAGGGCTTCCGTTCCGATCGCCTGCAGGGTGTTGTATAAAAAATGCGGATTGAGCTGTGCTTCAAGAGCCGTCAGGCGGGAAGTTTTTTCATTGATCTCAGACAGATAATTCTGACGGATCAGATGATCTATGCGGCTCACCATATCGTTGTAGCTGACAGTGAGGTTTTCGATTTCTCGGCTTCGCCCGGAAGTGGTGACAGGGGAAAAATTCCCTTCTCCGGCCTGATGCATCTGGCTGCTCAGGATAGATAACGGACGCATGGTAAATCGCAGGATAAGATAGGTAAAAAATCCTGTGAGCGCCCAGATAAAGATAGTAAACATGATGCTGGAACGCAAAATAGCGGAAATTTCATTATTTATGACGGAGTATGGCAAAAATGCGGCAAGAGAAAGCCCGTATTTTTCTCCTTTATAAACCACGCCAAGATGGGGTTCGCCTTTCAAAGTCAGCGAGAGAGAAGCTCCGCTCTGGCAGTTCCGGATCACATCAAGTGCTTCCGGTGTCTCAGATGAGAGAGCAGAGTCACCGGAAAAGAGAAGATCGCCTTCCTGATTCAGCACACAGATAAATTCATTGCCTGCAAGGTGGTCGCTGTTGAGAGAATCAGCGTAGGACTTGCTGATCTCGAGACGGACAACAGCCTCCGGTTCGCATGTTTTTATGCGGATGATGGACTGATAATAAGAGAAAAAATTATCGGGATTTTCAGAAGGCATTACAGCATTATAGTAGCGTCCGGAAGAACTTAAAGTGAAACCCTTATCTTGCGGCAAAGAAGAATCTGTCAGCAGCGTCACATGCTGGGACTTTCCGTATCTGCCGTAAGCTTCCTGCTGATAGCACAGATACATTTCGTATCCTTCCAGATCCGTTCTTGAAAAATAATAGGATTTGATCTGCTCCCGCAAATATGTACGCTGGGAGGAGGACAGGGGTGTCCGGGAGGCAATGATACTCTGAAACCGGGAGTCATAGAGCGGCTGCACACAGAACAGGGCAAGGTCGCGGATGTACTGCTCAAGATTTTTTACCTCCAGTTCCAGAACGCGGTTGGCTGTATCGATACGCTGACGGATGATGTACTGGCGGTTTTTCTGGTAATCACGCACAAGGAGAAAGCTTACCAGTATAGAAAAAAACAGCGTCAGGAGAACAAGAAGCTGGGACCAGAGCGGTATTCTGTTCAGAAATAAATGTTTGCAATTTTTTTTGCTCATAATGGTTGATACCTCTTGTTCTGCGGTTTGTTATTTATCATACACATTATATCACAATGTGTATAGGATAAATTCATAATAATTTATAAATTGGTCACTTTTTTACTGGTAACAGGTCTTAAATTTCCATTCTTATGTTAAAGTGCATATAATATAATTAAAAAATAAAAGAAAAGTATACAAAGTATACATAAAAAGCTGGGAGGGAGTTTATGCTGAAATCCAAAAGAAAGCGCAAAGAGACGCTGGAAATGCTGCTCTATACGGTTCCGGCAATCGTCCTTGTTTCGGTTATGATGTATATCCCGTTTATTATGAGCGGATATTATTCACTTACGAAATGGAACGGAATTGCAAAAGACGCCGAATTTATCGGGTTTGAAAACTTTGTCACTATTTTCAGCAAGAGCAAGGATTTTACGAACGCGCTGATCTTTACCGGAAAATATACGCTGTTGTTTGTGATATTTTCTAATGTGATCGCAATGTTTCTCGCAGTCTGCCTGACAAAGAAATTTAAGGCGGCAAATCTGCTGAGAGGCGTATTTTTCATTCCGTATATTATGAGTATGACGATCGTAGGCTTTATCTGGAAGTTCATTTTTACACAGGGTTTTGCAAAGCTTGCAGACATCACCGGCTGGGCAGTGTGGGATCTTAGCTGGCTGGGGAATCCGGATCTGGCCTTTTACTCGGTGGTCTTTGTTGGTATCTGGCAGTCCCTCGGATTTTATATTGTTCTTTATATTGCGGGCCTTCAGGCACTTCCGGCTGATGTGCTTGAGGCGGCGACCGTGGACGGGGCGACA
>Ga0129309_1000785_pt1 | contig 20945 bp, 19 predicted proteins | sample L1105metagenome_FD_94439 | JGI IMG/M metagenome (GOLD analysis project Ga0129309, IMG submission 94439) | Ring-tailed lemur group fecal microbial communities from Wisconsin, USA - L1105 metagenome | ecosystem: Host-associated > Mammals > Digestive system > Large intestine > Fecal | place: USA...
AAAATTTAAATATATTCAAGTACGATATAAAAAACTAAAAAAACAAACACTATCATATTTAGCTTCAAGAGAATTGAAAGTCGATAAGAAAATCAATATATGTTATTTTATATTCATCACTGTTATATCGATGTATGGATTGGTTTGTTTCTATGATGGACATCCAATCAATACATTAAATGAAAATATTTCACAAAAATATGTATCTGTATCTACACAAAATCAAAAAATAATAGATGAATTTATTAATCAGTTTTCTAATGATACTTTTTATTACCAATGGGCTTATGATAACAATAATATAAGATTACAATATGCAGGTTTACAAGATAGTGGCTCAACAGATATTGGTTTATTAGAAAATAATAAATTTGATATAGTAGGTCAATTACAAGGAAAAATACCTACAAAATCACATGAGATTTTAGTTACACAAAATATAAGAAATATCGTATTATCCATAGAAGATTACCCAGATATATTTCAAAACAGAGATGATTCAAACGGGGATTTACCAATTAAAATAAATGGCAAAGAATATCAAGTAACTGGTGGGGCTTTGGATGAAAATAATAAATATGAGTCTTTTGATATTAAAGCAGATGATGCACAAATAGGCGATAGTCTTTATATTAATAATGAAGAATATAAAATTACGGCTATATTAATTGAAGAAGATACTGATGATTTTCCTCTTCCTAGAATATTTATGTATCAAGATGATTTTGATTTATTAGTTAATCAGGAAGATATTTATTTAAATAGTAGACATTATTTAGAAAATAATGAGATTAATGATGCTTTAAAATTTTTAAAAGGGAAAAATAATGGAGAAAATGGAACATGGTATAACAATAATATTGGATATGGTGATGTTGATTATGATGGATATACATTTTATATACAAATAGAATATCTATTTATTGTTATAGCGGTTGGGATTGTTATGATGTTATTTTTGAACTACAGCAACATGGAAAATAATTATCAAGATTACCAAATGTATCACATACTGGGGTTAAGTTATCAGGAAATCAAAATAAAACAGATGTGGAAATCAATACATATGTTCTTTATGACTATTATTCCAGTTATATTATATTGTCTTATATTGATCATATTTAGTATTGATCATTATATACCATTTTTACAGATTTTAGGATTATTAGTCATTATATTTATAGTTTATTTTATCATTTATAATGTACCTTTATATCTTGTATTGAATAATCATAAAAACGAAGAATTAAGAAATGGAGATGAATAAAATGAGTATTATTTTAGAAGGAAAAGATATTGTGAAAACATATGGTTTTGAGGATAATAAAGTTTACGCAAATAATCATATTAATATTGAAATAGAAGAAGGATCATTTGTTGCAGTTATTGGTAGAAGTGGAAGTGGGAAAAGTACGCTTTTACATATTTTAGCAGGATTGGTTCAACCAACAAAAGGGGAAGTCTTATTAGAGGGACAATCATTATATGAAATGAATGATAGCACATTAACAAGACTAAGACGTAGAAGAATGGGTTTTATTTTTCAGTTTTTTAATCTTATTTCTACTCAAAATGTTATAGAAAATATAGTTTTACCTATTCATTTAGATAACGGTCACGTTGATGAAGACTATGTTAATGAAGTGATTGAATTATTAGGTTTAGAAAATAAAAAAACGGCTTTTATTCATGAACTTTCAGGAGGACAGCAACAAAGAGTCGCTATTGCCAGAGCTTTGGCGAGTAAACCGGCTATTATTTTTGCTGATGAGCCAACAGGAAATCTTGATGCAAAAAGTTCAAAGGAAGTTGTAGATTTGTTAAAGATAGCACAAAGAAAATATCATGAAACAGTTGTTATGGTTACACATGATGAACAAATTGCTTCTATTGCTGATCGTATTATCACAATAGAGGATGGTATCATTATTCAAGATACACATCATGTTCTTTAAAACATTCACTTTTGATGTGAATGTTTTTTATATTACAAAATTGTAATATAAAAAGTATGATTTATTTGATATGATAATAAAGAGGTGCAATATGTATAAGATATTAATAGTAGAAGATGATGAAGTTATTCAAAATGAACTAGCTAAGTTATTACAAAATAATGGTTTTGAAACAGTTATATTAGATGATTTTTCTCGTTCGATAGAAATTATATTAGAAACAAAAGCAGATTTAATTTTAATGGATATTAATATACCTTTTATTAATGGAGAAACTTTGTTGCGACAAATTAGAGAACAATCAGATGTTCCAGTTATCATGGTGACAAGTAGAACACAGGAAATTGATGAAGTTTTATCAATGAGTTATGGAGCGGACGATTATATTATGAAACCATATAATCCAACTTTACTTATCTTGAGAATTAATGCTGTTTTAAAAAGAACGATGCACCATAGCCAGCATGAATATTATCATGATGCTATTATTAATAATCAAAGAGGTATTATAAAACGTCAGCAAGAAGAAATAGTGCTTACGAAAAATGAAATGATTATCTTTCATATTTTAAGAGAAAATATAGGAAAAATAGTTTCTCGTGATGAATTGATGACAGCTTTATGGGATAGTAATTCATTTATTAATGATAACGCTTTAACTGTTAATATTAGTCGTTTGAGAAATAAACTCGGCAGTTTGGGTTTTGTTGATGCGATAGAAACAAGAAAAGGATTGGGTTACATACTTTTATGAAATTAAAAGATTATCTTATTGACCATATGTTTTTACTTATCGTTACATTGATTTTTGCTGCATTTATATATGCAATACTTTATGTATTTAAAATGCCAACTGATGCTATTATTGTTATATGTTTTATACATTTTTTAACAGTTATTTTATTTTTGATATATGATTTTTTTCGCAAGAAAAAGTTTTATGATTCACTTTTTTATCATATTCAATCTTTAGATGAAGCTTATTTGGTTTTAGAAACACTTGATCAACCAGCTTTTCTTGATGGACAATTATTTTGCAGTGCTTTATATGATATTAATAAATCAATGAGAGAAAATGTTAAAACAATAGAAAATCAAAATAAAGATTTTAAAGAATATTTGGAATTATGGATTCATGAAATCAAAATACCAGTAGCCAGTTTATTATTGATGTTTCATAATCATAAGGATATTTATGATGAAAAGGTTAAAAAACAAGTTGAAGTCATCAATAATTATCTTGAACAGATTTTATATTATGAACGCAGTGAAATTTCATCAAATGATTATTTAATCAAAGAAATTAAATTAATGGATATTATTCATACAATTGCTTTAAAAAATATGAATTTACTTTTAGAAAAAAATATTTCATTAGAAGTTAACTGTGATAATGAAACAATTGTCAGTGATAGTAAATGGTTAGAATTTATTGTTAATCAAATTATGAATAATTCTATTAAATATATGTCTGATAAAAATAAAAAAATAATAAAAATATATACAAAAAAAGATAATGATCATATTGGATTAATAATAGAGGATAATGGTATAGGTATACCATATGATGATTTACCTAAAGTATTTGAAAAATCATTTACTGGTTATAATGGCAGATTATTAAAATCATCTACAGGTATGGGCTTATACATATGTAAAAGCCTGTGTACAAAGTTAGGACATAAACTAACAATTGATTCAACAGTTGATTTAGGAACAACTGTGACTATAGAATTTTATAATAATGATTATTATTTTGTTACAAAATAATGAAGAAAACAGCAACAGAAATTACTGTTTATTGATAATCCACACAAAAAGGTAGACATTATAGAGCGATGTCTACATTTTTATTTTTTACTGTTTTTATAAAAAATATACTATAAAAATCATATTTTTTATAAGAAATTGTCACATTATTTATTATAAATGCATTGAACGATAATGTCTGCTTTATCGTTCACAGAAAAAATATCTATTTTGTAAGAAAATTTTAAGAATTAATTAAGTATTTCTTAAAGCAAAAATAAACATACATTTTTATAATAATTTTAAAGGAGTGATAATTATGTATAAATTTAATCAGACAAAATCATCATATAAATTATTTTTTATGCTTTTTATTATCTCGTCATTTTTTTTATTGTATATGTTTCAGCATTTATAAAAATTGATGATAAAGCTATATAGTTATATTTATTGTTAATAATGTAAATAAAGAATCATAATAAAAAAGTTATTATTAGAAAGGATGATTTAATGAAACTAAAAAAAATAATCTTTCATGATGTCATGAAAGATATTTTATGTATTTTAATATTAATTATATTTTATATTTTTGTATTAGAGTTATTAAGTCATAATGGTCAATATATATTAGGATCGAATATAGATTTCAGTTTACAACATTATACTATTCCTGAATATTTTAGAAAATTATTTTATCAAACACATGATTTATTGCCGGATTTTTCTTTTCATTTAGGAGCAGGACAAAATATATATTATTTATCATATTATGGATTATTTAATCCGATTATTATGATTTCTTATTTGTTTCCCAGTGTAAATATGTTAGATTATATCATTATTTCAATATCAATAGAGATTATTATATCTTGTATATTATTTTATTTTTATTTAAAGAAAAATCATTATTCCAGAATAATCTGTACAATAGTGACATTTATATTTTTATGCAGTGCACCACTGATTTTCCATAGTCATAGACATATTATGTTTATTAATTATTTCCCTTTTTTGATTTTGGGATTTTATGGTGTCGATCAATTCATTTATAAAAAACAAAGCTGGATATTAATTTTATCAATAGTCTGTATGATTTTTACAAGCTATTATTTTAGTGTATCGGCTTTAGTTGTATTATTTATTTTAAGTCTATTTAAATATATACAAAGCCATAATATAAATAAAAAAGATTTAATAAAGTTTGTAGCTTCTTTGTTTTTAAGATTTATTATTGCGGCTATGATAAGTGCTGTTCTTATTTTACCAACGCTTTATACATTATTAAACGGGAGAATAGGGGATAATTATACATACAACATTATAGATTTATTAAAACCTTCAATGTATATGCTGTATTCTTCTTATTCAATGGGATTAACACTCATTTGTCTTATTGCAACAATATATATGTTATTTTCAAAGAAGAAAGCAAACATCATGTTATCTATGATTTTATTATTAGTAAGCATTTTTCCAGTATTTAATTATCTGTTCAATGGTTTGTTATATATTAACGCAAAATCTTTAATACCTTTTATTCCTTTAGTATTGATTAATGTCAGCGATTGTTTGACAGTTTGGTTTTATAAGATGAAAAAGAAAAACAGAAATTTTTTATTGCTTTATATTGTTTGTTCATCTATTTTTGTATGTTTGTTTAATAATTCAAAAGACGATTTAATGACAAAAAAAGAAGTATCCTCTGATTTAAAAAATGAACAAACTTTAGATGATAATATTTATCGTACTAATACTTCATTAATTGATAAAACATATATCAATAAAGTCTGCTGTCTTGATGAATATAAAACAACTATTTATTCATCATCTTTTAATGTTCATTATCAAGATGCTTATACAGATATTTTTCATAATCCACTTCCATATAGAAATAGATTTATGCTTTCTTCATCAAATAATATTCTTTTTCAAATGTATATGTCAGAAAAATATATTTATTCTAAAGAAAATTATCATAATATTTATTCAAAACTCAATAGTGAACATAATATCAATATTTATCAAAATAATTATGTATTACCAATTGGTTATGCTACAGCAAAAACAATCAATACACATGATTTTCAACAGTTAAATTATCCTGATAATATTATTAATATTTTAGGAAATGTGATTAGTGATAATAAAACAAATATTGAAATAAAAAATACCAAAAGAATGAATTTAGACTATGAAATCATAAAAAGGAAAAATATCGAATGTATTAACAGTAATAAAGACTATTTTATTTTTGCGGGTGATGATGCCAAATTGAGTTTGAAAATCAACAATACATTAAATCATCAATTACTTTTTATTAATTTTGATGTGTTAGAAAGTGATAAAGATATAGCTATCCAGATGAATGATGTCAAAAATAAATTAACAAATCAAAATTGGAAATATAGTAATCATCATAGTCAATTTAACTATGTATTTTTTAATGATGATCGTCAATTAGATATTAGTTTTTCTAAAGGTATCTATAAAATAACAAATATTGAAGTTTCTATTCTTGATTTTGAACAGTTAAAAAATATCAATCAGGATATTGATCCATTTCTATTGGATAAGAAAAAAACAAAAGGTGATACAATAAGTGGAACTATAAATGTAACAAATAATGGTTATTTTACTATTTCTTTACCTTATGATGAGGGTTTTGATATTTTAGTAGATAGTCAGAAAATAAAATATGAAAGAACAAATTGTGCATTTATTGGTTTTCCTATTACAAAAGGAAAATATAATATAAAAATCAATTATCATGCTCCTTATAAAAATATAGCAATTGTAATCAGTTTAACAGGAATTATTTTATTTCTGGTTGTTGCTTATTTTGAAAAAAAGCATAAAAAATAAGACAATGTTTATAAATTTTATTAAACATTGTCTCTATTATTTTATCGAGAAGTAAAGTGAGGATTGTATGCTGGCATCATAAGTTGAGGATATAAATCCAATTTATCAACATCTAATTCAAATAATAAAGCATACAAATATTCTTCTTCATTTTTGATTTGATAATTATAGTTTTCTAAAAATTTTTTATAACCAAGCAGTTTTTGTAAATCATGATATATCTCTAAACTGTATTTTCCATTTAATATCGTACCATTATTTCTTAGTTGATAATCTTTGTCTTGAAGATAATCTTTGATCCATTGTTCTACTTTTTGAAAATCAGTTTGAAACCATATTTTTAAAGTATAGAAATCAAGCATATTTTCTTCACTAATTTCATATAACATTTGATAAAGAACATTTTCAATTCTGTTGGCTGTTTTATTTTGATAAAAGCGGATATTGATGATATTATCATCTTTTTCTATTTTAAGATCATTTTCATTTTGCCATTTTATGAGTTGACAATAGATAATCACAAACTGATCAAAAGGCTGTTTATGAATCAATGATAATAAATAATAAACATATTGAAAATCATGAAAAGGTATATCTTTATATGTGGGAATTTTATTATATTTTAATAAATGAACTTTATTATCTTGATAAATAATACCAGTATTTGTTTTCTTTTTTCTATGTCTTAAAATAATAGATCTTATTAAATAAATAATGAATCCTGTAAATAATAAAATTATAAATAGTATTCCTGATTTATCAGTTTCCATAACAATTCAACTCCTTTTTAACAAAAATGTAGTTACAACAATATTTTCCTTATTTATAAAAATCAATGAGTTTTTGAATATCAGTATTTTCTTTAACAACCAAATCATAAACAATATTATCCCTGATAGCGATATAGTTATTATCATAGCCACAACAAATATCTGTATTTTTAAAACTGTATTGTTTTAAATTTTTCAAACTTTTTTGATAACTGTAAAAAGGAACATCATCAATAGAACTGAATGAACCTTTTTCTTGAGCAATTCTGTCTATTTCTTCATCACTTGGCATACGCCTTTCATTATCACTGTCTCTCACTAAAGCCCTAAAGATACTTTTAGCAATCGTTTCATTTCTACATTGATAAATAGTTTCTCGATATGTTTGAATATATTGATCAAATTCATTTTTCTTATCTGATGTACCATAACGAGTATTTATTGTATAAAGCAAGCCACGTGTATGCTGGGCATAGTTATAAACATCACTTTGATAAGCTGTAGAAGTTTTACTGCCGACATCTTCTTGAATAAAGCTATCAGAGATTATATGATGTGTACCAATAAATAGCAGAGTTGCCAGTATAGTGAATCCTATTCTTTTTGACTTAGCTTCTATTTTAATAATTTCTTTATTAATATAATGATTAAAGATTGTATAAATGACACTAAACAATATAAATGATATAAACAAGGAAATATCATTTATAGAAAAAATGATTAAAAAAACAATACAATAAACAAAATAGAAACCTTCGATAAAATAATTTACATACATCAGACATTGTGTAATAATTGCCGGAAAATGAAAGCCTTTTATTTCTCTATTATATTTCATTCGTAAAATAAGTATAATAATCGCATTCAATATTAAATCAACAGCTAATAATTTAAGCAATAAATAAATAAGAAAATTATGAAAATGTAATATAATATGATCAAAAGTTCTAAAGTAAAGCGTTGATAAATCAAATAAATCACTTATACCATATATAAGCAAACCCAATATAAAAAATAATATGATAGACCAAGGTTTACATAATTCTTTGTGTGCTATTGCTTTAACAACAGGATCGCTTTGAATAGGTTCAATATAAAGGTTTTCACTATAAAATACATTAAACATTTTAAAATTATCTACAAAATGATAGCCATATTGTTCTAATGAATAAATATAGTCATCAGTAGGTCGGTTACAATCAATAAAGAATTTGAGATTTTTTTCTTCGGTTTTTTTGAATTTTAAAAAAGATATACCAATTTTATCTAACATCCAGCCTTTTTTTGCCTGTTTTTCAAAAAACTGTTCAAGTTTTTCATCTTCTTCAATAAACTTAAAGCCGATATATTTATATTTTGTCCTCATTATAAGTCACCTCCTTAATTGAAAATATGATGATTAGTGGTTATCAATAAATATTTTTTTATATTGAATAGCCATGATATTCATTTTCCTCATTTCATCTTTTAATTTTTTTCTGCCAAGATTTGTAATTTGATAAATTTTCTTTCTATCCTGTTTATCAACTAATTCAATATAGCCATCATTTTGAAATTTAGGTAATAAAGTATATAAAGTCCCTGCTCCAATTTTTATTTCATTATCTGTCATTTTTGCTACTTCTGCCATAATGTCATAACCATGTCTAGGCTTATTTAAAGCAAGAAGAATATAAAACATTTGTGGTGTCAAAACTTCAAATTCTTTTCTAGCCATTTCTATCCCCCATATCGAATATCGATATTCTATCTAATTTAAGTATATCATACACTATATCGATAATCAATATAGTGTATAATGTTTTGATTTTCTTTCAAATCAAGAAAAAATATGTTCTTTTTTGATAAATTTGTTAGTATAAAGATGAGGTGATTTGATGATTAAACTTATTGTTTCTGATATGGATGGAACATTGTTGTCTCATAATACAAAAATATCTCATGAAAATTTAGAGGCAATTCGCTATGCCAAAAAAAAGGGTGCTGATTTTGTTATTGCGACTGGGAGAGATTATTCATCTATTAAAGAAATTATGAAAAAACATGATTTAAGCTGTATGTCTATTCTTGGTAATGGAGCTCAATTCGCTAATGAACAGGGAGATATATTATCCAGTGCTTATTTTCCTAAAAAACAATTTAAGGAAGTCATAAAAGTATTTGATGATTTAAATATTCATTATATGATATTTACCGCAAATGGACCATATTCTACACATGATCCTGTTGAAGTCAAAGAGGCATTTTTGGAAAGATGTTATTTGCGTTTTCATGAAAGTCGTGATGAAGTTCCTTCTGATATGCCTTGTATGCATCTTAAACAGATTAATGATGTTAATGAATTTTTAAAAAGTGATATTGATATTATTAAAATTGAAGCTTTTTCTTTAAATATAAAACTTATAGAAAATGCAAAAAGAAAATTGAAATATATTGATGATATTGCTTATTTATCTTCTTTTAATGACAATGTGGAAGTCACAGATTATCATGCTCAAAAAGGATTGATTTTAGAAAATGTTATTGAACAGTTAAAAATAAAAAAAGATGAAGTTATGGTATTAGGTGACGGTTATAATGATATTACTATGTTTCAAAGATTTCCGTATTCGTTTGCACCAGAAAATGCTGAAGAAGGAATAAAAGAATTAGCTTATAAAGTTGTCAAATCATGTCAGGAAAATGGTGTGGCAGAGGCAATATATACAATGATTCCAAAATAATAAAATATCCGTTTTAAAGCGGATATTTTATTTTTTTATAGACTTATTGATTTGAAAAAATCACATTTATTCAATATCTAAATGACGACGTCTTATACCAGCAAAAATTGAGCCAGAAATATTATGCCATACACTAAAAATAGCACCGGGCAAAGTTGCAAGAGGATTCATTGCAAAGTTTGTAGATGCCAGTGTAACTGCTAATCCACTGTTTTGCATACCAACTTCAATGGCTATAGCGGTTGCTTTGGGATATTCGACTTTAAAAAGTTTTGAAGCGATTAAGCCAAGCATCATACCAAATAGATTATGTAATGCTACAACGCATAAAACCAAAATACCACAAGTCATGATTTTTTGAGCGTTAATAGCGACAATCCCCGAAATAATCATAACAATAGATACAACAGATATAAGTGGTAAAACTTCTGAGATTTTTTGAATCTGGTATCCAAATAAACGTCTTATCAAAATACCAAAAAGAACAGGGATCAAAATCACTTTCACAACTGATAAAACCATCGCCCAAAATGAAACATCTACCCATGCACCAGCTAAAATATAAACTAAAAAGGGTGTCATTAAAGGTGCAATAAGAGTTGAAATAATTGTCATTCCTACTGATAATGCGACATCTCCACCAGCAATATAGGTGATGACATTACTTGCTGTTCCACCGGGACAGCATCCTACTAGAATAACGCCAATGACTAAATCTTCTGGCAGTTGAAAGATTATGGCTAATAACCATGCTATAAGGGGCATGATTGTATATTGACTGATACAGCCGATAATAGCTTCTTTAGGATGAGAAAAAATAACTTGAAAATCACCCATCTTAATCGTTAATCCCATACCAAACATGGCAACCCCTAAAAAAATAGAGGTATAGTTTGTTGTCCATGCAAATGCATCTTGATAAAAAAATGCTAATATTGAAAAGATAATAATGATGATGCCAATATATTTCGTTAATAATGATGAAATATAGCCTAATTTTTTCATAAAATTGTTCATCATCTATACCTCAAATGTAAAGTTATCTATTAATCGTGTCTTTCCAATATATACTGCTATAGCTATCAGTACATGATGATCAACTTTTTCAACAGGTTGCATGGTTAAGGCATCTACCATTGAAACATAATCAATTTTTGCTAATTGTTCATTTTCAATAACTGTTTTCATTTCTTTTAAAAGACTTTTTGCTGACATTCCTTCTTTTATTATGCTTTGGCCCTTTTTAATTGCCTTTGATAAACAAAGGGCAGCTTGTCTTTGCTGTGTGTTTAAATAAGTATTGCGTGAAGATTTGGCTAATCCGTCTGTTTCACGAATGATAGGACAGCCTACAATCTCAATATCAAAATTTAAATCTTGAACCATTTTACGAATAATAGCTAATTGCTGAGCATCTTTTTGTCCAAAATATGCTCTATCTGGTGTAATGATATTGAACAATTTTGCAACAACTGTACATACTCCTTTAAAATGAACAGGTCTTGATTTTCCACAAAGAGTATTTGATAGTAAATCAATATTGACATAAGCATGAGGTTCTAAATACATATCCTCTGGTTCAGGATGAAAAATTAAATCTGTTCCTAAACTGTCACATAATTGACTATCATGATTAAAATCACGAGGATAGGCTGCTAAATCTTCATTTGGTCCAAACTGTGTTGGATTAACAAAGACTGATACGACAACAATATCATTTTCTTCACGACATTTTTGAATTAAGCTGGCATGACCTTCATGCAAATATCCCATAGTTGGAACAAGACCGATTGTCTTTCCCGCTTGTTGCCAGTTTTTAATAAATTTTCTTGTTTCTTCTACTGTTTTTGTTACCTTCATTTCTTTTCTTCTTTCTTATGGATTTAGAGATAGTTTCATACTGATTACACTTTTATTTCATATTCTTTAATAAACCGTGTTTTTCATAATGAGTTACACGACTTATTTGATTCTCCTCATCCACAAAGACAACGATAGGTTTATGTTTTTTTGCTTCGTTTTGATCATATTGACCATAAGCCATAATGATGATTTTATCACCAGTATTTACACATCTTGCCGCAGCACCATTGAGACATATCATACCACTTCCTCTTTCACCGCATATTGTATAAGTTTCAAAACGGTTGCCATTATTTACATCGACAATTTGTACTTTTTCATATTCTAAAATACCTGCGGTTTCTAAAAGTGCTTCATCTATTGTAATACTGCCTACATAGTCTAATTCAGCCTGAACTACGGTAGCACGATGAATTTTTCCTTTTAACATTTCTATTGTCATTTCATACATCCTTTCTAAAAAAAAGCATAACAAGGCTTATGACCCTGAAATGCTTTTATTATTTAATTTCCTGAGTCCTATTTATTTGATAATATAAGCTCTTTTATTTGTTTATATGAAATTTGAGTGTATCAGATAGAGTATAGTTTCAACTTTGAATACTATCTCCGCCGCACATTATAGTCATTTTCATTTGATATTGTCAACAAAAAAGCAGGGTTAAGAAAAGAAAGTATAAAAAAAGATATGTATTATCAAAAATGAGGGAAGAATAAACTAGAAATGATGATATGATGAAAGAGGCTTTTTTTATTATTTTAAAATGTTATAATAGGTTGTGTTTTTGGAGGTTTTAAAATGATTGAAAAATGGAATGTATGGATAACACCATATAAATTAACTAGAAAAATACACGTTTATTTACCAGATGATTATTATAATAGTGATGAAAGGTATCCGGTTGTTTATATGTATGATGGACATAATTTATTTTATGATGAAGATGCAACATATGGGAAATCATGGGGATTGAAGGATTTTTTAGATCACTATGATAAAAAATTAATAATTGTAGGAATGGAATGTAATCATGAGGGAACGAAAAGATTAGATGAATATTGTCCATACACCTTACCTAAGACTTATTTGGGTTATATACATGGCAGTGGTAAAGAGTTGATGGATTGGGTGATTCATGAATTAAAACCAATGATTGATCATAAATACAGAACTTATCCATTTAGAGAATGTACTGCTATAGCGGGAAGCTCTATGGGTGGACTTATGTCTTTATATACTGTTATTGCTTATAATGATTATTTTTCTAAAGCAGCGTGTGTATCACCAGCTTATTCATTTTGCTTGAATGAATTAAAAAATGATATGAAAAATGCAACTATTTCAGCGGATACAAGAGTCTATTTTTCTTTTGGTACAAATGAGATAAGAAATGTAAATTATATCAAAAAAACATTAAAATTTTTTACGGATTATTTTGATAGTAAAAATGCTTTTAGTTATGTCAATATCATAGAAGGTGGAAATCACAGTGAAGCTTCATGGGAAAAGGAAAATCCTGTTTATATGGATTTTTTATGGAAATAGCTTATGATTTTATATTTTACAGGAACAGGGAATAGTCGTTATTTGGCTTTGCGTTTTTCAAAGGAGCTTAATGATGAAGTTGTCAGTATCAATGAATACTTTAAATATCAAAAAAAGGCAGTTTTTTACAGTGAAAAACCATATGTGTTTGTTTTACCAACTTATGCATGGCGTATGCCAAGAGTTGTTGGGGAATGGATACAGCGAGCATCTTTTTCTGGAAATAAAAAAGTTTATGTGATTTTAAGCTGTGGTGAAAGTGTAGGACAGGCAGATAAATTTGCAAAAAGATTTTTTGATAAGAAAACAAAACTATATTTTCAAGGGTTACAGTATATTGTTATGCCAGAAAACTATATTGTGATGTTTCACGCTCCTAAACCAAAAGATGCTAAGGTGATAGTTGAACGATCAATTTATAAAGTCAAAGAGTTATCTCAATATATTAGCAATCAAGAAAAATTTCCAGCTATTCAATATCGATTTGGTTCTGTTTTTCAAAGCTCGATCATTAATTTTCCATTTTATCATCTATTTGTCAATGATAAAGGATTTTATGTCACTGATCGATGTATTTCTTGTCAAAGATGCAAACAGCTTTGTCCGTTGAATAATGTCAGTATTGTTAATGGTAAACCAAAATGGAATGGACATTGTACACAGTGTATGGCTTGTATCTGTGGTTGTCCAGTGGAAGCTATTGAATATAATCAATCAACCAAAAATAAACAAAGATATTATCTTTCTGATGATTATGAGTATACAAAATAAAGGAGGATATGATGAAGCTTACAATGTTAGGAACAGGTCATGCAGTAGTAACAAAATGTTATAATACGTGTTTTGTTTTAGAAGAAAATAATGAATTATTTTTAGTAGATGGGGGCGGTGGAAGTACCTTGCTTACCCAATTTGAAAATGCACATATTGATTTGAAAAAAATACATACAATTTTTGTTACTCATAAGCATTTAGATCATTTAACAGGTATATTTTGGATGCTGAGAATGATTTTAAGTTTGATGTTAGCAGGAAAATATGAAGAAGAATGCATTATTTATAGTCATGATGAGGTTATTGGTATTTTAAATGATATGGTTTATCGCTTATTTCCTGAAAGTATGACGCAATTTGTTGGTAAAAGATTACATTTTGTGATAGTTAAAGATCAAGAAAAGAAAATGATTATAAATCATGAAGTGACTTTTTTTGATATTCATTCTTCTAAAGATAAACAATTTGGTTTTATGATGAAATTGAATAACAAGAAATTAACCTGTTTGGGAGATGAACCATATAACGAAACAGAAAAAGAGTATGTTGAAAATGCTACATGGCTGATGCATGAAGCATTTTGTATGTATAGTCAAAAGGATATTTACAAACCATATGAAAAACATCACTCTACCGTTAAAGATGCCTGTATGTTAGCGAATGATATGAATGTTTCTCATCTTATTTTATATCATACTGAAGATCAAAATATCGAAAACAGAAAAAGACTTTATGGACAAGAAGGACAGTTTTTTCAAGGAAAATTATATATTCCCAATGATTTAGAAGTCATTGATTTATAATTAAGGCTATATTTGATATAGTCTTTTTATTAATTATAGATTGAGCTGTATTAAATAATAGAATGTCATAATTATCATATTTTTTATTATATCACTATATTTTAAATGATATGATAAAAGATTTAATATGAAAGTTAAGTAACTAGTGATAGAGTTTATGCTTTTATAAAATATAGAGATAATATAAAAATATCGAGAGATGATTTATCTCTCGATAATATTTTGTGCTAATCTTTCTAAATTTCCTTTAGCATCTTTGATTTGTTGTAAATCACTATCAGGGGCATTTTCATAGTCAAATTTCTTTGTAAGTTTTTTAAAAGATGATAATTCATTTTTTATTTGTTTTCTAAGCGATTTATCCATATCTTTTTTATGATTAATTAAACCGGCATCTATTTGTAAAATCAAATTTTCAACTTCATTTTTAAAGATAAGACGATCTTTTAAAACATTATCCTGAGCTTCATACATTTTTGCTTCTTTAATTGCTGCTTCAATATCAGCATCAGACATTTTAGAAGATCCTTCAATCGTGATACTTTGACTATTGCCAGAAGCTAGATCCTTTGCTGAAACTTGAACGATCCCATTACTGTCAATATTAAATGTAACTTCTATTTGAGGAACACCACGCATAGCTCTTTTGATTTTTTTAAGTTTGAATTTACCTAAAGATTGATTATCCTTAGCTAAAGGTCTTTCGCCTTGTAAAACATTGATTTCTACCTGAGTTTGAAAATTAGCAGAAGTCGTAAATACCTGACTTTCACTAATTGGAATCGTACTGTTTCTTGGAATCAATGGTGTTGCGACACCACCAACAGTTTCAATAGATAAAGTAAGTGGGGTAACATCTAATAATAAAATATCATGAGTATCCCCATATAAAATCATTTCTCCACTTAATTTACCAGCCTGAATAGCTGCACCTAAGGCAACACATTCATCAGGATTTAATGATTTGCTTGGTTCTTTTTGTGTAATTTCTTTGACTTTTGCCTGTACTGCCGGGATTCTTGAAGAACCGCCAACAAGAATGATTTTATTTAAATCAGCAGGTGTTAATCTGGCATCATTCAAGGCATTTTGCATTGGTAATATTGTTTTTTCTACTAAATGTTTTGTTAATGTATTAAATTTATCTCTTGTTAATGTTATTTCCAGATTTTTGGGCTGATTGTTGACAGTTGTAATAAAAGGAAGTGAAATAAATGTACTAGTCATTGTTGATAATTCAATTTTTGCTTTTTCACTGGCTTCTAATATACGACTATACGCTACAGAATCATTTTTTAAATCAATACCTTCTAATCTTTTAAATTCAGCAATCAAGTAATCAGTAATCACCTGATTAAAATCATCTCCACCTAAATGATTATCACCTGATGTTGATAACACTTCAATAACACCACTGCCAATTTCAATAATAGAAACATCAAAAGTTCCACCACCTAAATCAAAGACCATGACCTTTTGACCATAATCATTTTCTAAGCCATAAGCTAAAGCTGCAGCAGTAGGCTCATTAATAATTCTTAACACTTCTAAACCGGCAATTTTACCAGCATCCTTTGTTGCCTGTCTTTGTGCATCATTAAAATAGGCAGGAACAGTAATAACTGCTTGTTTGACATCTTCACCTAAATAATTCTGTGCATCTATTTTTAATTTCTGTAAAATCATTGATGAAATGATTTGCGGTGTTAATTTTCTACCATCAATAACCTTTTGATAATGATTTCCCATCTCTCTTTTAATGGATTGAATAGTACGATCAGGATTCATTGCCAATTGTCTTTTTGCTGTTTCACCTACCAATCGTTTTCCATTTTTATCAAAAGCAACGATACTGGGAGTCGTCTTTTGATTTTCACTGTTTTCAATAATTTTTGCTTTTCCATTTTCATAAAAAGCCATACAACTATTTGTTGTACCTAAATCAATACCTATAACTTTTGCCATATCTTTTCTCCTTAACAGCACATATAATATCCACGTCCGCCACTACAACAGAACACAGAAAGACAATTCATACACATCATATAATAACAACAATTCATCATATTAATAGGATTACCATATTGTTGACTTGTTTGACGGTATTGTTGCTGATGACCCTGTAATTGATTCAATAATAAAATATATTGCATATTCATTGGTTCCATATTAACAGCAGTTTGAGCATATTCTTGTGCTCTGATATTATTTCCTAAACCATTTTCAGCAATTGCCGCATAATAAAACCACATACTGCTTTTATTTCTAATCTGATTTAAAACATTCAAAGCTTCCTGAAATCTTCGTCCTTGAATAAAACCAGCAGCCTCTTGATAAGCCTCCTGATCATTTCCGCTATATTGGTATCCACCAGTTGAATAAGCTGATTGATTTCCATAAGTCTGTTGCGTAAATCCTTTTTTACGCTCATCCATAATTGTTTTATAAGCTGTTTGAACTTCTTTAAACTTTTCAGTATATTCTGCTTGATGAGGATTACCAATATTTGCATCAGGATGATACTTTTTAGAAAGAGTACGATATGCTTTTTTGACTTCATCATCACTAGCATCGGGGCTTATTCCTAAAACTTGATAGGGATTCATCTTTTTTCCTCCAATCTTTTCTTCTTAATCAGTTCAAACTTTGTCCAAATACCACTATAAATAATATTTTTTAAAATATCTGCATTTTCAATAATTGGTAATTTTTCAAAATAAAAACTACTTTTAGAAATCATCATTTCTAAAATATTATAACAATAATCTTGAAAATCATCATTTTTAAATTTATTTTTTAAAAGATTATAGTTATTCTTTTTTATATCTTCTTCTATATCTTCAAAAGCATCTATTAAATAAATAAATTTACCTAAATAAAACCCCATATTATATAAATCATCTTTAAAAATATCATCTTGATAAATCATAATTTCTCCCATGACACGTCCAAAACAGCCAGATATTAAATCTAAATCATCATTGTTTTGTTTTTCTAAATGAGTAATCTCATTAAGTTGTTTCAATATCCTTGCAACTTTATCAGGGTATTTATTTTTTACTCTTTGAAATTCTTTATCAAGAATCGATTTAAATACTTTACTTTTCAAACTATTTTCATCTTGTATATCATCATCTAATTTATAATAAGTCAAGATGATCGTTATATCACTGGCATAATCCAAATAATTATTAGATCTTACTAATTTTGGATGAATAGGATGTAAGGGACATCTTATTTTTTTAATAGTTTCTTTTGGCTCATACAAACCAGTAAGTAAAATACCAACAAAAGTTAAATCATTATTTAATGTAAACTGACTTTTTTTGCCATGTGTTTTTTTTAGACTTTGGCATAAGCCGCAATAATACTGCTGATATTTTTCATAATCTTTTATTTTTAATTCAGGCTTATTAACAACAACATATCCAAACATAATTAGCTTCTCTTTTCAAATTTGTTTTGACATTTAGGACACGTTACAACAATTTTTCCTTTTCCTTTAGGAACACGAACCATTTGCTTACAGTTTGGACATCTATAATACTTATGACTTCTATCAGACATTCTTTTTTTCTGTAAATTAAAAAACTGACTAACAGGTCTAATTAATTGTAGATATTTTTCATTTTCATTATATCTTTTATAAATTTGTCTGGAAAACATACGATAAATAATAATCACCCACAAAACATAACCAATAATCATAATAATAAAGTTATTAAAAAAGATATTAATAATAAGTAGTAATATAACAAGATATAGAGCATGAGTATTTAATTTATCTACTCCATATCGTCCTTGCATAAATTGGATAAATTTTTCTTTCATAGTGAATCTCCTTTTTTGATAGGATTATATGCTTTCATTATTAACAAAACATGAACTCACCGTTATTATAAAGTAATTTTAAAAGAAGTAAATAAATTATGTAATAAAGAAATATTTTTTATTAAAAAAGATCTAAAGTCGCGTTTTTATTTTGGATATGTTATGATGATGTGGGGTGAAATTATGCTTGTATCGTGTACAAATTTAACAAAATATAATGGTGATAAATGTATTTTAGATAATATTGAATTACATATTGAAAATAAGGATAAAGTAGGATTATTGGGCGTAAATGGTACGGGAAAATCAACTTTGTTGAAGGTCATTGCAGGGGTTGAAGATTATCAGGGAAAGATAACTTATCAAAAAGATATACGTATTAATTATTTACCACAAACACCATTATTTCATGAAGATGATACGATTATGCAAACTGTGTTTAAACAAATTCAAGGAGATATTAATGATTTTGAAATCAAGGCTTCACTTGGAAAATTTGGTATTTATCATACAGATGAAAAAATCAAAAATCTATCAGGTGGACAAATAAAAAGAGTCGCATTAGCGATTGCTTTAGTAAAGTCATGTGATCTTTTGATACTTGATGAACCAACCAATCATTTGGATAATAGTATGATAGATTATTTAGAAAAGTATTTGATGAAGTGGAATAAAGGATTAATCATGGTGACACATGATCGTTATTTTTTAGAAAGAATAGTTAATAGGATCATAGAGATTGATCATAGTCAAATTTATAAATATGAAGCAAATTATTCAAAATATTTGGAACTTAAACAGGAAAGATTAGATATACAGTTACAAACACAAAGAAAAAGAAAACTTTTTTTAAAAAAAGAATTAGAGTGGGTACGTGCAGGTGTACAGGCACGTACGACAAAAAGCAAGGATCGTTTACAAAGGTTTGAAAAATTGAATAAGATAAAAGATGTTGAACTTGACAATAAAGTAGAAATGATTCATACGATGTCTAGATTAGGTGGAAAAACGATTGAATTAGTAAATATTTCAAAATCATTTGGAAGTAAACGATTATTTGATAACTTTTCTTATATGTTTAAAAAACATGATCGAATAGGTATTTTGGGTGATAATGGTGCAGGTAAATCAACATTATTAAATATAATAACCGGAAATTTGAAAAGTGACAGTGGTGAAGTGATTATTGGTGAAACAGTGCGTTTTGGTTATTTCAAGCAGGGTTATGATGACTTGCCATTTCAAAAAAGAGTGATTGATTATATTCAGGATATATCTAATGATTTTGTAGCAGAAGGAAAAAGATTATCTGCCAAAGAGATGTTAGAGAGGTTTTTATTTGATGCAAGATTGCAACATACATTGATTTCAAGATTATCTGGTGGTGAAAGAAGACGTTTATATTTACTTAGAGTTTTAATGACGATGCCTAATGTATTGGTTCTTGATGAACCAACGAATGATTTAGATATTGAAACTTTAACAATATTAGAGGATTATTTAGATGATTTTGAAGGAATTATTATTACAGTCAGTCATGATCGATATTTTTTAGATAGAATTTGTGATGGTTTATTTATTTTACAAAATCAGCATTTGAAATATGTTAATGGTGGTTATAGTATAAATATCGATACTTCTACGAAAATTGAAAAAGAAAAGAATCAAAGTTTTAAACAATATAAAAAAGAAAAACCTGTAAAGTTAAAAATGACTTATCAGGAACAAAAAGAATTTGAAACAATAGAAGATGATATTTCTCATTTAGAAAGTCAAATTGTAGAAATAGAAGAAAAAATGAATGAAATGATAGATTTTAAAGAAATTTCACAGTTAACAGAAAAAAGAGATGAATTGAATGAACTGTTAGAAAATAAAAATAATAGATTTTTATATTTGCTTGAATTACAAGAAAAAATTGAAAATCAATGATTTCTATTCTAGAAAAATTGGCATCTTGTCTATACATATGTTATAATAGATATAGTATTTAATAAATAAAAGGAGATATAGAAAATGAAAAGATTTTTAAGCTGTTCTAGTAGTGAAATGTTACAAATGGATAGTCA
>Ga0129309_1000788_pt1 | contig 20910 bp, 15 predicted proteins | sample L1105metagenome_FD_94439 | JGI IMG/M metagenome (GOLD analysis project Ga0129309, IMG submission 94439) | Ring-tailed lemur group fecal microbial communities from Wisconsin, USA - L1105 metagenome | ecosystem: Host-associated > Mammals > Digestive system > Large intestine > Fecal | place: USA...
AGCATAACGGTAGACAGAGCCAGACTGAGAGCCCGCTTCAGGTTTCTCATTCGGAATTCCTCCTTAAAATTTTCGGGTCAAAAAGCTGGAATCTTCGTTTCGACAGTTTTCACTTTTTAAACGCCTTTTCCGACCTTTTTCCCTGTTTTTCGAGGTTTTGTGGACTTTCCAGGCCGTTTAGTCTGGTATAACTCCCCTTGCCTCGCTAATATAGTACCAGAAGTCAACTTTGAAGTCAACGGATTACCAGTAAGTGTAACAGAACCGTAATATTGCGTCCACTTTGTTACATAGTCGAAAAACCGAACCTTTTTGTCGAAAAAACAATGGATGGAATTGGAACAACGGGCAGAGTTTGGGCCCCTGTCGGCCCTCCTACCTTATAAATAAACCCCTGGATGTATTGCACACAGCCGTACATCCAGGGGATTTTTTGTACCTTATAAATTCGTATTCACGCCTCGCCTGCCGGGTGCGCCCCGGCTCTCGCCGGGTCCCTGACCAAGCGCATCAGACCTCCATAATCACAGGCAAGATCATGGGGGAGCGCTTGGTCTTTTTATAGAGGTAGGTGGACAGGTCGTTTTTGATGACGCCCTTGATGGCGGACCAGTCGGTGGCGTAGCGGGTGTCCACGCTGGTGATGGCCTCCAGGGCCACCTGGCGCAGCTCCTCCATCAGGCCCTCGGACTCCTTGACGTAGACGAAGCCGCGGGTGATGATGTCGGGGCCGGAGACCAGTGCGCCGTCCTCGCCGGACATGGTGAGGACCACCACGATCATGCCGTCCTGGGCCAGGTGGCGGCGGTCCCGCAGGACCACGCTGCCCACGTCGCCCACGCCGTAGCCGTCCACGAAGACCTGGCCGGCGGTGACGGTGCCGCCCAGCTTGGCGGACTTGGGGGTGAGCTCCATGACCCGGCCAATGTCCCCGATGAGGATGTTCCGGGGGTCCATGCCCATCTGCTGGGCCAGCTTGGCGTGGAGCTTCAGGTGGCGCTGCTCGCCGTGGAGGGGGATGAAGAACTTGGGCTTGACCAGGGCGTGGACGATCTTCAGCTCCTCCTGGCAGGCGTGGCCGGAGACGTGGAGGGCCAGCTCCCGCTCGTTCATGACCTCGGCGCCCTTGCGGTACAGCTCGTTGACCACGTTGCCGATGGCGTTCTCGTTGCCGGGGATGGCGGATGCGGAGATGATGACCCGGTCGCCGGGCATAATGTCCACCTGGCGGTGGGTGTTGAAGGCCATGCGGGTCAGGGCGGACATGGTCTCGCCCTGGCTGCCGGTTGTGATGATGCACACCTTGCTCCGGGGCAGGGACTTGATGTGGTTCAGGTCCATGAGGACCCCGTCGGGGACGCTCATATAGCCCAGCTCGGTGGACACCTTCATGATATTCTCCATGGACCGGCCGGTGACGGCCACCTTGCGGCCGTAGCGGGCGGCCACGTCGATGATCTGCTGGATGCGGTCCACGTTGGAGGCGAAGGTGGTGACGATGATGCGCTCCTCACAGCCCCGGAACAGGGCGTCAAAGGAGGAGCCCACGCTGCGCTCGCTGCGGGTGTAGCCGGAGCGCTCCACATTGGTGGAGTCGGCCAGCAGGGCCAGAACGCCCTCCTTGCCCAGCTCACCCAGGCGGGCCAGGTCCATCATGCCGCCCTGGATGGGGGTGGTGTCGATCTTGAAGTCGCCGGTGTGGACGCAGGTGCCCACGGGGCACTTGATGGCAAAGGCCACCGCGTCGGCGATGGAGTGGTTCACGTGGATGAACTCCACGGAGAACTTGCCCGCCTTGACCACGTCCCCCGCCTCGCAGGTGATGAGCTTGGTCTTGTCCAGCAGACGGTGCTCCTCCAGCTTCAGCTTGATGAGGCCCGCGCTCATGCGGGTGGCGTAGATGGGGGCGTTTACCGACCGCAGGACGTAGGGCAGGGCGCCGATGTGGTCCTCGTGGCCGTGGGTGATGAAGATGCCCCGGATCTTGCTCTGGTTCTTGATCAGGTAGCTCACATCGGGGATCACCACGTCGATGCCGTACATGTCGTCGTCGGGGAAGCCCATGCCGCTGTCCACCACGATGATGTCGCCGCCGTACTCGTATACCGTCATGTTCTTGCCAATCTCGTTGAGACCGCCCAGAGAGATGATTTTCAGTTTTTCTGCCATAAATACTCCTTTTCATTCTGTTCCGATACGCCGGGATAAAGGCGTAATTGACCTGCGCACCAGAGTCCGTGAAAAGGGCCTGGTCCGCTGTGTAAGGGTGTGTCATACACCCGAAGGGCAACACAAAAGAGCCGTACCGGCGGTACAGCGTCAGAGGGGGAGGGCGGCTCCGTTCGGCCCTGCCTCGCCGTGTGGAGCGCCATGGTCCTCCCCTCACTGGGTGTTGTCATGGAGTTCCGGAACGCGTCCCCGCCTGTGATCGCGGTTCAGCGCTGCGGAATGTATTTAGACGCGGGGGTGGGGCCGGAAAAGAAGTTCCAGGGCCCTGCGCCCCTTTCGCGTTTAAATCAAGGTTTACAAAATTAGCCGAGAATATTATAGCACACGGAAAGGCAAAAGTATACTGGAGGGAAACTACTATTTTTTCTTGCGTCTTAGTCCAAAAACTTGATGAAATGCCTCGTTTTTCCCCTTCGGTACACTAAGAGAAATGGAAAAATAACCGCAGGTTATTTTTCTTCTTTGTTTTCGACGTTTTTCGTCTCCCGGTCCAGCTCCGCCGCCCGGCCGGCGTAGAAATCGCACAGCTCGGCGGCCAGCTCCAGATCGGGTCCCTCGGCCACCACCCGGAGGGCAGAGCGCCGGGTCAGAGGGGCCAGGTACACCCAGCCGCTGCCGGTCCGGACCCGAAGGCCCTCGCCCTGGACCGCCCGGACCTGCTCCCGGGCCAGGGCCTGCATGACCCGCCCCCGGTCCGAGGTGAGGGGGACCTCCCGCCGCCAGACATGGAAGCGGGGCGTTTTGGACATCAAATCTCCCAGGGTCTGTCCCGAGACCCCCATCCGGGCACAGATGCGGACAGCGGCGCTGGGGGCGGACCGCAGCCAGGGGAGGGCGGCGTAGAGGTTTCTGGCCTCCTCTCCGTCCCGGTCCAGCCGCAGGACGGAACCGCCGTACCCCGCCGCCACCAGCTCCACGGCGGCGCTGGCCCCGGCGGGGACGGCCACCTTCCCGCCGCCGTTCTCCATTTCAATGAGGGTGGCCAGGGCCAGCAGCTGGCCCGGGTCTAACAGGGCCCCCTTCTCATCCTGGGCTTTGAGGAAAAATCCACCACGCTCTCCAAAAAAGGCGGGGATGCCCGGCCGCCAGCCGTCCTCCACGTGGCAGCCCAGGGCGGTCAAAGCAGCTCGGATGGCCCGGTCCGCCGGGGTGGCTTTTCCCACCGCCACCGTCACCCGCCGGAGGGCATGGCGGCCCAGAGCTGCCTCCCGGGCCACCCATTGGGCCCACTGGCCCTCGGACAGGTCCAGCCGGGCCAGCTCGCCCACCTGATCGCCGTGGACCCGGCGGGCCTCTCCCTGGAGCAGGGCGTGCTCCAGCTTCCGCTCCCGGGCCCGGACCAGGGGCAGGCCATGGTCATCAAAAAGGTGGAGAAAAATTTTCTCCCCCTGGGCCTCCACAAAGAGGGAGACGGGCAGCTTCCGGATTCTGGCCACCCAGGCTCCCTGGACGGGGGTGGCCAGACCGTGGGTCAGGGTGTGTCCGCCGGCGGCCGCCGCGCCCGCCGCCGCCGCCCGGGCCAGCATCCTGGCCCCGGGGTGGTCGGAGCAGCCCATACCCACCGTCCCCTCGGCCCCCAGAGCGCTGCCCAGAGCCATCAGGGCTTCGGGGCCCAGGTCCTCCCCCAGCACCCCCTGGATGACGCCCCCGTCTCCGAAGCGCAGAGTGCCCTTCTGACTGCCGCTGGTAATGGAGTGAGACAGCCGGGCCCCCGCCGGAGCGGTCTGTCCGGGCCAGAGCTTTACGTTCTCCAGCAAGACGGCCCCCTCCTGGGCCAGGGCGTTCTCCCCCAGTACCGCCCCCTCGTTGAGGACTGTCCCCCGGCGGGCGGCGGCCTCCCGGCACAGGATCGCTCCATATAAGGTGGCCCGTGGACCTACTCTGGCCCCCTCCAACAGTACGGACCGCTGGACCATGGACTTCTCCTCCACCGCCGCTCCACGGCCCAGGGCCGTGTGGGGGCCGATGAGAGAGCCCGCCCCCAGCATGACACCCCTGTCGATCCAACAGGGAGGCACCAGCGTTACCCCGCTGGGCACCGGCTCCGCCGCCCAAACCCCGGGGGAACACTGGGGCAGGTTCATGTCCAGCTGGACCTTACCGGACAGGGCGTCGCAGACACAGTCCAGATAGGCCTTGCAGTCCCCCATGTCGCACCAGTAGCCCTCCAGAGGGCAGCCGTACAGCGGCGCCCCTTCCTTTAATAAGGCAGGGAACAGGTCCTTGCCGAAGTCGAAGGCCCCCTTTTCAGGCACCCGGTCCATGGCGGCGGGGGACAACAGGTAGATGCCCGTGTTGATCCGATTGGTGATCACCTGGCCCCAGGAGGGTTTTTCCACAAAGCGCTCCACCCGACCCGCCTCGTCGGTGACCACCAGCCCGTATTCCAGGGGCGTTTCATGGGCGTACAGGGCCAGAGTGACCGCCGCCCCCCTCTCCTGGTGGAAATCCATCAGTTGTTTCAGGTCCAGATCGCAGACACAGTCCCCGCTGATGACCAGGAAGTCCTCACGGCCCAGGTGGGCCATGCAGTTTTTCACGCTGCCTGCCGTCCCCAGGGGCTCCTCCTCCACAAAATAAGTCAGCCGGACCCCAAATTTCTCCCCATCCCCGAAGTAGTCCATCACCGCCTGGGGCTTGTAGCACAGGGTGACGCAGATGTCGGTGATTCCGTGGCCGTTCAGCAGGGCGATGATGTGCTCCATCACCGGCCGCCCCAGCAGGGGAGTCATAGGCTTGGGCCGCCCCAGGGACAGGGGCCGCAGGCGGGTGCCCTCCCCACCGGCCATGATGACTGCTTTCATGCAAAAACCGCCCTTTCTTGGTGTTGTGACGGTTAGTATGGCCGAATTTCCATCCGGCAATCCCTTGTCCAAATCCATGGACCATGGTATACTTTTTCCATTAAAAAAGCAGTCGGAGGAAGGCATATGAAGATCAAGCCGGGCCGTTACCGCCATTTTAAGGGCAAGGAATACCAGGTATTGGGCATCGCCACTCACTCGGAGACGGGGGAGGAGCTGGTGGTCTACCGGGCCCTGTACGGGGAGGGCGGCCTTTGGGTCCGCCCCACCGCTATGTGGATGGAGCAGGTGGACCGGGACGGCTATTCCGGCCCCCGATTTATCCTTTTGGAGGAAGAAAATTGATATGAACATTCAAATCTTCGGAAAAAGCAAATGCTTTGACACCAAGAAAGCGGAGCGTTGGTTCAAGGAGCGCCGCATCAAGTTCCAGGCCATCGACTTGAAAAAGCAGGGCATGAGCCGGGGCGAGCTGGCCAGTGTGAAGAACGCCGTGGGGCTGGAGGCGCTCATAGACCCCGGCCACCCCGACGCCATCCTGCTGTCCTACCTGGCCTCGGACCAGGCCAAGCTGGACAAGCTCTTTGAGGACCCCACCCTCCTGCGCACCCCCGTCGTCCGCAACGGGAAACAGGCCACCGTGGGCTTCTGCCCCGAGGTGTGGGAAAGCTGGCAATAAAAGTCCGGTTTATTGGACATATTTTGTGCTACGCTGACCCCGAGTCCGAAAAAGGAGGGACGTCCCGTGGCAAAAAGCGCCAATCAAAAGACAAAATTGATCCTGCTGTCCCGCTATCTCCTCCGTCAGACCGATGAGGACCACCCCGCCACCGTGGCCCAGCTCATCGACGAGCTGGCCCGCCACGATGTGAAGGCCGAACGGAAGAGCATCTACGACGATCTGGAATCCCTGCGCCAGCTTGGGATGGACATTCAGTGCCGGAAGGGCAAGACCCCCGGCTGGTTTGTGGGGGAGCGGGAGTTCCAGCTCCCTGAGCTGAAGCTCCTGATGGACGCGGTCCAGTCCTCCCGGTTCATCACGCAGAAGAAGAGCGACACCCTGATCCGCAAGCTGGAAAGCCTGGCCAGCGTGCATCAGGCCCAGCAGCTCCAACGCCAGGTCTACGTCAGCGGCCGCATCAAGGTGATGAACGAGAGCATCTACTACAACATCGACAAGCTCCACGCCGCCGTTGCCGGTCAGAAAGCCATTACCTTTAAATACTTCGACTACGACATTTTCCGCCAAAAGGTATTCCGCCAGGAGGGTAAGCGGTACGCCGTCTCCCCCTACGGCCTGATCTGGAACAGCGAAAATTACTACCTGGTGGCCTTTGACCACACCCACCGGGAGATGCGCCACTACCGGGTGGATAAGATGGCCGAGCTGGCCGTCACCAACCTGGATCGGGAGGGGCGGGAGCTGTACCCCGACTTTCAGCTGGCGGCCTATGGGCAGAAGCACTTCGGTATGTATCGGGGTCAGGAGCTGACCGTGACGCTCCGGGGCCGACGGTCTATGGCCGGGGTGGTCTGGGACCGGTTCGGCCAGGAGGTCATCCTGGTCCCCGACGGGGAGGAGCACTTCACCGTCACCCTGCCTGTGGTCATGAGCCCCCAGTTTTTCGGCTGGCTCTTCGGCTTGGACGGGGGGCTGACTCTCATCGCCCCCCAGGAGGCCGTGGACGCCTACCGACAGAGACTGTCCGATGCCCTCCATCCCGAAAACGACGGATAAAATTTGAAGCAGTGCCTTTTCTTCGGAAGAGACACTGTTTTTTTGTGGCTTTTTGTCCAAGGTCTACCAAATGTCTACCAAAAAGGGGCGGAAAGCCTTGGGGCGGAAGGGCCGCGAAAATCCCCATTTTTTGTATGTCTACCAAATGTCTACCAACGGCACTTTTTCCGTGGAAAAGGCGCCGTTTTTTGCATTTTGGGGCGATTTTTGAAAGAAAAATCGGTCTGCAAGGGGCGTTATACTTCCCTGATTGACCGTTCCGGGTCATAATTGATTTGTTTTCGCTTGTTTTTGCTGTAAAGTTTGCAAAAAAGTAAGCAAATTGAGGCCTCGGAGCCGGTGAAAATCTGCCGGTCTCAATATGGCCCCGCTTTGCCGCATGAGGCAGGCGGGTCAGAAATTTAAAGGAGGAATTCCAAAATGAGAAACCTGAAACGGGCTCTCAGCCTGGCTCTGTCCACCGTTATGCTGCTCGGCATGATGGTTGTCGGTACCGGCGCTAGCTACGCGGACGTCACTTCCAAGCACAATCAGGAAGCTATCGACGTCATGCAGGCTGTCGGCGTCATGATCGGCGACGACAAGGGCAACTTCAACCCCGACCAGAAGGTCACCCGTAACGAAATGGCCGTCGTCATGGCCAACCTGCTGGACCTGAAGGTCAGCGACTTCAACGCCGCTAAGACCCCCTTCACCGACGTGCCCCAGTGGGCCGCTCCCTATGTTGCCGCCTGCAAGGCTGACGGCATCATCGCTGGTTACAGCGCCACCTACTTCGGCGGCAGCGACACCGTGACCGCCGCCCAGGCCGCTCTGATGATGATGAAGGCCCTGGGTTACTTCCAGGTCCAGTCTGACTTCGGCGATGACTGGCAGCTGGCCACCGTGAAGCAGGCTTCCAAGATCGAGCTGTATGACGGCATCGACGCCAGCGCTACCGCCGCTCTGACCCGCAACGAGGTCGCTCAGCTGGCTCTGAACGCTCTGGAGGCCACCATGGTGGAGAACGATGCCGACAGCGGCAGCATCTCCATCGGTGACATCGTGATCACCAACGGCTCCAAGTATGTGGACCGCGAGACCACCAAGTACGACTACACCCAGGCTAACGGCAAGTACGATTCCGGCAAGAGCGAGAAGACCCTGCAGCTGTGCGAGAATCTGTACAACGAGGATCTGGTGAAGCTGGACAGCGGCAAGTCCGACAACTATGGCCGTCCCTCCACCATCTGGAAGTACGAGAAGGACGAGGTCGGCACCTACGCCAAGGAGCCCGACGCTGTCTACACCGCCAACGTCAAGTCCAAGGATCTGTACTCCGATCTGGGCCTGAGCAATAGCATCTCCGCTGATAATGTTACTGTTTATGTCGATGGCAACACTCAGAACGACATCACCAAGCAGGCCATTACCAAGACTGAGACTGCTAAGTACGAGCAGGTCCGCGGCGGCGTCATGGAGGTCTATCTGACCAACGATGACACCAAGGCCACCATCTGCTACATCTACAACTACATCGGCGTGATCACCGATGACAACGCCAAGAAGGACGGCGACGAGGGCATCTATGTTGAGGTCGACGGCGCTGAGTACTTCATCAAGGACGCCACCGGCTACGCCGAGGACGACGTGGTCGTCGCCACCCTGGGTGTGAAGGACGGCAAGGTTGAGGCTGAGATCGTGGGTGCTCCCGAGACTGTCACCGGCTATGCCTCCGCTATCTCCAGCGACAAGGACCTGACCATCGGCGGCACCAAGTACTACATGGGCGGCGGTTTCACCAATGGTGACGGCGACGTGGTGGACGGCATTGCCAAGGCCGATTTCAAGGCCGACAAGGATACCACCTACATCGTCTACCTGGACGAGCTGGGCAACATGCTGGCCGTGGTCGAGGACGAGGATAACTCCACCGACGACGTGGTTTATGTCTACTCCGTGGAGATCGGCTCCGTGCTGGACGGCTCCAAGGTCAAGTATGCCGCTACCGCCAAGGTCGTGACTGCTGACGGCACCATCGAGGAGTATCAGGTCAGCGACACCTACACCACCGAGGCCGGTGCCAAGGATGATGCCGACTATAAGGCTGCTTCCGCTCTGGCGGGCAAGTTCGGTTCTCTGAACTACAACAAGAGCGACGACGAGTACACCATCGACGCCATCAGCACCGATGATTACAGCTCCGTCAACGCGACTGTCAAGACCGGCCTGAAGCTGGCCTCCGACGACACCAAGGCCGCTCTGGAGAGTGGCAAGACCGCTAACTGGTACCTGCGCAACGATACCGTCTACCTGTTTGTCGAGCTGAACGACGACAAGGACGACATCGACAACGTGGAAGTGAAGACCGGCGGCGTCGACTACACCACCACCGCTGGCTACTTCGTGGCTGACGGCAAGAATGTGAAGTACGTTGTCTTTACCAACGACTCCTACACCGCCGAGTCCGACGATGTGGTCTACCTGGACAACGAGAAGTTCAACGGCCTGACCGAGGATGACTACAAGACCTTCGACGCCTACTACCTGGGCGACAAGACCACCACCGAGATCACCGTGGCTTCCGTCGATGGCGTCAACGCTGATAAGCTGGCCGACAGCACCGCTCTGAACGGCTTCTACAAGTACAGCGAGAAGTCCGACGGCGCTCTGAAGCTGACCAAGATCGCCGGCGGTTACACCGCTGACGTGGACAGCTATGTGCTCGACACTAAGATGGTCAACGTTGACGGCGACATCCTGGAGTTCACTCAGGATTCCGCCACTGTTAAGGACGCTGTCGTGGTCGACCTGACCGACGCCGATAAGTCCGCTGAGAACGCCTACGGCCGCAACATCACCTCCGTCTCCGCCCTGGATAAGCTGCTGGAGCGCGAAGTGACTGCCGCTGACGGTTCCAAGCAGGTTTACGAGGTCACTGCCAGCATCTTTGTCAACGAGGACAACGAGGTGGAGAACATCTTCATCACCAATATCTCTCTCGTGAATAAGTAATTTATCCACGGATTGCGTTTCCTCAATGAGTCACAGGACCCCCGGGCTTTGGCCCGGGGGTCCTGTTTTCCCTTTAATACCGCAGGCCGTACAGGGCCAGCTTGGTTCCCGCCCCAACGGTATCGGCGGTGTCCTTGCACGCCAGCTGGATGGTCTGAATCTGGTCATAGGGAACGCTGGACATCAGGCCCATGCCCACCCCGCCCGTGGTCTTTGTCTCGGACAGAGCCTGGAGTACGCTGGAGTAAAATGCCGTCCCGTTCATCATGGGGTACAGCTCGGCCCAGCCGGAGCAATAATTCCAATACGCGATGGGGAGCAGGGTGTTGGATTCATCGTTGAGATCGCTCAGCCAAAGATGCCGGTAGCCTGCGGAAACGCCGTTCAGCCGGAGACCGGCCGTCCCCGTCCAATCCGTGCCCTGGATGGAAAACCGAAGCCGCGCGTAGTCCCCCAGATGGATGTCTCCCAGATCTATCTGGAACTGGCCTGTCGCCTGTGGAACGACCCATTCTCCCAGCTTCACCACCGGTATGGCTTTCTCCAGCTCTGCCAGGGCCCCATCTAGCTTGCTATTGTCCGCATTAAACTCCTCCCGGAGCACCTTGTCCTCCGGGGACCATTGGTTTAGGTGGTAGTTGGCGGTCTGATTCATTGACATAATACTTCTCCTTTCAAAATATGCGATTTTGAGAGAATTCCGCAGTGCGGTTCCCTTCATAAAACCACGAAAACCGCCCCAAAATGGGACGGTTTTATACATTTTCTGGAAACCGGTCTGCAACTATCTCCATTTTTCCTTTTTCAACGGCTCCATTCTTGACTTTATCGGGTAAATGTGTTAAAGTGTCCACAGATTTTAAATGGAAAACGAGGGAAAAACGATGAAGAAACATATTGTGATTGTGGGTCTCGGCCTGATTGGCGGCTCCATGGCCAAGGCGCTCCACGGTTTTGAGGATTACGATATCATTGGCGTGGACGTAAGCCAGCCAACCTTGCGCTATGCAGTGGAAAATGACATTGTGGATCGGGCCGAGGAGGACCCCAAGAGGGCCCTGGCCCAGGGGGACCTGGTATTCCTCTGCCTCCACCCCAGGGGTATTGTGGACTTTCTGGAGGCGCACAAGGACCATTTTAAGCCCGGGGCCATGGTCACCGACGTATGCGGCATCAAGGGCGCCGTTCTGGAGGCCGCGAAAGCCCTGCCGCCCACGGTTTCCTTTGTGGGCGGACACCCTATGGCGGGGACGGAGCACTCGGGTATCCAGCACGCCCTGGTGGATATGTTCCGAAAAGCCCACTACATTCTGGTCCCCAATGAGCAGTCCAGCCAGGAGCACATCGCCCTGATGGAGCGTGTAGCCCATCACATTGGCTGCGCCAACGTCATCCGCACCACCCCGGAGGAGCACGACGCTATTATCGCCTACACCAGCCAGATGATGCACGTCATTGCCGTAGCCGTCTGTGACGATGAAAACCTATTCCGGTTCCAGGGCTTCGAGGGGGACTCCTTCCGGGGCTGCACCCGGGTGGCCGCGCTGGACGTGCCCCTGTGGACGCAGCTCTTCTCCATGAACGCCAAGGCTCTGGGCGATGCCCTGGAGCAGTTGGAGGACCACATCCGCCAATACCGTCAGCTCATTCAGGCTGGGGACACTGCGGCCCTCAGTGAGCGGCTGGCCGATTCCTCCGCCCGAAAGCGGAAGATGAACCGTCTGGAGCAGGAGAGTGGCGCCGTAGGGCGCAACGGCTGACCCAAATAAAAAAGCACAGCAAAAGGCCCTGACCGTTGGTCAGGGCCTTTTGCTGTGTGTGATTCAAAAAGGAGAAGGGAGAAATGGGAGATACATTTATGATCTTCTTGGGACAATGTTATGGTACAATAAATTTACGGCAAAATCGTGTCTTCTCCATGAATTTTTTGTGAACTTGCAGGCACTTTGCCTCGGCCTGTAAGGATAAAAGACGACGGCAGCGGAGCAACAAAAAGCCCCGGCTGATAGCCGGGGCCTTTTGCTGTGTGTTGTGTAAAGGAGAGGGAGAAAAGGGAGATGTGTTTTATCTTCTGAGTACGGTCTTATGGTACAACACAATTGCGGCGAAATCGTGTCCCCCACATGAATTTTTTGTGAATTCAGCGCGGTGAATCTCATCGGTTTCGGAACGACAAAAGGCCCTGACCAACGGTCAGGGCCTTTTGCCTGTGTGTTGTAAAGGAGAGGGAGAAATGGGAGATATATGATACATTTCTTGGTACGGTCATATAGTACAATAGAATTACGGCAAAATCGTGTCTACACTGTGAACTTTTTGTGAACAATCACAATTTAATGTTCAAATTTCTTCCAAATTCTGACCTTTTTTCCTGAAAAAGTATATAAAAAATGTCCAAATCAGCCGTTTCCGCATTGGACCTTTTTTCGCTTGACGGCCTTCTCTCCAGTGTGAGATAATAAATTGTTAAACTATAATTATTGGCACGCCTGCCAAATCGAGGTGTATCCCGTTGATCCAATCTATCATCCGTCTGTGTCTCAAAGGAGCGGACCCTAATTCTCCCGACACCCGCCGCCGCTGCGGCACCGTGTCCGGGGGGATCGGCATTTTTCTCAACGCCCTGCTGTTCCTGGGTAAGCTGGTGGCCGGGCTGGCCACCTCGTCGGTGGCCATCGTGGCGGACGCCTTTAACAACCTATCCGACGCCGCCACCTCGGTGGTCACCCTGATCGGTTTTCGGCTGGCCGGGCAGGAGGCCGACGCCGACCACCCCTTTGGCCACGGTCGTTTTGAGTACATCACCGGTCTGATCGTGGCCTTGGCTATCCTGCTCATGGGCTTTGAGGTGGGCCGCTACGCGGTGGAGTCCCTCTTCAACCCCGCTCAGGTCCAGGTCACCACGCTATCTCTGGTCATCCTGGCCGCTGCCATCGCCGTCAAGCTGTGGATGTTCCTCTTTAATCGAAAGCTGGGCAGAGCCATTGACTCGGCAGCTATGGAGGCCACCGCCGCCGACTCCCTGTCCGACGTGGCCTCCACCTCAGTGGTGCTGCTGTCCGCCCTGGTGGGACGCTTCGTCCGCTTCCCCATCGACGCTCTGGCCGGTCTGCTGGTGGCCGCGCTCATCCTGAAGACCGGCTGGGAGGCCGCCCGGGACACGCTGAACCCCCTGCTGGGCCGCCCCATGGACCCGGAGCTGGCTGCCGACATTGACAAGCTGGTCCTGGCCCACGACCCCATTCTGGGTATCCATGACCTGGTCTACCACGACTACGGCCCCGGCCGGGCTATGATGTCTTTCCACGCCGAGGTCCCCGCCGATCGGGATTTTCTGGAGCTCCACGACATCATCGACCACATCGAGCGGGAGATGAAGGCCAAGCACCATATCGAAACCGTCATTCACATGGACCCCATTGTCTGCGACGAGCGGACCAATGAATTGCGGGACCAGGTAGCCGCTCTGGCTCGGGAGCTGGACCCCAGCTTGTCCATCCACGACTTCCGCATCACCGCCGGTCCCATGCACACCAATCTGATTTTCGACGTAGTGGTGCCCTACGGCTTCCGTCTGACGGACGGCGAGGTCCGGGCTCAGCTGTACGATAAGATTCAGACCCTGTCCGCCCGGTATTTTCCCGTCATCCAGATCGATCACTCCTATGTGGACAACCGATGAGGGGCCGCCGCAATTTACAAATTATTCACCCAAGCGCCCTGTTTGGCGGTATAATACTATTATGGAATTCGTTCACTGCCATTCCGGGGGCGTGGTCCCCGCAAGACCAAGATGAAATCCATATCCTGATACATGACCCTGAATAGGGAGAAACAGAAAAGAAATGGGGTGCCCGAACATGCCTAAGAAGGTTTTAATCGTAGAGGACGACGGCAACATTGCCGAACTGCTCCACCTGTACCTGGAAAAGGAAGGCTTTGAGACCCAGGTGGCCAAGGACGGCGGCAAGGGTGTGGAGTATTTTCGTACCTTCCAGCCCGACCTGGTGCTGCTGGACATCATGCTGCCCGTCATGGACGGCTGGTCGGTCTTGAAAAAGATTCGGGAGGTAGATAAGACTCCCGTCATCATGCTCACCGCCAAGGGCGAGACCGAGGACAAGGTCACCGGCCTGGAGGGGGGTGCCGACGACTACATCGTCAAACCCTTCGAGATGAAAGAGGTCCTGGCCCGCATCCATGCCGTCCTCCGCCGCACGGCTGGGGAGGAAGAGCAGGTGACCAAAAAGCTGACCTTCGACAAGCTGGTCATCAACCTGGACTCCTACGAGCTGCTGGTGGACGGCCAGCGCGTCGATACGCCTCCCAAGGAGCTGGAGCTGCTGTTCCATCTGGCCTCCGCGCCCAACCGGGTGTTTACCCGAAACCAGCTGCTGGACGAGGTTTGGGGCTTCGACTACTTCGGGGACAGCCGCACCGTGGACGTCCACATCAAGCGCTTACGCGAAAAATTAGAGGACGTCAGCGACCAATGGCGTTTAAAAACAGTCTGGGGCGTCGGTTATAAGTTCGAAGTGGGCGGGACCAACTGACCGCCTGCCTTTCCCACGAAAAAATGAGGTGAAACCCAAATGAAATCCCTCTACAAGCGCCAGCTGATGATGATGGTGGGCATCGTGGTGCTGTCCTTTACTCTGCTGTCCACCTCCTTCATGCTGCTGTCCTACCGCTATATCATTTCGGAAAAGCGGGAGGCCATGGAGCGCAACGCCGGCTATATCGCCACCTTCTCCTCCTCCTATTACCAGCAGTACCTCAACATCCGCAGCGAGTTTTACAGCAGCTACGTGGCTTCCATCGCCCTGATCTCCGACTCCTTCGTCATCGTGGCTAATCCGGATGGAGAGATCATTTACGCCACCGACGGGGCCAACTTCTATAACTATCAGGAGGGCACCGTCATCCCCTCCTCCGTGGTGCGGCAGGTCCTGCGGGACGGCTCCTACACCGGCATGACCAATCTGGACGGAATCTACCCCGAGCACCGCTATATGGCCAGTCTGCCCATCACCACCACCTCCCGGACCGGGACCCCGGTGGTCCAGGGCCTGGTGTTGGTATCGGTGGATGCCTCCAGCCTGGCGGAGATGTGGTCGTCTACCGCGACCATTTTCTTCTTCTCCGCCGTGGTGGTCCTGCTGATCGCCGTCATCGCCAGCTCCATCACCTCCGCCCACCAGACCCGGCCCCTGAACGAGATTGCCGAGGCCGCCCGGAAATTCGGCCGCGGAGACTTCGACGTCCGGGTCACCGGCTATGAGAACCGCTGTGACGAGGTGGGCGAGCTGGCCGAGTCCTTCAACTCCATGGCCAATTCCCTGGCCAAGGTGGAGAGCCAGCGCGCCGACTTTATTGCCAATGTCTCCCACGAGCTGAAGACCCCCATGACCACCATCGCGGGCTTTGCCGAGGGAATTCTGGACGGCACCATCCCCCCGGAGCGTGAAAAGGAATCCCTCCAGATTATCGTCTCCGAGACCCGGCGGCTGTCCCGCCTGGTGCGCAGGATGCTGGACCTGTCCCGGCTCAACGCCCTGGCCGAGACCAACGTCACCGCCCAGGAGCAGTTCGACCTCACCGAGGTGGTATCCCGGGTCATCATCAGCCTCGAGAGCAAGATCACCGGCCGGAATCTGGACATGGACGTCCAGCTCCCCGATGAAAAGCTGCTGGTCTGGGGCGATCCCGACGCCATCACCCAGGTGTGCTATAATCTGATCGACAACGCGGCCAAGTTCGCCACCCCCGGCACTGCCATCACCCTCCGAATCGGCAAAAAGGACGGCAAGGCCGTCACCTCCATCAGCAACCTGGGGGCCACCATCCCCCCTGAGGAGCTTCCCCTTCTCTTTGACCGCTTTCACAAGGCCGATTACTCCCGCTCCATGGATCGGGAGGGCGTTGGCCTGGGCCTGTATATTGTTAAGACCATCCTGGGCAACCTAAAAGAAAACATCACCGTGACCAGCGAGGATGGAGTTACCCAATTCACGTTTACTCTGACCCTGGCGTGAACCGGGACACCTCCGTGATGTTTTCTTTGGGCCCCATCCGGTGGATGGGGCGGCGCTTGCGCCGTAAATTCGGAGCCGCAGGCGCAGGATTTCCGCAGGGGCAATTCATTTGCCCCGAGGATTTTAAAATCAGGGCCCCCGGCGGGCTTTGCCCGCTGGGCAAACATCACCGTGACCAGCGAGGATGGAGTTACCCAATTCACGTTTACCCTGACTCTGGCGTGACGCGTCCACGCACGCTCATTTCTAATTTTTAAAAGGGGTGTTATCCCTTGGCCAATCAAAAAGACGATCTCTGGCAGGGCGGTCCATGGGAGCGCCCATCTCCCGGCGTTATCCCGCCTCCTGCAGTGGTGATCCCCCGCGGAGCCATGGAGCCCCGCCGCCCCGTGCTGCGGCCCCGGCGCCGCAGAAAGTGGCCGGTCTTCGCCGGCCTGGGCGCTCTGGTCCTGGTGCTGGTCCTGCTGACGACGGCTCTCGGCCCGCTGCTCCAGGACGAGGTGAAGTTTTATCTGAATCCCCATTCCGACAGTCAGGATGCCCACGCTCAGGAGTTCAGCAGAGAGCCTCCCGCCATCCCCCGGGCCGCCACAGGCTCCGGTGTGACCGTATCGCTGGCCCCTGTCCGGGACCTCCCCCTGACCTACACCGCGATTTACGAGAAAAATGCCCCCTCCATGGTGTCTATCGAGTCGGAAAGTACCCATGAGTACAGCACCGGCACCGGTGTGGTGCTGACCCAGGACGGATATATCATCACCAACGCCCATGTGGTGGCCGGGGCCGACAAGGTCAGCGTGGTTTTCTCCAACAACGACGTGTTGCCCGCCGAGCTGGTGGGCTTTGACGCCGACGAGGACCTGGCCGTGCTGAAGGTGGACGCCCAGGGCCTTATCCCCGCCGAGTTTGGCGATTCCGCGGCTCTGAAGTGCGGCGACCCCGTAGCCGCCATCGGTGATCCTCTGGGCTACCGCTCCACCATCACCGACGGCATCGTTTCCGCCCTGGACCGGGAGGTGGATGTGGAGGGCGCCACCATGGTGCTCATCCAGACCAGCGCCGCCATCAACTTCGGCAACTCGGGCGGCGCTCTCATCAACCAGTATGGCCAGGTGGTGGGCATCACCACCATCAAGATCGTCACCGACGACGGCTCCGCCGAGGCCCTGGGCTTCGCCATCCCCTCCCAGCGGGTCAAGTACGTGGTGGACACCCTCATTGACGGCGGCGAGATCCGTACTGGGGTCTTTGGATTTACCGTCAACCGGCGGCCCGCCAGCGGCGGCGGTCTGACGCTCCAGTCGGTGGACCCCCGCAGCGACGCCTTCGCGCAGGGCCTCCAGGCTGGTGACGTGATCCTCACCGCCAATGGCCAGCCGGTCTCCTCCACCCAGGACCTGGCCCGGCTCAAGCTGTCTCTGGGTCCCGGTGATCCGGTGACCCTGACCTATCTCCGGGACGGAGAGGTCCGCACCGTGGTGGTGACCCTCACGGATTCCGAGGTGATCTCCGCCGCACCTAATCAGGAGGGAACCCCATGATCAACACCACACTGTGCTATATCCAGCGGGGCGACGAGTACCTGATGCTCCACCGGATCAAAAAGAAAAACGATCTGAACCAAGACAAGTGGATCGGCATCGGCGGTAAATTCGAGGACAAGGAGAGTCCCGAGGACTGCTTGCTCCGGGAGGCCTGGGAGGAGACCGGCCTGACCCTTACCAGCTACCGCTACCGGGGACTGGTCACCTTCATCTCCGACCGCTGGCCCACGGAGTATATGCATCTGTTTACCGCCGACGGCTGGACGGGGGAGCTGAAGGACTGTGACGAGGGTGTTTTGGAGTGGATTCCCCGGCAGAAGCTGTTGGACCTCCCCCACTGGAAGGGCGACGAGATATTCCTGGACCTCATCAGCCGGGAGGACACTCCCTTCTTCTCCTTGAAGCTCCGTTACGAGGGCGAGACCCTGGCCGAAGCTGTCCTCAACGGGGTTACTTTCTTGTAAGAAAGTAACCAAAGAACTTTGTGCGAAACTGCGTTTCGCCTCGGCTAAGACAATATCGTATGTGCAAACGACCCCGCCAAATGGCGGGGCCGTTTTGTTTTGGATATAGTTGTAACGTAATTACCAGAAAATGTATAAAACCGTCCCATTTCGGAGCGGTTTTTGTGGTTTTATAGGTGAGGCATCCGCCTACAATACAAAGGAGGAAATATTATGTCAACAAATCAAACTGCCAATTACCAGTTAAACCAATGGACCCCGGAAGATCCGGTGCTCCGGGAGGAATTTAATACAGACAATCAAAAGATAGACGAAGCCTTAGTGAAAAAATTTGGTCTCGACTTTCCAGCCGTTCAAAGCGGGACCTATGTCGGGCAATACACCGGCGGAAACGCAGTCCAAATCACCATTGACGTGGGGTTTCGCCCCTCGCTGGTCATTGTACTCACAGATGCCGTTGAAGGACGAACCAACGACTACCACGCGCTGTTGGGACTGCCCTCGACCCAGCTGCTCCTGTACGGCGAGTATACCGATCTGCTCAGTGACGCAATCATCTTCAAGAACAACGGTTTTACCGTGAATTGCTGTCCCACCTATCAGGATGGCTTCAACGTGAGCGGCGTATCCTATCACTACCTGGCCTTCCGATAATGGAGAGGTAAGAAAACGCAAGGCCCCCCGAAAGGGGCCTTGCGTTTTTACTTTGTGATTAAAATGTTAGTGTTTTAATTACTGAGCAGCCTTAGGAGCGACAGTCCAGAAGATGGTCTCAATCGCGCCGTCGGTGATGATAGCCTTGACATTCTTGCCAGCAGTCAGATCGTCCATGTCGGCCACAGTGATCTCACCCTTGTTGGGGTTGACCTTGTAGACCTCAACGTCGTCGGAGACAACATACTTCTCATTGCCCAGGCCGATGATGCCGTCGGCAGCCTTAGTGGTGACCTTGGCGGACACGACATAGCTGTCCTTGTTGGAGTCGGCGGTGTAAGGATTGCCCTTGACAACAACGTCGTACTCGTTATAGACCACGGAGCTCCACAGCTGATCGGCGTCAATCTTCTTCTCCACGTAGATGGTGGTGATCTCACCGTTCACAACGGCGTCGTACTCATAGTAAGTGCCGGCGTCCTTGTCCTTGATCTCGGTGGGGTTCTCCTTGTACTGAACGTAGATGACCTCGTCAGCGGAGGAGTTGGCGCCAGCGTCCTTGACGTAGACAACAGTGGCAACCTGGCCCTTGGCGTACACGGCGTAGGTAACACCCTCAGCGTCCATATCGGGCACATTGGCGTAGCCGGTGTAAGCGGTGTACTTGTCGTTGTCCTCAACCAGGAACAGAGTCTTGGCGTTGGCGTATACGGTGGTGCCCAGAGTCATCTTGGTCTTACCGCCGTCGATGGTGACGTTGCCAGTGGTGGCCTTATCACCGCACTTGGTCAGAGTGTACACATCGTCGGAGTCCTTGCTGTACTCCACGATGAAGTTCTCATAAGCGTTGACGTCAGCCTTCTTGGTCAGCTTCATGGCCTCGTCGTCCAGCTCAGCCTCAGCGACAGTGCCGTCGGCCAGCAGCAGCTTGGCGAAGAAGACCTTGTCGCCGTAGCGATCGGTGTCCAGGCCAGTGTTCAGAACGTAGGCATAGTCGGTATCGGCGGAAACCTTGGAGGTGTAAGCGACAAAGCCGTCCTCGGTCAGGTACAGATCAATGTTCTGCTTCACAGCAACAGTGCCGTTGTTGTTGACAGCATACTTGTAGGTGATGCCGTCAGCCACGAAGCTCTTGGTGCCGGTAGCCTTGGTGACCTCGACGTCAGCGACCTTCTCAGCCAGCTTCATGGTCTCGATCTTGGTTTCGGTCTTAGTGCCATTCTTAACAGTGGCCTCGGTGTACAGAACGACGTCGTCCTTCTCGAAGGCCTCGGTCTCAAACTGCTTGTTGTCGACCACAACATAGGCGTCCTTGTCGCCCTTGGCGGCAACGACCTTAGTGACCTTCTCGGCGTAGGTCTTGATCTCAACGATGGTGGCGCTCACATTACCCGCATCGTCCTCGCTCTTGTAGACCTCGACAACAACGCCGTTGCCGCCGACCTTAGCGGTGGTATTGTTCTTACCCACAGCGAAGGTCTTCTCGGTAGCATTACCATCGGTGTAGTAGGTAGCGGTCAGGTTCTTGGACAGACCCAGATCAGCGTAGATCTCCTTGCTCTCCACCTCAGCGGTGTAGATCAGGTCAGCAGACTTGGGGGAGAGGACGCTGTCGCCGCGGTAAGCCCACTTGGAAGAGGGACGGCCGAAGTCATCAGCCTGGGCGTTCAGGGTCTTCTTCAGCTTATTGCCGAACAGCTTCTCAGCCAGCTGCTGATAGCCGTCGCTCTTGCCGTTGATGTAGTTATCGGAAGTCTTGACATCAGAATAACTATACTCAGGCTTGACGTTGACGGAGAGGCCGCTGCCGTTCACGTCAATGCCGCCCTTCTCCTCAACGATCTGGACGTTGGACTCCAGAGCGTTCAGGACCAGCTTGGCGACCTCGTTACGGGTCATAGGAGCGGTAACCGCGGCGTTAATGCCCTTGAACAGGCCGATCTTGGAAGCCTGCTTCACAACGGACAGCTGCCAATCGTCGCCGAACTCACCCTGGTAACCGAAGTAACCCAGGGACTTCATGACCATCAGAGCGGCCTGGGCAGCGGTAACAGCAGTGTCGCCGCCGTAAGTGGTGGCGCTGGTGCCGGCCACGACGCCGTTCTCATAGCAAGCGGCGACATAGTCCTTGGCCCAGCTGGGGACGTCGGTAAAGGGGGTGGCGCCACCCAGGTTCAGGTCCAGCAGATGGGTCATGATGACAGCCATCTCGTTACGGGTGACCTTCTGGTCGGGGTTAAAGTTGCCCTTCTCGTCGCCTTCCATGACGCCGATCAGCTGCATGACCTCGATGGCTTCCAGGTTGTCCTGGGCATCGACGTCGGAGTAGCTCGCGCTGGTGCCGACAACCATCATGCCGAGCAGCATAACGGTAGACAGAGCCAGACTGAGAGCCCGCTTCAGGTTTCTCATTCGGAATTCCTCCTTAAAATTTTCGGGTCAAAAAGC
>Ga0129309_1000791_pt1 | contig 20900 bp, 22 predicted proteins | sample L1105metagenome_FD_94439 | JGI IMG/M metagenome (GOLD analysis project Ga0129309, IMG submission 94439) | Ring-tailed lemur group fecal microbial communities from Wisconsin, USA - L1105 metagenome | ecosystem: Host-associated > Mammals > Digestive system > Large intestine > Fecal | place: USA...
AGGCCACGATGACCCCCACACAGATGTTCAGGGGCAGAATGAACCCAGCGCTGAAAATGGCCCCTGGGGTCCCCTTGGGGATCTCCCAGCCCACATGGTTGGCCCCGGTGACAAAGGAGTAGCCCTTCATCAGGCCGTAAGCCAGCAGACAGCCCACCGTCAGATGGGTCAGCCGCTCCGGGGGCAGCAGGCGCTCCATCGCCCTCCTGCCCAGAGCCAGGGAGGCCAAAATCAGGCCGCAGCCCAGCACGGTCCCGCCGGAAAAACCGCCGCCGGGGCTGAGATGGCCGTTAAGGACCACGTACACCCCGTACATCAGGATGGCGGGCAGGATCAGGCGGCCCACCTGGCTTAAAATCCGGTCGGTGGGCTCCTCCTCCCCCTCCGCCTGCCCAGGCCGGCGCATCAGCAGGATCACGCTCATGGCGGCGGCAAAAAGAACAGTGGACTCGCCAAAGGTATCGAAGGCCCGGTAGTCCAGGATCATACCGGCCACGGCGTTCACCGCGCCGGTCTCCTCCAGGCCTTTTTCCAGATAGCGCCCAGAGACCTCGTTGAGGGCGGGGGCCGCCGGGTTGCCGAAGCCAGGCATGCTCAGGGTAACGGCGGTCAACGTGACCATCAGCACCGCTGCCACTGCCAGAGACAGGATTCGGTACAGCCGAACCTGACGACGGAACTGTCCGGGCCTGTGCCGGAGCCAGGAAAAGCCGCCCCGGGCTGGTTGGACCGCCGTCGGCTCGTGGCTGTGGGTCTCCTGGCGGGGCATGCCCTTGGCCGCCCGTTCCCGGTAGCGCATCAGGCGGTAAGCCCCGAAATCCATGTGCTCGTGGGAATCCAGATACTCCAGGTACTCCATGAACTCGGCCCGTTCCGGGTCCTCCGCTACCTCACGGTCCTGAGCGGGGTCCTCGCCCTCGGCCCAGCGCATGAAGCGCTCGAAGCGGCTCTCTTTTTTGGGGTCACTGCTCATCCTCGTCCACCCCTTTCAGCGCCTTGACCTTCCGCAGAGCCAGGAAAAACAGCAGACTGGTGACGCCGGCCCCCACGGCGGCCTCGGTAATGGCCAGGTCTGGGGACTCCAACAGCAGCCACAGGATGGCCATAACGGAGGAGTAGGACATAAAAATAATGACGGAGGCCACCAGATGACGGGTCAGCACCGCCGCCAGTGCGCAGAACACCAGAAACAGCAGCAGCACGATCTCCAAAACAGTCACAGGTCCTGTTCCCCCTCTCCCTCCAGCCGGTCCGGGTCGATGTCCCGGCCGGTAATCAATTCCATCCGGGCGATTAGATGGGAGGACACCGGGTTGGTGGCCCACAAAATGGCCACCAGCACCGCCAGCTTGACGGTGTGGTCGGTGAAACCGCACAACACCCCCAGCCCCGCCGCCACCAACAGCAGGCCCAGAGTGTCGGTCAGCGCCCCGGCATGGAGGCGCTCCAGGGCATCCCGCAGCCGGAACAGGCCCAGAATGGAGATGGCGATGACAGCCACGCCCAGGGTGATAAGGGCCATGGCGATCCCGATGCGCACAGTCATGACTTTTTCTCCTTTCGTGCCCGGTGGTGGCTGACCGTCACCCGACTGAGCAGGGCGATGGCCAGCAGGTTCAGCAGTCCGTATAGAATTGCCACATCCATGAGATAGGACTGGCCCAGCACGTAGGAAAGGATGCAGATGAGCAGGATGACCAGCGTGCAGATCTCATTCAGGGCCACCACCCGGTCAGTGTACCGGGGTCCCCGGATGGCCAGCACCAGGCACAGCAGAACGGCGCCCCCCAGCATGCACAGCACACCGGTCAGAAAATGCCCCAGCAGAGGCGTCATCTCAGCCATGGTCTTCCCCCTCCAATCGGCGCAGTTTTTGTGTAAAGCCGCACTCCTTTAACCCTTCCCCCATATCCGGGCGCAGGGCGTAAACAGCGATCCGGTCCTCCCCCAGGGCGGCGGTGACGGTGCCCGGAGTCAGGGTGATGGAATTGGCCAGGGCTAATTGTGCCAGACCGCTCCGCACCGGTGTCCGGAACCACACCAGCTTGGGCCGTTCCTTCCCCGGTTTCAGGATGATCCGGATGACCTGGAGGTTGGACAGCAGTACCTGCCAAACCAGATACCCGAGATAAAACAACACCCCGGGCAGGCGGCGCCATAGGCGCGCCTCGGTCCGGGGCGAGATATGTAATACACGATATGCAAAGCAGGCAAGCGCAGCGGAAACCACTGCGCCGATCAGCACAATTTCAACGGTCACTCTTCCGTTCAAAATGATCCAGAACAGAAACAGCATCAATACCAATGGAACGTCTCTCCTCTTTTCGCCTTTCACACACAGCGTCTCTGGGCCCCATACCAGCCCCTCCAGCCGATTTTACATTATTATAACAGAAGCGTTGAAAAAACGGAAGAGAAATTTTACATTTTATACCTTAGGTGGTAGTTTCGACCGTTTCTCTCCACCATCCGCAGTGTTTGACGCACAAAGAAAAGCTGCCGCGGCCTCCATTCCGGTCACGGCAGCTTCTTTCAGTTTCCTGTCCGGTAGGCCTCGGCCTGGGACAGCAGCTCCTCGGCGCTTCGGCGCAGGGCGTCGGTAACGGCGGCGCCGCTGAGGAGCCGGGCCAGCTCGTCCTCCCGGCCTTTTCGGTCCAGCCGCTCCACCTTGGTGTAGGTCCGGCCTCCCCGCTCCCCCTTCTCCACCGAGAAGTGGGCGTCGGCCATGGCGGCGATCTGAGGCAGGTGTGTGACGCACAGCACCTGCTTGTGCCGGGCCACGTCGGCCATCTTCTCGGCCACCTTCTGGGCGGCCCGACCGGAAACGCCGGTGTCCACCTCGTCAAAGACCAGACTGCCGATGCCGTCGTCCTCGGCCAGCACATTTTTCAGGGCCAGCATGATGCGGGCCAGCTCGCCACCGGAGGCCACCTTCTGGATGGGTTTTAATGCCTCGCCCACGTTGGCGGACATGAGAAACTGGACCTGGTCCATACCGGTGGCGTCCATGCCGTCCTCCCCCTGGCTGGGGGCAAAGTCCGTCTCGAACCGGACCTTTGGCATGTCCAGCTGGCGCAGTTCTTCCCGGACCCGCTGCTGGAGGGACTGGGCCGCCGTTTTCCGGGCGGCGGTGAGGGCCTCACCCCTCTGCCGGGCGGTTTTTTTGGCTTTCTCCAGCTCCCCCTGGAGCCGGACGATGGTATCGTCGGCAAACTGGATCTGGTCCAGCTCCCGGCGGCATTGCTCCAGATAATCCAGCATATCGGCCACCGTAGGGCCATATTTCTTTTTCAGGCGGTAGATCACGTCCAGGCGGCTCTCCAGCTGGTCCAGCTCTTCGGGAGAGAAGTCCAGCTCCTGGCTCAAATCCCTTAACGTCTCCGCCGCGTCGTCGGCGGCAGAGCGCAGCGCGCCCAGCTTTTCGGATAGCTCCTCCATCTGGGGGGTGTACCGGAGGATGCTGCGCACCGAGCCCTCGGCGTCCGCGATGAGGTCGCAGGCCCCCTGGCTGTCCTCGCTGCCCAGCAGGGCGAACTCGGCGGCCTGGATGCCGTCCATCAGCTTGCCCGCGCTGCGCAGCAGCGCCTTTCGGGCGTCCAGCTCCTCGTCCTCCCCGGGCTTCAGGTCAGCCCGCTCCAGCTCCTTGATCTGGTAGTTCAGGGTGTCCACCCGGCGGGAGCGCTCGGCCTCGTCCATCTCCAGAGCTGCGATCTCCTTGCGCAGACGGCTCAGGGCGTCGTAGGACTGGCGGTAGCCCTCCAGCAGGGGGGCCGTTTTGCCGAAGCTGTCCAAATAGCTCAGGTGGCAGGCGGGGTCCAGCAGCTGCTGGCCGTCGTGCTGACCGTGGATGTCCAGCAGCTGACGGCCCAGCTCCCGGAGCTGAGCCACCGTCAGTGGCCTTCCGTCCAGGCGGCAGACATTGCGGCCATCCCCCTGGATCTCCCGCTGGAGGAGCAGCTCCTCCCCCTGGGAAAAGCCGTTGTCCGCCAGCCAGGAGAGCTTGGGCAGGCCGGTGAACACCGCCGTCACCAGGGCGGATTTTGCCCCGGTGCGGATGAGCTCCCGGCTGGTCCGCTGGCCCAGCACGGCGCTGATAGCATCGATGACGATGGATTTGCCCGCGCCGGTCTCGCCGGTGAGGACGTTGAAACCGCCGTCAAAGCGGATATCCGCCGACTCGATGATGGCGATATTTTCGATGTGGAGCAGCGAGAGCATACCCTCTCCTCCTTTCACGATCCCCGCTTATTTCAGCAGCTTATGGACCTCGCTGTTAAACTGCTGGGCGGAGGCGTTGTCCTGCATGATGAGGATGCCGGTGTCGTCCCCGGCCAGGCTGCCCACCATGCCGGGGATCTCCATGCTGTCCAGGGTGGAGCAGGCCGCCGAGGCCAGACCAGGCATGGTCTTGACCACCACGATGTTCTGGGCCACCTCCACGGAGGTGACGCCCTCTTTAAAAATATTGCGCAGCCGGACGTCGGTGCCGGTAGGGGCCTTCCGGGCAGTCTGGGTATAGCGGTACCCGCCCCGGCTGGACAGCTCCTTGACCAAACGCAGCTCCTTGATGTCCCGGGAAATGGTGGCCTGGGTGGAGGAAAAACCTCTGGCTTTCAGCTCTGCCAGCAGCTGTTCCTGGGTCTCCACCTCCACCGACTGAATGATAGACAGGATCTCTGCCTGACGCACATTTTTCACGGCGCAAACCCTCCCAACTTTTGATTGATCAGCTGATAAAAGTTCCGCTTGCCCAGCAGGGCCAGTTTGGTGGTGTACTCGGAGCGGTAGATCTCGACCCGGTCTCCCCCGGTCAGCCGTACCGCCTTGCCTCCGTCCACGGACAGAAACAGGTGCTTCCGGTTTCCTTTGGGCAGCCGGACGGTGACCGTCCGCTCCGGAGCCAGCACCATGGCCCGGACGGCCAGCTTGTGGGCACACACCGGCGTCACAATGATGCCCCGGGAGGTGGGCTCCACGATGGGCCCGCCCGCTGACATGGAGTAGGCGGTGGAACCGGTTGGGGTGGACACGATGACGCCGTCGCCCGTCACGTCACTGACATGGACCTGGTCGGCCAATACCTCGATCTCGGCTACCCGGGCCATGGAGCCCTTGGAGATGACCGCGTCGTTGAGGGCCAGGTCCTGGCTGACCAGCTTGTCCCCCCGATAGACCCGGACGTCCAGCATCATCCGCTCCTCCAGGGTGTAGCGGCCCTGGGCCACCAGAGCCAGTTGCGCCAGCTCGCCCCGCTCCAGCTCGGCCATAAAGCCCACGCTGCCCATATTCACCCCCATGACGGGGATTCCATGGAGGGTAGCGTCCCGGGCGGCATGGAGCAGAGTGCCGTCGCCGCCAAAACAGATCAGCAGGTCGGCTCCGGGCAGTTCCTTTTCCAGGGAGGAGAGGTGCACATTTCGGGGAGGCATCTCCACCCGGTCCCCTTTCTTGGGCGTGAAGGGCAGACAGATCACGGTCTTGGCCCCCGCCCGCTCCAGAATGCGCTGGGCCTCCAGGGTGGCCCGCAGACCCTTGTCCCGGTAGGGGTTGGAGCTGAGCACAATCTTCATCGGGGCTCCTCCTTCCAGGCGGCATGGGACTGCTCCACCAGCGCCTTCAAATCGCCCTGGTAAGCCGGCCCCTCCTCCGCGGACAGGTAGCCCAGGTACTCGATGTTGCCCTCCGGGCCTTTAATAGGTGAAAAGGTAATATCCTTTACAGTAAATCCAGCGTGGGCGGCGTGCTCCAGGAAGTGCTCTAGCACCTCCAGATGGACGGCGGGGTCCCGGACCACACCGTTCTTCCCCACCTTGTCCTTCCCCGCCTCAAACTGGGGCTTGACCAGGCAGACGCCTTGGCCGCTCTCCTTCATCAGAGGGCGCAGGGCGGGCAGAATCAGGTTCAGGGAGATGAAGGACACGTCCACGGAGAAGAAGTCCAGAGGCTGAGGGATCTGCTCCGCCGTTAAGTACCGGGCGTTGGTCCGCTCCATGCACACTACCTGGGGGTGGATGCGCAGGCGGTAGTCCAGTTGGTTGTAGCCCACGTCCACGGCGTACACCTTTTCCGCCCCGTTCTGGAGCATACAGTCAGTGAAGCCGCCGGTGGAGGCCCCGATGTCGGCACAAATGGTCCCCTGGAGCCGGATGGGCCAGCACTGCATGGCCTTCTCCAGCTTCAATCCGCCCCGGCTGACATAGCGCAAAGTCTTGCCCCGGACTTCGATTTTATCTTCCTCTTTTACCGGCGCACCGGCCTTGTCCACCTTCTGGTCGTTGACATAGACCTGTCCGGCCATGATGATGGCCTGGGCCTTCTGACGGCTCTCCGCCAGCCCCTGTTCTGTCATTGCCACGTCCAACCGCTTTTTAGCCACGGCCCAGCACCTCCATCGCTTTACAGGCGATCCCCGCCCCATTCAAATTCAATTCTTCCTTCAAATACTGTAACGCACCGTGGGTCACAAAGCGGTCCCCACAGTTGACCAGACACACCTTGGCGCTTACGCCATGCTCGGCCAGGGCGGCAGACAGCCGCTCTCCCACGCAGCCGCTGGCCGCGCAGTCCTCCGCGGCCAGCAGAGCCCCGGTCTTTTTCACTGATTTCAGGACCAGTTCTGGGTCCAGCGGTGTAATGGTATTCAGCTTTACAACTTCCGCCTCTATATTCCGGGCGGCCAGCTCCTCCGCCGCCGTCAGCAGATCGTTGATTGCCATGCCGTAGCCCGCCAAAGTGATGTCCCGGCCGTGACGCAGGACCACGGCGGGATCGTCGCCCGCGTCGCCGGTATAGGCGCCCTGCCCCCCGCGGGGGTAGCGCACCGCCACCGGGCCGTCCATCTGGAGCACCGCACGCTCCAGCATGTGCTCCAGCTCCGCGAAGCTGGAGGGCGCCAGCACCGTCATGCCGGGCACACTGTTCAGGTAACTTACATCAAAGACGCCGTGGTGGGTTTCGCCGTCCTCCCCCACCAGACCGGCCCGGTCCACCCCAAACACCACATGGAGGTGGTCCAGCGCCACGTCGTGGATCAGCATGTCATAGGCGCGCTGGAGGAAGGTGGAATAGACGGCAAAAACGGGGACCGCCCCCTGCTTGGCCATGCCGGCGGCCATAGAGACGGCACAGCCCTCGGCGATGCCTACGTCAAAGAACCGATCGGGACATTCCTTTTGGAAGTGCTCTAGCCCCGTGCCGCTCATCATGGCGGCGGTAATGGCGCACACCCGTTTGTCCTCCCCGCCCAGCCGGGCCAGGGTCTTGCCGAAAACAGCGGAGAAGTTCTCTCCCGAGGGCTTTTTCGGCTGTCCGGTCACAGGATCAAAGGGCCCTACGCCGTGGAAAGCGTCGGGATTTTCCATGGCAGGTGGGAAGCCAAGTCCCTTTACCGTCTTTACGTGGAGCAGGACCGGCTCATTCAGGTCCTTGGCGTACCGCAGGATCTGGGTCAGCTGGGACAGGTTGTGCCCGTCCACGGGGCCCAGGTAGTGGAAGCCCATATTCTCGAACATGCTGCACGGCAGCAGACTGTGCTTCAGCGCCTCTTTCAGCCGATGGGTCACCCGGTAGGCCTTGCGCCCCAGCCAAGTGGCGTTCATGATGCGGCGGTAGTATTTCTTAAAGGTCAGGTACTGGGGCTTGAGCCGCTGCCTGGCCAGGTGGTCGGCCACCGCGCCCACATTGGGGGTGATGGACATGCCGTTGTCGTTGAGGATGACCAGCAGCTGCTGACCGCACTGGCCGGCGTTGGACAGCCCCTCGTAGGCCAGTCCGCCGGTGAGGGCGCCGTCTCCAATGAGGGCCAACACCTTATAGTCCTCCCCCAGGGCGCTCCGGGCCCGGGCCATGCCCAGAGCCACCGCCACCGAGTTGGAGGCATGGCCGGCGATAAAGGCGTCATGGACGCTCTCGCTTGGCTTGGGGAAGCCGGCGATCCCCCCGTATTGCCGCAGGGTGGACATGGCCTCCTTCCGGCCGGTGAGGATCTTATGGACGTAGCACTGGTGGCCCACGTCGAAGATCAGTCGGTCCCGGCTGGTGTCGAAGACCCGGTGGATGGCCACCGTCAGCTCCACCGCCCCCAGATTCGAGGCCAGGTGACCGCCGGTCTTGGACACGTCCTCCACCAGCTCCCGGCGCAGCTCGGCGCACAGGTCGATCCCCTCCCAGTCCGTCAGCCCGGCCAGCAGGGGGTTATGCTCCTGATTTTTTTCCTGCATATCCAATCCCATGCGACTCCTTTTTGTATCGAAGGTAAAAAGGTCGAATTTGCTTATTTGTTCCGCTGGGCCATCTGACCAGCCAGCCAGGTATGGAACTGGGCGTTCTCAAAGCCAGCCAGAGCGTCCACCGCCTCCTGGGTCAGCTGGTCCACCAGGGCGGCGCAGCCGTCCAGACCCAGAGCGGTGACAAAGGTGCTCTTTTCGTTGGCCCGGTCGGAGCCCACCGGCTTGCCCAGCTCCTGGTCGGAGCTGGTCACGTCCAGCATATCGTCCCGGACCTGGAAAGCCCGGCCCAGAGCCTGGGCGTAGCGGCGGATTTTTGCCAGCTCCTCGGCGCCGCCCCCGGCGGCGATGCAGCCCAGCTGGGCTGCGGCGGAGATCAGAGCTCCGGTTTTCAGGCTCTGGAGCTGTTCCAGCTCCTCCCGAGTCATGGCCCGGCCCTCGCCGGCCATGTCCAAAGCCTGACCGCCCACCATACCGTCGGGCCCGGCGCAGGCGGACAGGCAGGCCACCGCCGCCACGATCCGATCGGCGGGCAGCTTGGCCCCGGCCAGCTGGCCAAAGGCCGCGGTGAGCAGACCGTCCCCGGCCAGGATGGCGGTGGCCTCGCCGTAGACCACGTGGTTGGTGGGGCGGCCCCGGCGCAGATCGTCGTTGTCCATGGCGGGCAGATCGTCGTGGATGAGGGAGTAGGTGTGGATCATCTCCACCCCGCAGGCAAAGGGCAGGGCCGCCTGAACGTCGCCCCCGCACATGCGGCAGGTCTCCAGGGTCAGCACGGGCCGCAGCCGCTTGCCCCCGGCCAGCAGGGAGTACTCCATGGCCTCCTGGAGGTCGGCGTAACGCTCGCTGTCATGACAAATTCTGGCCATATAGCCCTCGATCATGGCCACATCCTGAATCAACTGCGCGGAAAAATCCTGTTCCATCTCAATTCTCCCCCTGGAAAGGCTGCTCAATGGGCTGGCCGTCCTCACCGGCGGTCAGGAGCGTCACCTTCTGCTCCGCGTCGTCCAGCTGCTTGGTACACTCCCGCAGCAGCTTGGCCCCCTCCTCAAACAGGGTCATGGCCTGCTCCAGCGGGGCGTCCCCCCGCTCCAACAGACCCACGATCTCCTCCAGCCGGGCCATGGAGCCCTCGAAATCCAGCTTCTTTCTTGCGGCCATAAGGGCACTTCCTTTCGTTGTAGATACTTTTCTTAAAAAGAAAAGTATCAAAAGAATTTTGGCGCAAAACTGCGCTTTGCTTCTAACATGAACAGAAAGCCATCTAATCCCCGAGAGGCGAAACGTCAGTTTCGCACAAAGTTCTTTCGCTTCCTTTCTTTCAAGAAAGGAATGCCCATCCGGCGAGGATCTGCAACTAGTCCACCCGGCAATCCAGGCTCCCGTCGGACAGCCGCAGGGTGAACTTGTCGCCGGGTTCGGCCTGCTCCACTGAGGACAGCACCTGGCCGTCCTCCTTCCGGGCGATGGCATAGCCCCGACCCAGGACCTTCAGGGGACTCATGGCGTCCAGGGCGGCGGCCAGCCGGGCAGCGTGCTCCCGCTGTCCTGCCACACTCTTCTCCAAACCGTGGGTCAGGCGGCGGCTCTGGTAGTCCAGCAGCAGCCGCTTATTCTGAAAATAGGAGGCCGGTTGGGTGATGGCCCGGCTTCTGGCCAGGCGGTCCAGGCTCTGGCGGTACCGGTCCAGACGGTGGGCCATACTTCCCTCCAACCGATCCTTATCGCTCAACAGAGCCCCGTAGACTTCGTTCTGGTCGGGGACGGCCAGCTCAGCGGCGTTGGAGGGGGTGGCCGCCCGGAGGTCGGCCACAAAGTCGGAAATGGTCACGTCGGGCTCGTGGCCCACGGCGGAGATGACGGGGATGTCCGAGTTAAAAATGGCCCGGGCCACCGCCTCCTCGTTGAAGGCCCACAGGTCCTCCATGGACCCGCCGCCCCGGCCGGTGATGATGAGGTCAGCGACTCCCTTCCAGTTTGCCCAGCGGATGGCGGCGGCGATCTCCTCCGCCGCCCCCTCCCCCTGGACCCGGACGGGCAGAACATGGACACGACTCATGGGCCACCGGGCCCCTAAAATACGGAGGATATCCCGCACCGCCGCGCCGGCGGGGGAGGTGACCAGGGCGATGACCTTGGGAAAGGCGGGGATGGGCTTCTTGACGTTCTGGTCGAAGAGGCCCTCCCGCAGAAGTTTTTCTTTCAGCTGTTCAAATGCCACATGGAGGTCCCCCGCCCCCTCGGGGGTCAGACGGACGCAGTACAGCTGGTACTGGCCGTCCCGGGGGAAGACTGTGACCCGGCCCGCGGCAATGACCTGCATGCCGTTCTGGGGTCGGAACCGCAGAGATGCGGCGTCCCCCCGGAACATAACGCACCGCAGAGCCCCCTCCCCGTCCTTCAGGGTGAAGTAGTGGTGGCCGGAGGGGTACATCTTATAGTTGGAGATCTCGCCCCGGACCAGCAGGCTGGACAGCACTCGGTCCCGGTCCATAAAGCCCTTGATGTACTGGCCCACCTGGGTGGGGGTGAAGACGGTCTGCTCCCCTCTCATCGAGCGCTCTCCCGCTCCAGAGCACGCCAGGTCAGGATGGCGGTACCCATGGCATTGTCCGTGGAGAACTGGGGCTGGGCGAAGAGGGCGTGGCACTGCCGCTGGAGGGCCTCCCGCAGCTGGGAGTTGGACGCCACGCCGCCGGAGCACAGCACCGGCAGGCCGGGCCAGCGCGCCTGGGCCTCCTGGGTGGCCCTGAGAACCACACTGATGACGGTGTCCAGCGTAAACTTGGCCACGTTGGCGGGCTTCTCCCCCGCCGCGATCATCTGCTTGACCTTGTTTTCCATACCCGACAGGGAGAAGGTCAGGCCGTCCAGTTTGACCTTATAGCCCTTTCCTCCGTCGGCCTCTTTGTACAAGGCATCCACCGCCTTGCCCGCCGGAAACGGAAGGCCCAGCAGGACGCCGGTGCGGTCGATGAGCTGACCGGCGGAGATATCGCTGGTGCCGCCCACGATCTCGGCCTTGACGCTGACACCGTCGGGCTCCACCTTCAAAAGCTCGGTGGTGCCGCCGGACAGGTGCCAGGCCAGGAAGGGCGAATCCAGCAGGTCCAGCCGCCCGGCGGACCAGGCGGCCGCCGCCAGATGGCCCTGCTGGTGGGAATGGGCAAAAAAGGGCACCCCCAGGGTGGAGGCCAGGCTCTGTCCCTGGGAGCTGCCGGCTAAAAAGCAGGGCATGTAGGAACCCTCAACCGCCCTCGGGCGGGTACTGGCCCCTACCGCTTCGATATTTTCTAAAAGGTCCGCCTCGGTCAGGCGGTCGAAGAGCTCGGGCAGGCGCTTGACGTGCTGGAACAGAGCGTCGCTCTGCCGCAGGCCCAGTTCGCCGGGGCGCACCTCCAGAAGACGGCCCTCGTTGCGGCCGCTCTGCCCATCAAAGACGGCAACCGAGGTGGTGTAATTGCTGGTATCCAGCCCCAGAACAGCCATTACGGTTCCTCTTCGCCGGCCTGTTCAGGCTCCTGAGCGGGCTTCTCCACTTTCTCAGGCTTGGGGGGCGTGTCGGCAAACTCCGCCCGGGCAAAGGAGCCCAGAATGCCGTTGATGAAGGACACCACTTCCTGGGGCTCGTAGTTTTTGGCGATCTCCACCGCCTCGTTGATGGCAGCGGCGTTGGGGATGTCGGGCATATACAGCACCTCGTACATGGCGGTACGCATGATGGCCGCCGCCATGCGGGGGATGCGGGCGAAGGCCCAGCCCGTGGCATACCGGCTGATGTAGTCGTCCAGCTCGGGGCCATGGGCGAATACACCCTTCACCAGGTCCCGGATATACTGCTCCTGCTTCTCGTTGGGGTACTGGGCATACAGAGGCATCTCCTCCGCCAGTTCCTTGAACCGCTCCTGGGTCAGCTGGCTGTCCAGCAGCTCCTCGGCCTTCAGATTGCTGAAGCCCAGAGAAAAAATCATTTGCACCGCGATTTCACGGGCGTTGCTTCTTGTCATCTTTCGTATCCTCCCACACGGCCGATACTCCGGCCATCATAAGGTATCATACATTATACTAATAATTATACAAAAAAGGAACCCCTAAAATTTTTCCCGGACAAAAATTTTTGTGCTATCCGCTATCCTTCCGCACAGAGGCAGCAAAAAAGGCAGCGGTCTTTTCAGACCGCTGCCTTTTCGTTTGCTTCATCAGCGATAGAACTTGTGACCGCCGATCACGGCGACGCACTCCTTGTTCCGGGAAACCCAGGTGCCGCTGGCGGAGTTGAAAAAGAGGGCGCCCTCGGTCTCCTCCACCACGCCGCCGTCCAGCACCAGCTTGGCAGCAATGATACTGGAGGCATTGGGGGTACGGTTGGCCAGCTTACCGCCCTGGTAGGTGGTGAACTGGTTTTTCTGGGCCAACACGCCCTTGACGGTGTTGGGGTACTTGGGGCTGGCCACCCGGTTCATAACCACATTGCCCACGGCCATCTGGCCCTCCAGGGGCTGGTTGCCGCTCTCGGCCGTGATGACCCGGGACAGCCAGAACAGCTGATCCTGGTTATAGTAGGAATCGCCGGACTGAATCGCACCGCTGCCCCGGGTCACATTGACCACGCCGCTGGCGGCGTCCCAGCTCATTTTGGCGTCAAAGGCCTCGACCACCGACCACAGGGGGACGATGACCCGACCGTCGGCCTGCTGGACCTTTTCGGGCAGGTACAGATAGCGGCCATTGGCCACCAGGTACAGCTGGCCCACCTTGGCGGTCAGGTTCAGCTTTGCGGTGGTCACCGTGGCGGTAGCGCCGTCCCAGGAGACCTTGGCCGTCTCGTCCAGCGCCTGCGCCATGGTGGACAGGGCCACATAGCTGACGCCCTTCTGGTTGGAGAGGGCCACCTCGGCCGGGGCGTAGGCCCCGTCGATGAGCAGACCGCTCTCGGTGAGTTCCGCCAGCGCTAAGGGGCTGGCGCCGGCAGCGGCGGGAACCGCCTGGCTGCTCGCCTTATCTGTGGACTGAAGCTCAGTCTCAAGCGCGGAACGGACCGCGCTCTCCTCCTCTGCCAAGATGGCCGTGGTCTGCTCCGGAGCAGTACCCGCGCCCATCAGGAGGAGTAAGGCAAAGGCGCACAGCAACATGGAAAACAGCTTGCGTGTCATTGTCTACACTCCCAATAGAAACAGATTTTGTCATAATTATGACAATCAAAAGCAACCGCTGTTACTTTTGTTACCATATTGTAACTAATTCACGTTCCTGATACAAGGGCAAATTTGCCCAGACTTACCAGCCCAATCTTGTGTAATTTGTCTGTATCGTTTAAGATTTTCCCCGTTTTTGCAGATTTCAGACCATTTTGACCCTGTTCTTCCAAAAAAATACCCCCCTCTTTTCCAGAGGGGGATATCGGATCAGATTGGTTGCAATTTCATCGAAAACGGACCGTTTACTTGGTCCGCAGCCGCTTGACCAGTTCCTCGCTGGGGGTGACCCAGGCCGTCTCGTAGGTGGTGTACACCACCATGCCCGGCCGGGCGCCGGCGGGCTTTTTGACGTATTTCACCGGGGTGTAGTCCACGGGCACCTTGGTGCCCTCCCGGCCCTGGGAAAACCAGGCGGCCAGACAGGCGGCCTCATTCAGGCTCTGAAGGTCGGGCTGCCCCCCCTCGGTCCACAGGATCACGTGGGAGCCGTGGATCTTCTGGGTGTGAAACCAGATGTCGCTCTTAAAGGCCTGCTTGCAGGTAAGCAGGTCGTTCTGGGTGTTGTTCTTGCCCACCGAGATGCGCAGGCCGGCGGTGGACCGAAACTCCATAGGTTTGGAATTCACCCGCTTGCCCTTGTCCTTCCCTTTATATTGGCGGCGGAGGTAGCCGGTGTCCATGAGCTCCTGGCGGATCTCCTGAAGATCCCGCCCGCCCTCGGCCAGGGTGATGTTCTCCAGCACGCTGTTCAGGTAGTCCAGCTCCCGCCGGGCCTTGTCCAGCTGGATGGACAGCATCTCCTCGGCCTTCTTGGCCTTGTTGTACTCCTTATAATACTTGGCGGCATTCTTCTGGGGAGACAACAGGGGGTCCAGGGGGATGTCCACCTCTCCCCCCTCGGGGTCGTAGAAGTTATAGGCCCGGAGCTTGGCCATCCCCCGCTCCATGGTGTGGAGGTTGGAGGTGATGATATCCCCGAACTGGCGCAGCCGCTCCCGGTCCAGGGTGGCCTCCAGCTCCTTCTCCTGGTTGCCGATCTTCCGGGCGGTCCGGTTCCGGGCGTTGGTCACAGACCGGATCAGGTCCTGGCCCTTCTGCCTGGCCCGCTCCATCTGCTCCCGCTGCTCGTAGAAGCGGTCCAGCATGGCGGAGAAGGTCTGGTACTCCTCCAAAACTCCCGCCTCTCCGTACTGGGTGACGGGCAGGAAGGTGAAGTCCTTGGGCTTGCCCTCCAGAGAGATCATGGTGGGGGTATAGCGCTTCTCCCGGACGTCGGCCAGCAACTCCTCCAGCCGGTCCAGCAGCAGCCCCCGACCCACGGGGCCCAGGTCGCCCAGGGTAATATTGGTGGCTCCGCCGGCGCGCTGGGCCAGCTCCCGGCAGATCAGGGGAGACAGGCCGCCGAAGGTGTCCAGCAGCCACTGGTCCGCCCGGCTCTCCCCGGGGGCGGCGGCAATGAGGGACTCCAGGCTGGCCCGGTCCTGGGCGGTGGGGTCCAGCTTGTCCTGGGCCAGAGGCAGGCGGTAGAACATGCCGGGCATCACCTGGCGCTTGGAGGACAGGTCCCCGTCCACCCGGCGCAGGCAGTCAATGATGCGGCCCTCCCCGTCCAGCAGGATCAGGTTGGCGTAGCGTCCCATGACCTCCAGCAGCAGGCGGCGCTCCACCCGGTCCCCCAGCTCGTCCATGGCCTCCAGCCGGAAGTCCACCACGCGCTCCAGGTGGGCCTGGGCAATATCCAGAATGCGGGCGCCCGTCAGGTGCTTGCGCAGCAGCATGCAGAACATGGGGGGCTTTTCCGGGTTTTCCAGAGCGATCTGGGTCAGCTGGGGCCGGGGGTGGCTGGGGTTGGTCGACAGCAACAGCTTCACATTGCCCCTGGGAGCCCGCAGGGCGAAGATCACCTCGTCCCGGCCGGGCTGGTAGATCTTGTCGATCTTGGCCCCCACCAGGGCCGTATTCAATTCGTGGACCAGGCCGGACAGACACAGCGCGTCCAAAGGCATGGGGATCACCTCTTCTATTACATAAGGTAGCGTTTCATTACTTTAGTTATGGATACTTTTTCTTAAAAAGAAAAAGTATCAAAAAGAATTAAGCGCAAAACTCTGTTTTGCTTCCAATTATTTTTTTCTTTCGAGAAGCGAAGCGATCGTTTCGTGTAAAATTCTTTTGCTTACTTTTCTTCTAAGAAAAGTAAGTCGGGCTCCATCATGGCGGCAAACAGCTCGTTAAGCCGGTCCGTCCGGCCCTGAAGGTAGAGCCAGCCGAAGAGGGCCTCCAGGCCGGTGGCGGTCTGGTACTGCGCCCGGCTGGCGGCCTTGGGCACCGAGTGGGGGGCGGTATTGCGGCCCCGGCGGAAGACGTCGGCCTCCTCCTCGGTGAGCATGGGAGAAATGCGCTCCATGGCGGCCGCCTGAGCGGGGGCGGCCACGTACCGCACGGTGGCCCTGTGGAGATTCTTGGGACGGGTCTTACCCTGGAGACTGAGCCAGGAGCGGACCATCACCTCGAACACGCTGTCCCCCAAGTGGGCCAGGCCCAGGCTGGACAGACTCAGCAACTGGTCCCGCTCTATATTTAAATGAAAGTAATCGGTCATATGAAACCCTCCGGGTGAAATTTTGACAGTTGATGATACCATATTTTAAAAAGAAAGACAAGGATGGGACAGCCGGCGCCAATTTTCCCTTCTCAGCCTTCCGCCTCCGTCCCAAAATAGGCCACCAGCAGGTCCACACAGGCCCCGTAGGAGCGCATGCCAAGCTCCTGGTCGTTGTTTTTCAGGAACGTGTCATAGGCGTTGCCGGCGGCGTCCTCCACAGGAGATTTTAAGGCGGCCCAGTAGGCGTTGTTATCGTTCCAATCCATGGCCAGCTCCGGGGTAAACGTCCGCTGGACGATGTCCCGCCATGCCTGCTGGTCCACAGGGTACAGGGCATTGCACAGGTTGATAAGACCCATGAGGTATCCTGAATACTGGAACGCCGCGTCGCCGCTGGTGACGCAGGCGGCGATACCAACAAAATTGGCCTCCAGCTCCGAGGCCACCATCCGCTGGTGGGCCATCTCGTGGCCGATGGTGGCGGGCACCAGACAGGCCGGCTGGTCCACGTTCACGTTGGCCTCCCCGGTGAAGGGGAAGTACATCCCGGTGAAGCCCAGAATGCTCTGGAGCCGGGAACAGAAAATCGGCTTTGCCTCTACGGATTTCATGGACAGACAAGGAAATTCCCTTGTCAGGTTTTCATAGATGGGTACGCCCCGGTCAAAGCACTCCCCCAGGCTCTCGGCAAAGTGCCCCTCCCCGTCCCGGGCCACCTGACCAGACAGCCGGGCTGCGTTTTGGGCGAAGTACTCGGTGACGGCGGCCAGCTCCTCCACAGCGTAAGGGGCGGTGTCCAGGCCGGACCGCTGGGCGAAGGTGGAGGCATAGTAGGCGGCGTTCCACAGCCAGTCCACCCCCGCCCACAGCCACAGCCACGCGGCCCCCAGGGCCAGCACCCGCCGCAGCAGCGTTCTCCATTTTCTGCCCCGGACTGCCAGGATCACCGCCCGTACCAGCCATACCACACTGCCCGTCAGAAACAGGGCGATAAACACCTCCATCATGGAGATGGGAACGACGGACCAGAGGCGGCCAAAAAACCGCTCCGCCGGGGCCATGATCCCGAAGACCCAGCCGTCCATAAGGGCTCGCTTGCCCTTCAGCTGTTCAAACAGGCCCACGAAAATCAGGGGCAGAATCAGGGCCGCCGCCAGCTTTCCGTCAAATTTTTTCTTTGCTTTGGTTTCCATGCTCTCCTCCGGGCCGCTTTTTCAGTCTAACATCACCGGCCCCGTGGTCCACTCCCGACCCGGAGTGCGGATCTGCTCGAAGCACAGGTCGTACAGGTCGGTACAGCGGGCCTCCAGCTCAAACAGGCGGCGGCCCGGCTCATCCAGATCCCGGGCGTGGGCGGGCTTGGTCAGAATGGGCAGGGCGGCCCTGCCCTTCATCTCCTTTAAAACCTCCCGGCCCCGGCGGTTGAAGCCCAGCACCCGGAGATAGGGCGGGTGCTCGGGCCGGTCCGCCTCGGTCATGCCCAAATAGGCCCACAGCACCAACCGCCGCAGCCGGGCGTGGGTGTACCGCTTAGTCTTAGCCAGAGCAAAAAACTCCTCCATGGAGGCACACTGCCGCCCCGCACGCTCCAGCCGCTTGGGCAGGCCCTCGGCCTCGCCGGAGTCAGGCAGCTTGGCCCAGTCACCGGCGGTCATGGTGCGGACCCGGGCCAGCATGGCCCGCTCCACCTGGGTCAGCGCGGGCAGACCGACGGTATTCCCCTCCAGCAGCGCCCGGCCACCGGAGACCAGGTAGGGCTCCACATCGTCCCACTCCCCCTCCATCAGATCCATACGGATCTGGGTGGCGGAGACGAACCGGGGACGCGCGGGACGGGGAAAATCGAGGCCATCTCCCTCCCCGACGAAGGCGATGGCGTTGTGGCCGGCCCCCTCCCGGCGCACCGTGGTTGGGCGGATGCCGCTCTTCTTGGCGTTCAAGGCCCGAATATACTCCACGCCCAGGTTGTTGTTGGCCTTGGACAACAGCTCAGACAGCTCCTCCCCCAGCAGTCCCCGGACCGCCGCCTGGCGGGCGGCGGCGAAGGGCATCCCCTCGTCCACAAAGCGGCGCAGTCCCGCCTGGCAGGCGGGGCTGTCCAAGCAGGCGGCCAAGCGCTGGAGCTTGTCCACATCGCCGCACTCGCTGCCGAAAGACAGGACGTCCACCACCCCGGAGGCGGCCAGGATGTCCGTAGCCCCCCGGGCGAAGGACTCGGCGGAGGACATGGCCCAGGGGGTGGGCAGCTCCAGCACCAGGTCCGCCCCCCCCATGAGAGCCAGCCGGGCCCGGGTCCACTTGTCCGCAATGGCACAGTCGGCCTGCTGGACCCAGTTGCCGCTCATAACGGCGGCCACGGCGGCATCTTCTCCAAGCGTCTGTCTGGTCCGGGCAATCTGGTAGCCATGTCCGGTGTGAAAAGGGTTGTATTCCGCTACGATCCCGGCGATTTTCAAGTCGGGTACCTCCACAATAGAAATTTCTGGGCTTTAAATTGAATCAGATTTACTTTTTCTCAAAAAACGGTTGTCCTTCTTTTGGAAAAGCGTTAAAATAGAGTGTCAAAGGAAGGACGTGTTTCCATTGTAACCCGTTCCGACCCCTATCGCAACCCAAAGCGCATAAATTTTGATTTTAGAAGGAGATTGATTCCCATGAACATTCTGGTCATCAACGCCGGCAGCTCCTCCCTGAAGTATCAGCTGCTCAATCCCGAGACCCAGGAGGTCCTGGCCAAGGGTCTGTGCGAGCGCATCGGCATCGACGGCAAGTTCACCTATAAGCCCGCCGGCAAGGAGGCCATCAAGGAGGCCGACGTGGCTATGCCCACCCACTCCGAGGCCATCCAGGCTGTTCTGAACGCCCTGGTGGACGAGAAGAACGGCGTCATCGGCTCCATGAAGGAGATCGACGCCGTCGGTCACCGCGTGGTCCACGGCGGCGAGAAGTTCGCCAAGTCCGTCCTCATCACCGACGAGGTTATGGCCGCCATCGAGGAGTGCAACCCCCTGGCCCCCCTGCACAACCCCGCCAACATCATCGGCATCAAGGCCTGCCAGGATCTGATGCCCGGCACCCCCATGGTCGCCGTGTTCGACACCGCGTTCCACCAGACCATGCCCGCCGTGGCCTACACCTACGCCCTGCCCTACGAGTACTACACCGAGGACGCTGTCCGCCGCTACGGCTTCCACGGCACCTCCCACAAGTATGTCGCCGGCCGCGCCGCCGCTCTGCTGGGCAAGCCCATTGAAGAGCTGAAGCTGATCTCCTGCCACCTGGGCAACGGCTCCTCCGTCACCGCCATCGACGGCGGCAAGAGCGTGGACACCTCCATGGGCTTCACCCCCCTGGCTGGCCTGCCCATGGGCACCCGCTCCGGCGACATCGACGCCGGCATCATGGAGTACCTGATGAACAAGCACGGTATGGACATCAAGGAAATGCTGAACGTGCTGAACAAGAAGTCCGGCGTGCTGGGCATCTCCGGCGTGTCTTCCGACTTCCGTGACCTGGAGAACGCCGGCGCTCAGGGCAACGCCCAGGCCGCCCTGGCCGTTGAGGTCTTCGAGTACGGCGTCAAGAAGCTGATCGGTTCCTATGCCGCCGCCATGGGCGGTGTGGACGCCGTTATCTTCACCGCCGGCGTGGGCGAGAACGGCATCGGCAACCGCGCCAACATCGTCAAGGGTCTGGAGTTCATGGGCATCAAGATCGACGCCGAGAAGAACAAGACCCGCGGCGAGGAGATCGACATCTCCGCCGAGGGCGCCACTGTCCGCACCCTGATCATCCCCACCAACGAGGAGCTGATGATCGCCATGGACACCGCCGCCATCGTCAAGGCCTAATTTCCGTCCTTCCTGGAGCGGGCGCACTTTTGTGCGCCCGCTTTTTTATGCCTCCACCGCCCAGTGATTCTCCTCTCCTACTCCGACATTGACAATCTTACAGCCAGACTTTATAATGGTAGCAGTTTAACTGGCTAAATTCCGATCTGTGGGAGATTCTCTTATGAACCATGGAGGGCCAGGAGGAGCCGCCTGCCGGGCAGCTTGAGGGCTTCTCCCGCGGCTGCATCGGCCGCCGGGACGGCTGGGAATGGTCCGAATGACGACTCTCACCAATCACAACAACCGCGAGGAGGCCCATATGGACATCCATGTCAACGACATCTTAAAAATGAAAAAAGCCCACCCCTGCGGCAGTGCCGAGTGGCTCGTTTTACGGGTCGGGATGGACTTCAAGCTGCGCTGCCAGGGCTGCGGCCACGAGGTCATGCTGCCCCGGAGCAAGGCGGAAAAAAATATCCGGAAGGTATTCCGGGACGGCGCGGCAGTGGAGGTATAACCTGCCGCCCATGCCGATAAACTGAGAAGAGGGGAACGACTATGGAGAAAAAATTCTGGAGCGCCCGGATTCAAAACCTGGTGCCCTACACCCCCGGCGAGCAGCCCAAGGACCGGGTTTTTATCAAGCTGAACACCAACGAGAACCCCTATCCCCCCTCCCCCAAGGTGCTTCAGGCTATCCAAGGCGCCGCCGACAGCCGCCTGCGTCTGTATCCAGACCCGGAGGCCACGGAGCTGAAGAGGGCCATCGCCGCCTACCACGGAGTGAATCCCGACCAGGTGTTCTGCGGCAACGGCTCCGACGAGGTGCTGGGCCTGTGCTTCTACGCCTTTTTCACCCCGGGGAAAAGGGTGGTCTTCCCCGACATCACGTACAGCTTCTACCCCGTGTACGCCAAACTGTTTCATCTGGACTATGAGGAGATTCCCCTGAACGAGGACTTCACCCTGCCCGTTGACAAGTTTCTGGGCGGCAATGGCGGCGCGGTGATCTGCAACCCCAACGCCCCCACGGGCA